>JAABUW010004563.1_pt1 | contig 18730 bp, 26 predicted proteins | sample 5560081 | NCBI WGS metagenome assembly JAABUW01 (sample SAMN10711882, study PRJNA513363) | rock metagenome | isolation source: Antarctica rocks | place: Antarctica: Victoria Land, Knobhead sud | reverse complement strand
TACCGCTAGGCGAAAGCTTAAGGCGTTACGCCAAATTGGCCCAGCTTCGTCGTACTTCGCCGAGTTTCAGCAATACATCGCTATCCTAGGCTGGAAAGATCAGGACCCCATCGTTGACCGAGCTATCCATGGTCTCAAACCGTACTTGAAGGATGAAGTAATGTTGAGCGCGTCCACACGAAGTTTCCAGCTTGTGTAAAGGATACCACTGCATTCGGTAATTTCGAACATCTGCCGCGGCGTTTTAATGCAACTCGGTAGAAATTGAAATACCATCTCCATCACTACTCTTCACACCTATTTCTGGTCTGAAGGTTGTGAAGCTCTTCATGTCTCTACACCACATCCTCGACCATCACATCTTTCCTCCCCGTCCACTCCCAAGTCAACGTCGTCCCACCGTCAATCAAGGAGGTGGTTCGACCGGTACGACCACCGTCAGCACCGGACTAGTCGCTCGCTGCATTCGCGCCGCCGATCCGACCAGCACTGACCCCTCCATCACATTCACCACCTCGGACACTTCTCTGACCCAACTTTCTTCCCTCCTCATCCGCCTCATCCGACCGGATGCGAACGCTCCCACCGCCCTGTCCAATATCCTCCTCTCATCCAACACCCAGATCGAGTTCGACGTCTCGGTCGATGAGGTTCAACAGTACCCTCTCGTCCGTGCCGTCTACATCACTTCGACGTTGATCATGATGTCGAGCTCGGATATCTTCTTGGACGGCGAGCGACCTGGAATGGCGGCTTGGGAGTCGGCATCACCCACCGTGTGCGGACATGGTCCATCTGACTTCGAGGTCCGCGGCGTTGACGACTACGGCTTGCCGTGTCAGTTGGGGATCCAATGGGATTGGAAGCGCGAGGTGGTACTGTTGGTATTCCTGCTCAAGCAGTTTTGGCGGGCGGCGGCGAGTGAGGATGGGGTGGTGTTGAGCTTGGACCAAAACGGATCTCCCAAGCTGGAGGCCGCCGGTGTCGCCCGATTGGATCATCACATTTTGAAATGGTGTGGCCAAGTGAGTTGTAGAACCGACCAGGCCGAATCATCACTTGCAGCCTGTGCTCATGCTGAACCTCATCTCAGGTTATCTTGGAGATGGACGCCAATCTCGCAGACAAGGTCGTCCTCTCTTCATGGGACACATTCATCCTCTTCCACCGCATATCTCCGACCCACATCAACATCTCCCACATCATCACTCGCGATCCCAATGCCGCTGACACACGCGACCCCACCGGATCTCCTCTCGTCTGTATGGCACAAGACTGGACTCCGCTCAAACTCCTCTTCGCTCTCCTCCTCTCCTCGCTTCACCCCTCCGTACTCCGAGGCTACGTCCACGAGCAGCACAGCCACTTAAACGACCCTATCTCGGCGGTGAAGCGGAAGAAGACGGAGTCAGCGGAGCCGTCAACGGCGAGCAGTGGCGCGTCGGACCCCCTTCCAGAGCTGGGTGGGACGGCGAGTGCGGTTGTTGTCTGTCGGAAACCAACTGATGATATCTGCAGCCGCTTACCAAGGTAGCTCTCCAACTTCGGTTCGATACCGTCCCGATGGGCTCATATCGATCTCGCCACCACCTGTCCGATCGAGATTGGTCCATGACCACCTGGTCTTCCCTCACCAAGAACTCTTTGCCCCCCTTCATCGTCACCTCAGACTCACCGCGATCCCCCACCCCATCACCCGAGCGCACCCTGACTTCTCAGCCTGCACTCGACATGGTTTCCAAGCCCGGGCTTTCCCCCGTTCTCAGCACCGATGTTCATCTCCCCACGGAGGCGGAAACACCCCACCCTATCACTCCTCGGATCCCCCTCAAGCTCATCTCCCACATCTCATCCGGCCGTCTCTCCGACGTCTTCCAAGCCACACTTTCCACCCACCCAGTCGTCATCAAGCTCGTCGACCTCGAATCCTTCACCACTTCCGGTGAGCCGGACCAGTACGACCTTTCGTCCGCCCAAGCAGCCGTGACTACCGAGATCGATCTCTACTTGGGTCAACTAAGCCCTCTCCAGGGCAAAGTCGTGCCGAGGTGTCACGCTGTTTACATCGGGGAGACACACGTCCCCTGGACTGGTCTCCGGGATCTCAGACCGGTCATCGTCATCGTTTTGGATGATGTTGGGCGCGCTATTGCTCCCGAGTGGCAGGCCGTCCCCGTTAATTTACGGTGAGCACCTCTCAGATTGATAGGCTTACGATCACCCAAACGGGCGAAATCATTCGTTCATTCGATGATTCCCGTCCGTCCACTCGCTGACAACGTCGGGGTGGATAGTCAACGCGTGCTCGACGCCTACAAGACCTTGCATGCCGCGGGTATCCTTCACCGCGACCTTGAACCCCGACATGTCCGGATCGACCGGGAGGGCGGAATCCGGCTCATCGATTTCGAGGGGGCCGACTTCGTTGGCGTCGGTGCAGGGGAGATCGAGGATGAGGAGGCGGAATTGCGAGAGTTACTCGCGTTTTGACCGGATCATCACTTGCTACCGGACCATGGGTTTACCTCTTAGTATTCTTCTTCTCGCCCTTTCCCTTTTCCCCGTCCGATTTCAAGCGAGGAGACCGTCTCTGATCATCTGAGGGATATTGTGTGCATTTATTGGAATCCCCGCATGCAAAATACCTGTCGCCTATGCCCCTGATTGGCGAATGATCATGGGATAACCTGATGAGTAGGGGGATCAATCAACGGGGTCGGCTGAACGATGACTATGACCATTGGGGGATGATGACAGCTTTCGAACCGGGATTGTGACCGGAAACGTAGTTTCGACGGAAAGGGATCGATCACGCGAAGGTGGTGACGAGCTCGACAATCATATCCCGTCATGCGGTAGATCACCCAGGGATTCTGGGAGTGAGCGCTCGAGCTCGCGACAGGCATTGCATTGTCGACATTCCGAGCTTTGGCCTATCAGCTTACCGGGCACCTCGACCCAATTAGACTCTTTGACCCTAGAGTGAGTACGTGGCCTGTGGCGTGTATCAGGATTGGGTGTCGGGAAGAGCAAGTAAGCACTGTTGCTGTACGAGCCCCAATTAGGTGTGTTCATTAAACGAAACGTTGGATCAGGCCAACTATCACCCAAAGTAGCGATTTGGTTCGGCAAGCCTAATCCTGAGCCCAAAATGCGTCTTGTCACACATGTGATTGGGTAATCATTCGTCCTCCGCATTCCAGCTATGCGTGAGGCATCAGTCAGAAAGCGGCATGGCATTGCCACATGCGTGGAATGGACCCTGAGGATGGTCAAGAACAAAGGAATTCTCGAATGGTCTGTACCCTGAGAGAACCCTGAGGATGACTAATCAGCGAATGGTTTGACCCTAAGGACTACCAAGCGCCTGCCTGTAGTATAACGACGCCAGCTTCGGACTCAATGTTCACTGTTGTTTGGTAACCTCGCTACTCGGCGTCTTGACCACTGGGCCGACGATTAATTCAAATTACGAGAACGACCAAGATGCATATCTTCGGTACAGTCCCCCGTTTCATGCCCTAATGCACAGCTGACCAAACAGTCACCGGCGCGTCCGGCAGGCTCGGCCTTCGTGTGACCAAGCTGCTTTTGGCTCGCGGGGATACCGTCGCCGGCCTCGCGCGCTCGCCCACTTCCTTCGAAAAGGTCCGAAAAGCCGGGGCGAGGGCGATCGAGGGCGTATGGACCGAGCTCGACCTGCTCCGAGCGGAAGCAGCCAAGGCAGACGCCGTCATCCACTGTGCGTTTCGCCACGAGGAGATGGCGACGGAGTATCAACGGATCTGCGAGGAGGATCGGGCGGCGATCAAGGTGATGGCGGAGGGGCTCGAGTCGAACGAGAGGGGCGAGAAGCAGAAGACGCTCATCTACATCAGCGGGACGTTGAGCACTACGGGACCTGACGAGGATGATCCGAAAGCGGTGAATGATGCACTCCCCCGTCATCTCTCCGAAAAGGTGACGTTTGAAGCGCAATCGCCCAAATTACGCACCCTCGTCGTCCGTCTCGCCCCGATCGTACACGATGAGGATTACCTGCACGACTTCCTCGTCCAGATGATCGTCGCCGCCAAGAAGTACGGCTACTCTGGTTACCTGGACGCCGGCAACCGGTGGCCTTCCGCCCACTACGACGATGTCGCCGAGCTGTGCATTCTCGCGCTCGATAAGGCTCCGAGCGGGAAGGCGCTTCACGCCGTCACCGAGGAAGGGATCAGTACGAAGGAGCACGCAGAGTGGATTGGGGAGGAGCTCGGCGTACCCATCAAGACGGTGCCGAAGGGCCAGGCGCTGTCACACTTTGGCTTTGTGGGGTTCTTGCTCGGGTTGGACAACTATACGACGAATAAGAAGACGAAGGTTTGGACGGGGTGGGAGCCGAAGGGTGCGACTTTATTCGAGGATATGAGGAAGAGGGGCATCCCGGAGTTCAAATAGATCCGATATGAAGCATTGTGTAAACATCATCTGCTATCTTCTGCCTCCTCGCCTGTCCCGTCCAGTAAGGCTCGCTTCAAGATCCCCGCCGCAGCTTGCAATCTCCGTCTGGCTTCATCCGGTTGACATCCTCATCGTAGAGCGATAATGGCTTGCTTGACACTCGCTCCGTTCCCTCTGATGCCTCGATCAGGTATCTCATCGTCCTCCAAAGCCGATACATGGGGGTCGACATCATCTCTGGCGGAAGACGGCAGATCGAAGACGGCAGATCATTCAGGACAGTCTTGACGATCCTCCTCGTCCGATCCTCCAGCTTCTGGTTGGTCGATTGCACATCGACCATGAGGTTTCCGTAAGTCTTCCCGAGACGGATCATAAGCCCGGCAAAGATCATATTTAGGATCTAAAACTCATCAGCTCGCTCACAGACCGTCAACTGAACGGAGCCGGACTGAAAACGCTTGGAGGACGACGTACCATCTTCTGCGGCGACCCAGCCTTCATCCTCGTACTCCCCTTGACCACCTCAGGCCCAACCATCCCCTGCCCAACCCTCTATCAGCTCCAATTGACTCCGATATCACGGGTGATCAAATCACCTCATGGGTATACCAGTCCCGCCATTTCACACTCCTTGACCGGCGCCATCCTCTTCGTCGCGGCCTTCTCGGTTGTGAGAGTGTCTTTCACACCCGACTCCAGCTCGACAAGGATCTGAAGGAAGGCCGAGGGAATGTGGGGGATAGGGAAAGAGATCATGGACGTCTGATGACGGCTGATGAAGCGAAGCAACTTGTCGAGCTCACGAACCAATCAGCGGACCCCAGTAGAGAGACCGGGTTCCAACCGGGCGAGATGGATTCGGGTGGCCACACAAATCACCCCATCACGCCCGGAACCCTCTCTTGATGGTTCCAATAGGTTTGTTTGGAGGTACCCTGTGAGTCGTTCAGACCTTGCACCCCTCTTTGCCCTTCTGCAATGGTCTGCTGACGTCCTTTAGTTCGTGTCGTCGGTATCAACCGCTTGATTGAGGTCCTAGCGAGCCCCGGCGCAAGGGCCCAAGTCGCAGCCGCCGCGCCCACCCAGAAGGTAACGGCAGGAGACGAGACCGACGTGGACACGGTGGCCGCTCTCGGGCCTGACGATGTCGAAAAGGCAATCGCCGTCGCTGAGGTCGAGAAGGACGTGGCGTTCCACACCGAGGCCAAGCATCGGCGCCTCGACCGCTGGCTCGACGCCGTTGTCAAGGCGTCCGGTTCTCAGCTCGTCTTCTTCGTAGTCCTCGCCGGCCTGCTCGCCTGGATGTTCCTCGGGATCAAGTTCTACGACGATATCAATTGGCAGGTCGTCATCTTATCGGAGGTCGACCGGAGCCAGTCGCAAAGGCCGGGAATCACGGTGGAGGATACCGGCGGAGTGTAAGGTGAGATAGTGGGACAGAATCACGTTTTCTGTGGTGGGTGTTTCACGATCGAGGACGAAAAGAGGCGGGTGGATTCGAGGCGAAGCGGTGTCGATTGAGAGTTGGAGAATAGCAAGCAAGCGAATTCCAAAAGGGGGCGATATGTAAAAGCCATTACGGTTGAGGTGATAGGCTGATGTCGGTGAAAAGGCAAGACGCGGGAAGGGGGAAGAGACGAGAGAGGTTGCGGTGGACGTCCGGAAGCCGTGACAGGGTGGGAGTGCAAGCCGCTAATGAGGGGTGATGCGGGTTACGCCAACTCCGTCTGTCTGGGCTTATGCATCGGTATTAGGATTCAAGGAGAGTGGATAGGGGACGTAGGACGATGACCCGCGCAAACATAGATCACCCAATGGTCCAGGTGTGTTGGTGATGCGGATTTCGTTAGCTTTATGTCACACTGCAAGGATCGGAGCGTCGATTTTGGATCTGCCAAGATGGCATTCAAAGCGATGGAGTGATCATCGAGGCGACTCGAACTGATAACCGTCCAACATCGCCATGACCCTGACCATCTCCCTCTCGCGAAGCCCATGCACATCGTTCTCTCCCACACCGACAAAGCTCGCCCCGTCGAAATCGATCAAGAAGGGACCAACGCCGGTGGAGGCGTCGTATCGGATGTGTCGGGGTTCGACGTCGTTGTGAACGATACCGAGGGCGTGGATCGATTCGTATAACGAGAGGATCCGTTGTCTGGTAAGCGTCTGGTCAGCACGCAACGCAACGTCGGGATGTATGGGAAGGGATAGTTCTGACGGGTAGAGGGGGCGAGAAGGAGGTGGAAGTGTCCTTCGACTTCGACCGAGGAGCGAGGAGGAAAGCGAGGAAGGGAAAAGCGGGTTCGACTCACTTGTCAGTCGGATGCAGTGTTTCCGGGCGATCCGTCCACATCTCCCCAGCATCTTGCATGCACAGCACCACCACCTGTTCTTCCTTGCCATCGCCATCCTCGCCAGCCCCCCCCCTCCCTGGACCAGACTCGAGATCCCTCGTGCTGCTGACGCTGATCCAACTCCCATACAACCTCGGAACCACTGTTCCCCAAACTGACCTCAGCCTGTGCATCATCACAACCTCGTTCAACGCCGCTTTCCTAGCCTCCACCGCACTGTACGTGTACTCGTCCGCAGTCGTCTTGGGGAACGTGTTCAGGTCGATCAGCTTGGTCACGCTCGGGTACACTTTTGGAGTCCGACGCGAATCGGTGAGAGAGGAGTAAGTCTGGGTCAAGGATGAATAGGACCTAAGCGTGGAATGGTATGCGTCGGATAAACGGCCATGCGAAATGTAGGATTTGATAGAGAGAGAGTAAGGTGGAGCCGATCGTCGTCGTCTCCGACATCTCGCCTGCCCTGATTCGCGGCTCTTCGGCCGATCTTCGAATGACCAGTCGTCCTCGACGCTATTCTTGTCCCCGGATAAAGAGACGATGGTTGATGCTGCTGGAAGACCGGGAACCGGAGAGGTCATCCTGGTCTCATCGATGGCCGATCCAGAGAGGATCCCCGCGTGCTTGAACTCCAGCTTGGCCCAATGACGCGTATCAGGTCGATGAAGGGTCTCCTCCTTTAGCGTGTTCGCATCACATTTGAAAGACAGGCCCAAGTCGGAAGCCTGGATGGCATCAGTGCCCCCAACGGGAGGGGGAGGGGAGGGAAATATCACTTACGATGTGAAGCGACAAGGAGGTTGGCGGTGTGATGAGACTGAGATCGGAGGCTGTCGGCGTGGACCGGCTGGACGATGACAAGTCGACCTCTTTTGATTCCTCGTCGTCTTGTTGCCCTCCATCTCCCTCTTCGCCCATCTCTCGGTCGATTTGTTGGACCGACAACCTACGGAGGGGTTATCAGGACCAGCTACTAGGACATCGCCTTTAATCTGACCTTGTCCCATTTCCACTTCCACTTCCACCGTCACCCCCTCCTCCTCCTTCTCCTCCTGAACCCGATCCAGAGCCGGACCCAAACCCGGACCCGGACCCAACCCCAGGACCATGACCAGATCCACGCTCTCCACCACCAGTACCGCCACCGCTCGCATCACCGCTACCTCCATCATTGCCACCTCCACCACCACCACCAGCCCCCCCTTTGTTCCCCTTCGACTGCTTCACAGGTCTATAAACCACCCCAGTCCTGGTCCAGCCCTCAAACCACTCATATCCCTCACCCGTCGCCAACAGGACCGCCAACATCAATCTGAACGGATTCCACTTCATATCCGCCCAGGTGTCATTCTCGTCGATCTGCGGGTTAGTGATGTCCCTGATGACGGTCTTGGAGATTTCGATGAGGCAAGGGGACGCGCGATGGAGGAGTTGGTAAGCGTCCCAAGTGGATAGGATTAGGTTGGCCGATGTGTTTTGGTCGAGTTGGAGGATGATCTGGGTTCAGCAGTGGAAGGAGGCGTCAGAAGAGGGACAGGAGTTGGAAAGTGAGGAAGGGGCGGGGGGAGCGAGTCAGAGGTGAAAGTGGGAGTGTGGGAAAAGAGGGAGGAAGGAGAGTCAGCTACGAGTTGATGTGATCAAGAGAGATACTTCTATTACCTACCTGTTTGAGCACATCCTCCATTTTCGCCCGTTTCACCTTGTTCATGGGAAGATGCCACTCCTCATCTTGCTTCCCGGGCCAGCGAAACGAGGGTATGTCATCTACCATGTTCAACACTACGCCACCATCCAACTCGGACGCTCTTCGCAGCCATCTAGATCGGAGAAGAACGCCTTGTCAGTGACACGATGACGGAAGCGGAGGTTAGGTATCAGGCCGTGAGACTCACCTGAACAAGACCGTACTCCACACATTCTTCCTCTTGATCTCCCACAATGGTGGATGTCTCAAAGCCGAACCATCCTTGCTCGTCCCCACCCCGACGAAATCCGTCATCCCATCGTTCGTATCAGGCGATTTGGTATTCTTCGCCCTCTCAAACCTCCTCCTCTTCACCTGCTTCCGTAACAAGCCCAACTTGGGATCGACGAGGTATTCCAACGCGAGGATCAGGCTGTTGTCGATGTGGGTGTAGATGTCATTCTCGCTGACGTCAGGCTTGTAGCGTGATCGCAGGTCGTCGAAAGACCAGATTGTATCAAATTCGGATGGCATGGCGGTGGTGGAGGAAACGCAGTCTAGGTAGATCTCGTCGAGGTGGTCAATGGTCGAGTCGGAAGCGATGAATCTGATACCAGATGATGGGGGCAGGTTTTCAGATTCGATCCGCCGCTTCTTGCTGCTCGGACCTGTCTCCTCATCTCCACTCCTCCCTCGAACGAAAGTTTCCGACCCTTCAGGATCCAACGACGCCTGATCCTCAATAGCCGCCGCGATGATCACGCGAATTGCCTCGCGTTTGACTGCCGTCGTCGCAGTCGAGATCGACTGGTGTCGATCATCGTTCGGGTCATCCACCGACAAGCTCTCGACCTGTGCGGGTATCTTGATCCTGTCGATCTTCTCCCTCACACTGATCATTGGCGGGTTTCCATCAGCGGGTCTAAATGAATCTGAACTTAACTCGAAAGCGTTGTAAAGAGGTGGAAAGTAAGGTTAGTTAGTGAAAGGGGTTGGGTTGGGAAATCTCCGGAAGTTACGTAAGCAGTAATAGTGGCACCGTAAATCTTTCCCATTTTCCCCCGGGACCTTTAGCTGAACTGGAATACGGGACAGGGGGATCTTTGTCCTGGGCGAGTGACTGGCGTGGTGTAGAGATTCCCGTAAGGAGCGAATTCACCTACTCGGAAAATGGCAGAATCGCCATCATCGTTGGTCTCCGATTGGAGTTGATCCCGAGTCTAGAGTCGCTACTGGCATGCATCTTAACTCCAATAGCCCACTTCCCCGGCCCAACCACCCCGCCTCCTCCCTTCCTCTCCCCTTCCAATTGGAAGGGGAAGCAGGGAAACAGGGCACCGATTACAACACCCACCACCGTTTCCTCCTCGACCACCTTGCACTCGATGAGATCCTGACACTTCCCAAATGCTTGAGCTCTCACCATCTGTTATGTCGAATCCATTCCTTTGACGTGCTGTTTAGCCTGGGTGGAGAGAGGTCTCCGCTTCTCTCCGCAAACTTCGCGGTTGTCCAAGCCCAAAATCCTTCTCACCGCTACTATCACCTCGCATCAGTACAAAACCCCAAACACCACACAAAGACAGCTCCAACATGATCACACTTCGCAGAACGTGAATGGTTCCATGGCGTGTTGGTGATCTGGTATTGCCAAGGCTGGAATTGCAATCGTGGATGGATGGTAGGGTTGCGTTTTGCGTTTTACACTTCTGCGGTTTCTCAAAACCAAAACCAAGATTCTTCCTCTTCCTCCTCTTTGGCGGTAATGAATGGCGAACAAGAGCTGGTGACGATCACAACGGTTGGGTGACCAGGTTGAGCGGTAGATCATGCTGGTTATTGGCGTGGCCAGGAGTGAGCAAAGTCTAGAGATGAGCATAGAGTGGGAACGGCAAGAACTGGAAGCATGGGTCGAAGAGGGTGTTCCAGAAACCCCTATCCCCCTAGGACCGGCGTACACCATTCACCATATTGTTGACCATGCTTGGACCGGCTTCGGTGCTTGTCGAGTTGTTTCACATCATCTTTTCGAATGGAGTCATGACACAGTGTCATTCATCAAATATGTTGCGTGATGGAACATTGCAATTCGTTTGTGTCGCATGAGGGATGGTCTGCTCCCTCGTGAGTTGAGCGTGTGCACCTTTCCGACGGCTCAAAACTTGTCGGTGAGTTTGATGAGGAATGGTTTGCCCTTCGGTGTATTGCCGGTGTGTACCTTTCCGACCGGTGCGCACCTTTCCGACCGGTCAAGTTCCTCGGACAGATTGGCTTGTGCATGGAGAGGAGGATGCCCCAGATGCAGAAGCCGACGCAAACGGCCGAGCCCATGGCGTATTTCGGAGACTCGGTCGAACTGAAGAGATAGCCCCGAGGCGATCCTGCGGCTTTGTCAGTGCAAAGGGGAAGAATGCCGGGTGACCTACGAGAGGGCTTGACCTAGGGTGATGACAAGCGGGAGAGAGATGGGTTTACGGGACTCGTTCCCTGCGTTCTCGGCTGCCCATGTTCTCGGGAGACACCCCAGCTGCAAGGTTGTGGTAAGGAGGGGTAGACGAACAGGTTCAGCGGGATGCATATGAACTGCCCGATCTCGCAGAACACTAGGCCGGCGTATCGCCCAGCGTGCGACGATGGGTCCAGACCGAGCAGCATGGAGATCCAGAGCAGCATGAGCGCGAATCCAAGGATCATGAACGTGGCTCGTTGACGGTACCGATCCGACACCCAACAAATCACTGCTGCGAGGGCCAAGGAGAGTGCCCACGCGAGAGCGCCTGAGCAGAGAAAGATGGATATACGTAAAGCCAGATCTGGTTTGGTATACCATCTCGCGAGATAGAATGGGATGACGGGTCCGAAGCCGGACTCTGCATGATCAGCCGAGCAGCAAGAGACGGGATTTGCTCACCGCCAAAGCCGACAAAGTAACGACAAGCCTCAGCCTGACCGTATGTGTTGTGCTGCTGCGCTAGAAGCCGCTGCGATGCGCCCCACCATATGCCCGAACATCCGATGACGAGGTTCACCTTGGTTCGCTGAGCAAACAGCGTCGTAGGAATCACTGATATGTATCAGCATGGTCCAGATCAAAGATTGAACAGAGCTCAAAGGAGCTCACTCCAGTTGACGTAGCCGATATAACAAAGCGCGTCGAGCACTGCGTACAGCTTACCTGTTGGGTCCAGACCCAGTACCGGCTCCTTGCCCACCATCCCCAGGAATTTGGCATGCCCGAGGTTGGCCTTGTCGAGCGAGGAGAGGAGGTAGAAGAAAGCAGGTTGCAGGTATGATCAGGAGGTCGAGCTGAGGAGCATCAGACGAGCTATGAGATCGAAGGAGGCGAGCGTGCCTTCCGGATGGGTCTCCGCCCGAACTTTACACCCGAAGTCATCCCCGACGGGACGTGTCACATCTTTAGGCGAAGCATTCTCGATCACCTTGGGAATTTCGATGTGCACGATCCCCGACTTGGGTTTTCTCGATAGTCACTCCCGTCTCTGCGCCCAGACGTGTGACGATTTCGTAAACGAGATGTCGGAGATGGGGGGGCAGGGCTGGGAATCGATTCATCGTGGGCGCGGAACGAAGCGTGAAATCGTCTTCTCGAGTGAGAGCTTGCGGAGTGGGGGGAACACACATGACTGGACCTGCTGATCTTCTTCTTGGGCCCCTCGGATGTAATTTCGCTTCGAGTTACTCTCGACGCGATGAGTGAGCTCTACCGCGCCCCACCGGGCCATCTCATCCTCGTCTCCCCTCTCTCTACGCACCTCGGCATTTCACTCCGAATCCCGACCCTCGTCCTTCCTACTTTCGTCTGCTCGCGAGGAGGACGCAGCACGAGAAGAAGCGGCAGGATGGTAGACAGTTTCTCTGGGCGGATTGACTGTCCAAATTCCATCGTAGAGGTTTGAACAACAGTCAAGTGGGGGAGTAGGTTGAGCTCGAAACGCAGCAGCAGGAGGTCGAACCGCTCTGTCCGCCAAAACTACGCTGTTCATACATACGGTCTCCGGACATTGCCATCACCCGATCGATAGATTTCACACTCAGTAGACATATCTGAACGACCTCTTGTTCTGAATATCCGTCAAGTCCGAGAACGCGTCGTCGTGCGAGACGTCCTCTCCGGGCTGCTCAAAGTTAGCGCGGTTCTACGTCTCAGCGAGGACGTACAAGGGACGCGACGGTTGAGTCGACACCAAGATGCGCCTTGCGACGGACCGCGTTCCTCCGCATCAGCACGATCCTGAGCACGATCGAAACGACGATGAAGAAGGCTACGAGTTCACCGGATGAGCTCAAGACATAGTGTCAAAATGTACTGATATTCACCGTAGAGCGCGATGTGAGCGGCAAAAGCATTGTGGTACCTCGGCGAGTCTTTGGCGCGGAAGACCTGAGGACCGATGATGTTTCCGAGGGCGAAGGCCATGAACATGAGCGTGAAGGTGGTCGTCTTCTTACTCTGTCCGGCTGGGATACATTACTTCGACGCGACCAAGCACGAGTGCAGGGAGGACACACCGATGTTACGCGTGACGAGGGACCAGAGGAGGTTGCCGGAGACGATGCAGCAGTTTGCGAGGTCTGGCGTCACTCCATCAGCTGAAGGCAACGGGATCGAAGGGAGACTCACAGAACGCGATGAGGAGTCCCGGCGCGGTACCCGCATTGACCGGAACAACATCCAGCACGATCGTCCCGACCATCGCCACGACTACATCATACCCTATCAGCCTCTGTTCAGACGCTCGAGTCTAGAGCCCACCCAAGAACCCGATCGCCACCAAGACGGTCTGATTCGTAAACCTCGACAGCCAGGCCGAGCCGATATAGATCAAGATCGACCAAGCGCCCTGAGCGAGGTTGAGCAGTTGGGTCTGATACGCGGTGAAGCCGAGGCCCTTGACGATGATGTTTGCGAACACGGCGAGACCACCGACGATGATGAAGGAGGAGAGTTGCAGGAGGAGGAAGAGCCAGACCACGGGGTCTTTGAAGGCTACGGAGAGCGAATATCAGCTTCGTGCGGACGGACGGATGGCGGGATGGGTTAGAGAAGCAGGAATTCGACTCACTCTCGATCATCTGCTCCCTCTTGAACCGCCGGTTCTGCACACCCTGCTCGTTCAACCGTAGCCTCTCCAGGATCAGCGTCTTCGTCTCGTCACTCCAGCACTTCGATACGTCAGCTTCTTACTGGTCGCGAGGTGCACCGCTCACCGTCGCCTTCATCGGCGAGTCGGGGAGGAAGAGGAGCACGGCGACGCCCCAGAAGATGGTCAGACCTGGTCCCGTCAGTACATAAGCCTCGCAGAGGGGAGGTGACGCACCTCCGCAGGTGAGGAACAACGCCTGCCACGACTTGATCGGCCCGCTCTTGATGTGCAGCAGTCCGAATGAGAGGAGACCCGCCACCATGAGTCTGAGTAAATCAGCGAGTGAGGATGACCCAAGGGAGAGGGACCCACTGCACGCCTTGCTGGCAGTACCAGTAGGAGATGATGGTGGGGTGCTCCCGGCGACGGTAGTACATCTACCCGATCAGCAGGGTTCGATGAAGAGCTGCGAGGCTCACCGCCGTAAGGGTCATGAGACACGGTTGCACCCCGCTACCCAACAATCAGCAGCTGAAGTGTAAGAGCGGGATAGACGTACGCCTCGCATAAGCCCAGGAGGAACCGGACAGCCATGAGCGACGACCAATCCCTGCACGCCGCATGACAGCAGACCAGGCAACCCTGCGTCCGATAAGCACTTTTCAAGTCACAACGAGTAAGACCCACCCAACAGATGATGATGATTCCGAGGAACTTGGCCACCCGGACCCGCTGGATCAGGAGGTTCACAGGGAACTACGCGATGTGTCAGGGATGTAACCTTACTGCCAGGAGCACGTACCTCGCCGATGATGATGCCGATGTAGAGGATCGTCCCGAGGAGGGAGTATTGTTGGCCGACGAGGTGATTGTCCGCCTGGATCCCCATGACGGAGGAAGACGCGAGGGTTCCCTTGTCGACTACATCGCGTTCAGAAGCGATACCAAGGAGTCGATGAGACTCACACGTCTGGAAGAAATATGACACCACGAGGAACGGCAGGATCCTCCTGTCGAGCTTCGTCCCGTCAGAGTCGACGTTGGCTCCTCTCTCATATGGACAACTCACCATCCTCTTGATGGTCCGATTCGTCTCCTCGTCGATGACCAAAGTCGGATCGAGGTATTTCGCAGTCTCCGCATCGACATGCTCAAACCCCGCGGGGAGAGCAACCGCAGCGATCTCCGTATCATTGCCTCCTAATCTCCCTCCCTTCGTGATCGATTGCGACGATTCCACATGCCGCACATCGGATTTCTCGTTGGTCTTCGCGCTGAGGAGGTTACGTAGCGCGCTCATGATGCTTGTTTAGAACGATCGAGAGCAGTTGGTCAAAGAGCAAACGGGAAAGCGGATGAAGCTCGAATGGGTGCCCCCCGCCGCCCCGGAACGTCATCGGACAACTCCACCTTGGTTTTGGCAAAGCCGAAATAGGGGGTAACTCCGGAGTGGGGGCCGGGGTATGACGGCCCGCATCGAACCGGATACAGCGAAAGCCCGGAACGGACCTTTTCGGCGTTTCTGTCCCGGCGACCTCCACTTGCGGGCCCCGAGGGAGGGGGAGTGCGTATATGGACGCGGGAGAGAGTAAAGGGAATGACGGCGAAATATTCAGCGTCACTGTACCATCGGGGAGTCGGCGAGCGCGGGAAAGAGGGCGTTGGTCACAGCCAAAACGGTCCTGATACGCTTCATCGGAGGAAAATACAACGCTTCGATTCAAAAATCGCTCTCTTTACCATTCGGGGATTCTCCAAATCCTCCCGACCGAGCTCCTCCGCTTACACTACGAATGGCTCCCTGCTGCAGCTTTCAGACATTGACCAAATCTTCTCAGCGTTCTGTCCCTGTCACCCACCATCCAGTCAACTCAGACCACTCACTTCGCCCTAAGCCCATGCCCGCGATCTCTTCCGGTGCGGATTTACAGTCCGAGCCAAGGAATCCACCAGGAGCAGCTGATCTGTCAGCAGGCGGCCCAGGGATGTCAGCTCACTCTTGGGTAAACGGGGTCAAACCCAGCGACACTATACCTGGAGTGAATCAGGTCATGTACGAGGGATGTGGACGTACGATGCCGCGCCTTGTCTCAGTTTTCTCGCTTGCCATTTCCATCGACGAAGCCAATCCGCATCAGCTGAGTCTCACCCCCGACTCACCCGTAGAGGAAAGCCTACGTCATCCTCGGATCCACATGTTTCAGCGTCGTTGGCCTCGGTCCTGGACGCTGAACCCACCAGGATATCGCTCCGCTGGCTTTGTCAGCAGCCAACGAGGCATCCGATCGCCTCATCAACTCGTTCCTGCCCCTTTCCTCCAATATGGACGCTTCCCAAGAAGCCCAACCCAAATCCCAGCATGAACGGTGCAAGCAGCTCTGGGAGGATCAACAGAACGACGCTTGACCACCTTGGACGACCCCGAACGAAAACTGATGGCGGAATCATCCTCTACACTCGGCAGGAAGTGGCTCGACACCATCCCCTACTACCACTCACTCCGCCTGACAGATTTCGAGGTCTCCACCGCCATCCACTACCGGACTCTATCGACCTCTCCTCTCACGACGTTGCCATGGTGCTCAAAATCGAACTCCTTGGGACATGACGAGGTTTGCCTTGGCAGACCAAGGCAGACGGTGGCCAGGCATGACTCTGTGGCTCGAATCCTCCATGCCACCTTGACAACCATCGATCCAACCGCAGAGCATGAGCCACACTCGTTCGAAGGCAGGAGGGAGGAACGATATCCGGCTCCGAGGGTCTTTCAAGGGGACTGTGGACTTCGATGTCAAGGTTTACACCCTCCTTGGCAGTAAGGCTACCAAAACGACAACCAATCCAGCCACTGGCACTTCTCTACCTCTCCATATCGTCCAGCAAACCACAAAATACCTCGAGCAGATAGAGAGGCGAGCTAGATCAGCAAGGTCGTGCCTGCCTGATAGGTTGTAAGGATGGAAGATCTCACCCACTACTTGAAGCGAGCATGGTGACCTGACTTCTGTAGACTTCAAGGAGGCTAAGATGAAGTAGATAGAAGGAAGACCTGGGGCTATACCATGATAGGGATCCGGAAACAGATAGAGTTAGGCGTGGCATGACCTCCACCCCACTCATTTTGCCCCATGAGTGGCAGTATGCATACGATTACAGAGAAGAAGGAGACACTGCATACAGCTTCCTTCTCGAACCTCGAATCTTACTGCACTTTTCCAAATCCTTGTCTCGAACCTGGACAACCCCTGTCCCATTCCTCATCCAACCAATTTGTCGACGATTGAAGGACTTGCTAGTCGAACTTCGAACAGTCAAGCCTCGAGCTGGAACGTCGGTCTCACAACGTCGATCGAGATAGCCTCCTGACAAAACCCCTGATGCGTAACGCGCCCCCGAGAGAGCGCCTCCGGCGGTATCTCGGTAGTCTTGGTCGACGGTCTTGACGGATAGACTTAATTCCCCCGACCTACGCCACTACAACGCTTCTGTTTGGTAGGAATCACTTCTCTTCGAATACGGTCTTTAACAGCAGGCACCAGAGGCAACGCACAAGCTTTACGGCACACGGCCCCTGGTAGATCCATGGCGCCCGGGAACCTCTCGGCGTCGGCACCGATACATTGTGTTATATCCCCAAACCTTAAACATGGAGTACAAGACGTAAACGGCGTGCCCGAGATAGCTCGTAGTTCCAAAATCCTCATAGCCATGATGTCGGACATCCTGATCGTTGGCGCCAATCGCGGCCGTAAGTGCTATCTAGATCTCCGGCCAAATTGCTCAATGCTCAGCATGGGCCTCGCTCTCGTTGAAGCAAGATTGTCATCATTCGAAACTGCGAGAGTTTTTGCTAGGGCGAGAAATCTTGTGGGGATGGAATACTCTCATGTGACGGTAGCGTCCTCCCCTGGTGACCAGTATGGATGCTTGTTTCTAAGCGGTAGAAGACGTATGCATCGCGTTCCGTCAATCAATCGTATGCCATGTCGGCCACTTGATGTCTCCGTTGGGCGCCGGAAAGCTAAAATGACTGTTGTCGCAAGAATAGATTTCGCTGATATCTGACCGGTCATCAGGCCAGCCATCGGCTTCTAGTAATAGATTCACAACAAATACTTTTGGTGTTATCATCTACACATACAAGTCTCAAACATTCATTACATGGTCTTAACCAGACAAAAATATCTAGCAACCATACCTCCGGTGAAAGATGGTGGGCCGCAAGTTTTCACACATCACAGTCGTCCTCTTGCTCAAGTGTCAGAACTCCTCAATGTGGGGACAGAGCTCGTCTGTGTGTCCTTTGTCCCATTGTCCCCATCTGTGGTCCCAGAAATCTGAAGGTTATTTATCCCTTGGACAACAGAATCACGCTCTGCAGACTTGTCTGTCCCTGAGACCAGATCGGGGATTGTGCTCTTGATCTCTGAGGTGTTGGAAATGTCGGTACCTGCCTGTATCTCCCCACAACGCCTTGGCCTTGGTGGTGGCTTTGGCTTTGGGACACCAGTAGTGTCATAAGTTCCCCTTCTCATGATGATGGCGGCCTTGCTCTATTGTCTCTGCTTTTGTTCTGCAAGCTGACTGAATCCAATGAGGTAGATCGGCTGTCTGTAGAATTGACCAAAGAAACCAAATGACTAGGGAAGAGCTGTTGCATTTGCACGTCTCTTATATATGTTATGTCAGAAGCCATCATTGCCTAGTCATCCTCATACAGGAGGGTGTCTATGAAAGGAGTGATAAAGATTGTTCCTTCCCTTCAGTGTGAGAACTATTTGGCATAGAATTGAAGCTCGGATAATATCGACGAACATCGCCGACAATAAGCAACCAGTATCTCCGGCATTGTACTCCGAAACGGGGTGTGTCACGATCGTGAATCGAAGCTCGGAGGGTCATCCGGCGGAGGGCCCTCCCACTAGAGCTCGTCCTTCAGGGCGTCATCCAGGTCCCGCCATAATCTCGCCGAACATCGCCGAACACCGCCATAATCTCGCCGAACACCGCCATAACATCCGAACACCGCCATAACACCGCCATAACATTGCCGAACACCGCCATAACACCGCCATAACATCGCCATGAACACCGCCATAACATCGCCGAACACCGCCATAACATCGCCATAACATCGCCGA
>JAABUW010004560.1_pt1 | contig 18735 bp, 24 predicted proteins | sample 5560081 | NCBI WGS metagenome assembly JAABUW01 (sample SAMN10711882, study PRJNA513363) | rock metagenome | isolation source: Antarctica rocks | place: Antarctica: Victoria Land, Knobhead sud | reverse complement strand
CTATTGAATAACACAGTACCGACGTCATCTTAGTATCGAGCTCCTTGTCCCTGATTAGTCCGAACAGCTTGGATACGAGCGGGCATCGAATCCATAATTTTATGGAAGCCACTTGCGGAAACTCGGCGAGGGCAGAGGAAATTAGTTGCGGCCCATCCCGCAGTAGGATAAACAAAACACCCACTTACTTCACTACCACACTACATTGCAACCACGCATTACAATCAAGCTATCGATACCTCAAACGACGCGCCTTAACACGCTTTGAGTATGACGTCACAACCGCTACGAGATCTGTCTTCGTCGCTGCAAAACTCGAGGGCAAAGAGACGCGCTAATAAGCTCGTCCTACAGCGTATCCTGACACAGCGAAAAAAAACCTAAACTACCACAGCCACAACCTCTACTGCTACAACTAGCTGTTAGACCGCAGGACTAGGCCTACAGAGTCGAATAGGATGCTAATACACGCGCTCGAGTTATCGAGGCTCGTGAGAATAGCCTTACCGCACGCTAGGTCGAGGAGAAACACAAGGACTACTACGAAGGTGCTAGTATCGTATTATCACGAGCGGTATATGGCTACTACAACTGGACAATAAGGCTCTAGGCTAACCGACGAAGATATCTTATAAACTACTCCTTCGTATACTCGATTACGCAGCCGAGTCCTTCGACAACAGACGATATAGCTAGTTGGAGCTTCGTAATGCCTTCGATCTTAACTGTAACGAGAGGACTATAGCCAGCTACTTCTACTTACTTAGCTACTATAAGTATAGAGCCTATAAGAAGAGCTTTCTTAGAGCCTAGAATGTCCGCAAGCGCTATACCTATAGCTCGAGGGCTCATTACTAGCGATAGAACCGGAGGGTATGACCTATCTTTTTAGACTTTTTTTAGGTCTAAAATACTATACGAATGTCCTACGACGAATCTAAGTTGTATAGGACATTATTATAATGATTTATTGTCGGGTATTACATATCGTGCTGAGTTGTAGGCGTCGGTATCAGAACTGCCGTAAAGCCCTATCAAATTCCATCATTTTTCAAGCGACTGTCTCCATCTCGTCTTCCTCCCAATCTTCGTCAATAACATTGTCTATGCCTTTTATTTTCCGTAGGTCTAGCTCCTCGAAACCAGTAGTGTTGTCCTTGAATCGAAGCAGACCTGCGCGAGGCTTCTTCACACCAGCCTCGAATTGCTCCGGGACTCTGGTTCTTTTCTTTCTTTTCGTAAGAGGACGATCAAGTTTCTCACCATAGGAGATATCGTCGTGCTTCGGTATGTCCGCACGAAGCCGATCTGTATTCAAGAAGTCTGCGATATCCATGGCGCAGTTGTAAAAGACGTCGTTACCGAGTGCTTCCTCGAGAGCAACTATCGCCTGGTCCACCTATACCGCAAACTCCTCCTGTGCGAGACGTTGGTTACGAAGCTGGTAAACGCTATGTCCGACATTGGTAATGACGAGGATTTGGTGAAGCTCTCCGAGCTCTCTATCGATTTCACTGGTCCGCATCAACAACTCTCAGACTGCACAGCCATTACTGAACAAGCCCTTCCTCGCTAGTACCTTCCACTACTTTGTTCGCGACTTCACTTGATGGAGTCAGGATCCCGCCTAGCTCGTAGACATTGAGACAAGCTAACAGTATCGTGCAGATGAACGTCATGAGAAGAAGAGTCAAAGGACGAGATGAGAAGAGCATCGAGGGCTAGGGTAGGAAGAAGACTCGGGGTTGATACGGTGATTTGAGAGCATAGCATGGGTAGGCACAACAGCAACTGTAGCGAGGATGAGTGCGGCTTAAGCTGTCCGACGCCATCGAAGATAGCTTTACAATGTCCATCCGCACTCGGAAAACCGCCTTCACCCGTTAAGTGAGTTTGCCGCAGTGCCTCGATTGTTCCCCTAATCCCTTTGTGCCATCGCACGCTTGTCAGTGAATTAGGCTTGGTATTGATGCTTTGTTGATGATGAGCATATAGGGAAAGCAGGATGTCACGTCTTCATGGCCTTACACGAAGATGGAGGACATTCTTGAGACACCAGCACAGGACGCGCGAATCCCAGGCCAATGGGCCATGCACTAGCATATGGTTTTCGCAGCCTAGCTCAGTCCATGGCTGTCGGCAGATTCGACAAGGGCGAGATTGAGCAAGATCTACAACTCGATTGCGGGCATTTTCGCTCGACTGGACGGCTTAGTCGACCGTCAGACCGGTGCTACTATTCAATTGCCGGTTGCAGAAGCACCTACAGGCGGTATAGACAAGCAGAGCGAAGAGAAGCAAGAGGAGCGGCGACAGTTGTACGGTGTACAAGTGCTCGTCCGTGAAACGGAGGAGCCGCAATTTGTCGAGTTTCTCCGGGAGGCATCGGGAGCACTCGAGAAGGCTGTTGGTAAGTTCATTGGCGGTATGGGATACATGCTCATACATTGCTGACAATGATAGGGACACTCAAAGAAATCCTGATCGCACCGAGGCCAAGCGCGCAGGATCGATTAGCAATCAAAGGCGACTTCGAGCAAGCTGATCTCGGTAGCACAATTCCGGTAGCCAAGCGTAGGAACACGCTGCTGGATGATGATGATGATGATGATGATGATCAAACGGATGTAAAAGAAGCGGAAGAAGAGACTAGACGTCGCGCGAGAGATGCGCAAACGCGCCCCCGCGCCGAATTCGAGTATCGCGAGACTAGACATCGCGCGAGAAATGCGTAAACGCGCCCCCGCGCCGAATTCGAGTATATACCTCATAGAAAGTTTTCACGCACTCGGTAGTAAGTGCTATGAGCAAGGGCTACTGCTGATCGGTGGTCCGGAGGCTCTCATTGGATGGCTTAGCGAGCTTGGCTTGTGCAAGTGACTGCAGTGCGGTGCTGTTCGTCTCAAGATGGAGATCTCGCCACCCCTGTACCAAGAGCAGACCGAAGGCATGGAGCAGTACACTGCCGTCGAATGCCATTGCTCGCACTGCGAACGACAAGGCGCCGTCTGCGTACATCCTCTCACCAAGAACGTCGAGTTCACGTAAGGCCTTGAGCACAGAGGGACTTACCTAACGGCGGCGAAGAAGAATCTGCATTTCTATTGCTTAAAATGCGGATGCTTCGTTGGCAGTGACTTGACGTAGTTGATGGAGAACATTTTTAAGGATGAGAATAGGATGACGGTCAATGTGAGTTATTGGGCAGCTCTATATAACGAGCACATCGGACTGTGGCCTATGGCTTTACTGACACTGTCCTAATGCGTAGTTGCGCATGCTGAAAGACTTCGATTTCAATAAGCTGAAGATCAAGCAACAATACTTTATGAAGGACATTGAGCCAAAGTATAAAATTTAACAGTCGGGTGGCTGTCACTTTTGGCTCGCCGAGATAGTTTAAAGATCTCCAATCACTACAGGATTCGATCTTCTATCTCTCATCATCGAAGTACATGATGTTCGGGGTCATTGTGACAAGCAAAAGGTTTGTTTCCAGCATCCGAGAACTTCACCAAGCGCACAGTAAGCAGCAACTTTGTGTCTCCGTTTGCTAACATAAGCCCAATTCTGCCAATCCCAACGGATTGAATAGTAACTCGCACCGACCCGCCTTCGGCATTACTAGGAAGTGGTCCCTCATCGCCATACTCTCCGAAGTCGTGCTTGGGGCGGAAGTGATGTTGTACTTCAGTAGCAAAGCCGAAGTTACCTGCCTCAACTCCATCATCGCCAGATTTCTGCCTAGGCAAGCTCGAGTGCCTTTGGAGAAGGGCATGTAGAGATCCTTCGTTTCCTGACTCATCTCACCTGTTTGCAACCACCGTTCCGGATCGAATGTCTCAGGATCTGGGAATGCCTTTGGGTCACGCTGTGTGGTGTAGCACTGCGCTGAGACTACCGTCTGCGGTAGTGTTTATCTTCAGCGGCTACTCTTCCCAAGCAGATAAAAGGCATTTCTTACATCTTCACAGACCTGTGCACAATCAAGTTATTCTTCAATCAAGTCAAGCGGTTGATTGAGCTTGGCAATCAATCAATCCAGCGAGGCTATGACTAACCCATCAATCAAGTCAATTTGAATGGCCTTGATTGATTGGTAGATTGGCAATCGAAGTGGTAGTGTTGCTATATAGTGAATGAGGTGTGAACGTGGAATTCTTCTACGCGTAATTGTGATACTGACTGCGAAGCTTGTATACCGCACTGGCTGGCAACAGCACCTGGGAAGAGATTGTTCTTCCAAAAGGGTCTAATATTATGACCTCCAAGTGGGTCTTCAATGTGAAGAGAAACACCGATGGATCTGTGGAGAAGTAAAAAGCTAGGCTGGTAGCCAGAGGCTTGTCGCAGAAGTATGGTGTTAACTATGAAGACACCTTTACACCTACAGTCAGACATGACACTCTAAGAGCTTTCATGGCTGTGGTATGCACCGAAGATCTGGAGTGCCATCAAGTGGATGTCAATGATGCCTTTACAGAGTCATTCTTAAAGGAAGACATCTACATGAAACCACCACCAGGAGTAAAGATCTCACCAGGCAAGGCTCTCCACATCTTGAGAAGCCTTTATCGTCTAAAACAAGCCGCACGGGACTGGACCAGTACTGTGTGTCAGAATTGAAGAAGTTAGGCTTTTCTCAGAGTGAGGCAGACCCATGCTTACTGACATTGCCCGGCAAGAAACTCATAATCTTTGTCTACGTTGATGACGTGACAATTGCTAGACCAAATATATTCTATTTAAATATATTGTAATCTAAGACTTTTTCCTATTATAGATATTCTAGAGCTAGTTAATGTTCTTTCTCAAGTGCTATTGCGCGGCGCTTTTAGCTAAGTAAGAGCTAAAGAAAAAAGTTAGCATTCAATAAAAAAGCCTATTAAGCTAATTGTAGCTTTCGTAATATATAGTAAATTAGTACTGTCTATAGCCAAATTTGCTATTGTTATAGAGATAGAAAACTATAGCAATAATAGAACAACTAAGATAGGTAAAGGTAGAGGTGATGCCTAATAAATGTATCTTACGATGGATAGCAGCTTCGGGGGTTAGCCGAAGCGTAACGCCGTAAAATCTATTCGAACCAGCCAACCAGAGGCCAGGTAAAAGTTTGGCAAATTAGGGCCCCACGTTTCGGAATGTTCCCGACGCTTTCTTACTTTTGCTCTCTTCCTGCCCGACGCAATTGCGTTTACTGTTGCACCGACTCCGAGGACATTACGGCCGCAAGCCTTCCTTACTACACATTCAAGGTTAGACGAGAGATACCGAGAGATGCTACATGGCATGGATTTAACGGTGGATTTAGCAAAGGATTCGTTGCCGGAGCAAGACCGGAACTATGTCCTCTCTTCGCACGTCGCGTCGTGCGCGAAGTCCGCCCTTCTTTAATCCTTTTACTATAAAACATACACCAGCTGATGGAAGGGAGTATCTCCACTCGACGTCTCCACTTCCCAATCAAAAGATGGACAGGTTCAACAAAGATTCAACAGCGGAAGAAGTCGCCGGAGTGCTCGCCAGCAATATCCGTGGCAGGACAGGTACCATTCTCCAGCCCTTTCTGCGTCAAAGAACAGCCTCATCTGATCGTCGAAATGTAATAGTTTTGATTACGGGAGTTTCACCAGGGGGGCTCGGAGCAGAAACCGCGCGAGCAATCTGTCGACACCAACCCGCTTTAATGATTCTTGCAGGCCGCAACCTGACTAAGGTGGGACAAACCCAGGAAACGATCAAGGACGATTCCCCTGCCGTGCCGACGAGACTTTTGGAGCTCGACCTTGGTGTGCAAGCCGATGTCCGAAAAGCTGCCGACGAAGTCAACGGCTACGAAGAAGAAATTGACTGCCTCATTAATAACGCGGGGATTATGGCGGCCCCATTTCGCTTGAACCCCGATGGCATCGAATCACACTTCGGGACAAACCATGTTGGGCATTTCCTCTTCACGAATCTCATCATGAAGAAGCTCCTTGCGGCCAAGGGCGGCGCACGCGTCATCAATGTTAGTAGCTCTGGACACCGGCGTGAAAGAACCAGGTTCCAGGATTACAATTTCGAGGTATGCGTACCGTTGATAAACGGCTCTACGAAGTCTTCTGACTGTCTTCACCTCTGTCACTTAGAACGGTGCGTCATATGACAAATGGAAAGCCTATGGCCAATCCAAGACTGCGAACATGCTTTTCTCCGTGGCTCTAGCGGACAGACTTGGCCGTTCAGGACTATTATCTTTCAGTCTCTATCCTGGGAGAATACCAACCAACATCGCGCAAGGCGTCACTCGTGAAGAATTGAAAGCATTAGGTTAGTGATGTAGCAGCCATGGCAGAACCCCACATTTCTGAACGATAACCGCAGGCTGGGTCGACGAGGATGGCAAGCCTATTGCAAATCCTGCTTTGAAATGGAAGACACTGGCTACTGGACCTTCTACGCAGATCGTGGCTGCGTTCGATCCAGTAATCAAAGGCAAGTAAATTGTCCAGGAGTCCGTGTTTTGAAGCAAGCAAGACGAGCTGACAGTCGCCCCACCAGATCAGAACGGTTCTTACTTGGAGGATTGTTGTGTCAGGAATGAAGCTGCGGAATCGTACGCCCTCGATCATTCTGAAGCCGAGAAACTCTGGTTTTTAAGCGAAGATTTGGTTGGCCAAAAGTTCCGTTACTAGAAATTCTCTACTCTCCCCTTCTCCACCCGTGCCGGGGAGATCAAGAGTGGCGACAGTACTCAACGTGAATGTGGCGAAGAGGATGAGAGTGGGGCGCATATCCTGCTTTGCTGCTTTCGTTTGGTAGCGTTTTGTCTCCAGCTTCGCAAGCAGGTAGGCGAACGATGGGGCAATGTACCGTTCATGCTAGTGCGCGCCCACCTTGGCGTACAGGAAGGCCTCTAGATGGTTCAAAAGAAAGTTGGAACCCGAACCTTAAGAGTCATAAAAGCAGTTATCCAGTTTCTTAAGCACACTACAAGGATAAACGGTAGGGTAAGCTACACGAATGAAGAGAATGAGCGGCGCTTACGAGACTTAGATACATTATTTACATGTCAAACAGAGACAACGTTTTGGAGCGGGAAGGTACAGTTTGGACGGCTCAGACGATTCCATAAAAGTTGTGCATGGCCGGACAAAATCAACCAACCAACGTGTCTCACTGGAAACGTAGATTTAAACGCGATATGACCTTGACTGCTAGATCATCGATGTAATGTGGTTTCTTGAAGCTGAAGCATGATCCCGAACTACTGTAATCCATGGAGATGTTGCCGCATCCAGTTCACAACAGCGGTCTTAGCTCTTTCAAATCCTTTCCTCTGCACCTCGTTATTGGGATCACCTCTTCGTTGCAAACCCGGGGGGGAAATTCGTACGCATACGGTAGCCTTAGAGTAGGAATAATGGTGTTGCAAAACTCTTTCAACTCGGGAGTTAGCTGCGTGTCAGCTTCAGGCGCCAATATCTGTATCGGGACGCTAACGCTCTCAATCTCAAGCTTTGTCAGGAAGCTTGGGTGTGCGGTTGAAATGCAGTACGTACAAGTCAGGTAAATATACCGTGACATTGGCTTCTCGAGCGAAATGGTCCGCGAGTAATTCGAAGGTTTGGAAATGTCCAGCCAAAAACATGGTGCACTATAAGGACGGCGGCATGATTGTTTGAGCCAGTAACATAGGCTCTGGTAGAGCGCAAAGTTGTCTCTGTGCCGACTGGAGTGCCTTGTCATTGTGACCAGACGTTGCCGCACTCGGGAGACATTCTTGGATAATCATAAAGAGAAGAGCGTTGAGAGCTAGAGATGATACCGACAGAGTGTCGCATGTACGTGTGACTCTAGTAGATAGGCAATAATTTGTGGTGTAGGAAATGTTAAATGGGTACCGTTCCCGAAGTGAACTCGCTGTTACATAACAATGACCGAGCATCTCCGGTTTCTGCGGCTAATAGTCATTCGTCGAAGGACGTCATTGGATTGAGCTTCTCGCGGCGCGATCGACATGAAGAACCATCTATTAACGCCACTTATCAAGGTTCCTCGATTGGAAGAGTATGTGGCCGACCAGCTTACCGGACGAGAGCCTTGAATAGGATGTAGATATGGGTACGGAAGGGCTCACCCATGCCTTGGAAGTCTGTAACGTTGCGCCGATGCTCATTTGTTCGTCGCTTCTTACGACGAATGTACACCAAAGTGCGGCAGGGGTGCGGGTGCAGGATGAGCTGTATGACGAGTAGGATCGCCTCCGAGATACTTGCGCTGAGAAAGCGCATTACTCTGGGGATGTATTGAATGACGGACCGCAGGATGTAGCATGTTCTATCATGGAGTGTATACACTTCAAGTTTGCGTCTCATTTTTTCCTATGTGTTTGTCTTAAAGAGCGCAACCGGTAATCAGTGCGGCTAATGTCTGTACTATGTAAGAAGTCAGCTATATGTATATGTAGTGTAAGTAGCTGAAAGTGAATGTAATGTAAGACTTACATATACATAGTGTAACCGGAGGTCCGGAGTTACTTAATATCGCTTATAGACTAGTCTTCCGGCCTAAGTGAATGCTCCTCGGCCTTAAATTGGCTTATGACGATGCTACTTAACTACTAGTACTTCATACACTCTAATTGCTCGATCATACGAGAGGATAGGCTTGCTCTCGTCTAGGGAATAAGACGCCTTACGCCACTAAATATTCGCTCGTCTTCAGTACTCATTGCCTAGTAGCTAAGTATATTAATCGCTATCTTAGATAGCTGTAGATATGACCTTATCTACGTGTCTTGTTACTACTATTTAAGTAGTGGTATTGCTAGATTGTCTTATAGTGTAGTAATAAAGCGCTCGAATTCATCATTATTGTTGCTTCTGTTACTACGTCGTTGTTTAGCGGTGATCTCGGCTTGATAACGCTCGAAGAAGGTCATATTGCTAGTGTCTTACTTAATAGTCACTTCCTCCTTCTTGTATTGTAGCTATATAGTCCTAGCGCGCTCTAAACCGGAGGTTAACTAAGCCCTTAACTATGCGGTAACGATATAGCTCTTCCGGAGGTTTGGATGGAGTAATATTGCAGCTATATAGACACTAGTTTGATCGATAATGCTATAATACTTATCGAAGGCGAAGGAATACGTTGTAACTACTTAGTAGAGCGCTAGATTGTCGTTTAAACGCTTTAATAAGGTCTCTTACTCGTTGAGAAACTTACTAAGTAAGTCTATATAATACTAGAACTTGTCGATAGTAACGTAGTCACCTTAACAACGTATAGTAGCCTCTTTAAAGGGCTAAAGGAAGGTAATAGTTCTTTAAACGAGCGTCTAGTCACCTATAGTAAGCTTATATTCGTAAAGTGAGAGCCTTACTACTACAAAAGAGGTATACGTTACTCTTAATAGAAACGCGTCCTCGAAGGTGTTGAGATAGCTATTCCATCTTGTGTCATTTAGCTGTCTTAACGACTTACTAGCCTCTATTCTAAAGGCGTTAAAGAGTCTGTTACTACGTCGTAGAGTGACTACAAACTATAGTATCTTCTATAGTACTAGTTGTTTAATCTATTTACCTCCATCTTCTACTTCTAACTACTTAATAAGGTAGCTCTTAGCTGTGCGGAGCTCGTCGAGGTATTCGAGTACTACGTTAACTACGTCACCGTTCTTAGCAAAAAGGAAGGACTATACTACAAGGTTAATGATATGGCCTAGATAGCGCAGCCGACGCTGTAAAGGTATCCATCCTTTAATAAGGTAGCTAAGCTTACTATAGAGCGTGTTTTAGCTATAGCATTGTCCGTAGTAATATATCTAAGGTTGTCTTTGATTCTATAGTCCTTAAGCACCTTAATTATCACTTTGGCCACCTTACTGCTAGCGTGTCCGTTATATAGCTCTAGTAGTGCCAAAAGGGCTTTGTAGAGCCTTCCTTCGTTATTAACGAAGTACGTAGTAATAGACTATAGCTCTTTATAGTTTAGTAATAACTATGTATCGGCTGTAAGGTAAATGAGGCTATGTAAGGATTGTAGCACTTCCTAAAGCTCTAGCTAGCGCCTTATAAAGGTTCTTACTACTCGATTAGTAGTAGTTTGGTGCGTGTACTACACGATATTATCGGCTTAGTTGTTAATAGTATAGATGAGTGTATGAAGCTCCTACTATTCGACTATACGAAGTGGAAGGTCGTAGTGTATAATAAGCCGAAGAATTGCCTATTAGATAGCGTGTAGATTAGTAGTAAGCCGGAGGTATTCCTTGACTATCTAGCCTTATTTCTCGTTCTTATCTTCCTTCTACTTACTAACGACAGTGCGTAGGTCTTGTTGTCTTACTACCTACGTTGTAGTAGTAGCTATAGTGCCTCGTGTAAGGTTGATACGGTAGATAGCCTTTAGATAGCTCCTTGCTACTAAGGTCGATAGCACCTTGTAGAGCTCGCAACTAGTGTACTTACAGTACTATATTCTTCTCGTCGTAAGGCTAGAGGTCTCTCGTGTCGATTCCACACTAGGCTAAGGCCTCCGTAAGTACTTCTAGACCTTATCTTTACGCTTCCTCTTCAGAGGACGCTACTAGCCTGTTGGCGCGTCACCTACGTTGTCTACGCTGTCGGAGTCTATAGATATACGCGATATCGAGTCGTTAGGGTCGATAGATGATCCTCCGTCGATATTAATAGCGTTAGAGGCCATAGTGTAGTGTAATAGACGCGTTGTTAAATGTGGTGTCCTTAGTGAACGAGGTAGAAGGGAGTTAAGGTCCGGCTAACTCAAGCCGAAGTTCAGCTAGCTAATTAGAGGCCTCCAAATTCACTATACCTTCTCAAATTATATAGCTACGGTATAGAGTTAGTGCTACAATTCACCTTTATACACCTTAATTCAAGCCTATATATATATAGCTACATATACTATGTAACTATACTATATATATATGTAATCTAACGCCTTAAACCTTATATATACTCGCTATATTGCATAACTTTACACACACATTAGCCGCTCTAGTCGGCGGGTTGGAAATGCTAATCGCACCGAACTTACTATTTCCATCTAGGATGTACTTGATGTAGACATCCGAGACGTAGCTGTCCGAGGTCGAAGACTCCGAGTACGTCCGGTAAGGGAGGTAAAACATCTTGAGCGGACTCGCGCTAAACTCATGCACCGTAGAGCTAAGCGGCTAGTACTTCCGCCGGGTCTAAAGAGTTGATTTAGAGTCTAGTAACAGAAGAGCTACATCTCCTAATACCGAGCGGGTTCGCCCCAACGCCGATCGGGCCGAGACCGATGATCTCTTCTCTACCTTCTAGAGGCGGCGGGAACGCTATAGCCGCGAACTCGTAGCGGTTACCGGAGAGGACGATAACGCCGACACTACCCTTGAGCCTAACGTCCTACATAGCTTCTAGGATGATCTAGCGCCTCGCCGAGGTAGCCGCGCTAGATATCCTAAGCGCCGAACTACTAGTTCTTCGTGAACAGAACACTGCTAACGAGGATCTTCTAGCGTACGCCGGGCTACTCGCTACGTTTGAGCCAGGCTAGGAGGTCGGCGAGTTGTTGCTCCGCCGAGCATCGATTTAGTAGGGTCACTAGTAATAGGGTCGGATCAGTTGGTGTTGTCGTTCGGTGAGCGGTAGCGGCGGGTGTCGAGTATGAAGAAAGTAGCTAGGCCTTAAGTAAAGGAGGAGTACGTCTCGCCCGTACGTACTAGTAGTAGGTTTGCTACGATATAGTAGTGCTAGTATGAATCGTTAGCGGCTAGAACGATATTGGCTATGTTTCCATTCTAGTCGTTCGCGATCTCATAGTCATCGTAGACATAGTTCTATAGCAGCTCTCGCGATGTAGCTAGCTAGTCTGGGCTCGAATAGATTTGGCGATACTCCCTTCTCTAGTCCTCTACGGTGCTACTGTAGCGACGTGGTACGTCAACGTAGATAAAGTCACCCAAAAAAAGTATAAGTTGGGCCTTTACACCCTTAAGTGCCTACGCGAGGTACTTCAAACCCTAGTTAGACAGGTGATGCGAAAACGGGTTGTATAGTAAATTGTTCTTGAGACACGATGAGTGCAAGAATGTAAACGTCCCGGAAGTAGTCGGCCTCGTCGACGTTTCGCCGGGTCGGGGAGCGGTCGTAAAGTGTCCGGTGTAATTGTTTACCACGTATTGATATCGTGTATCTAGTCGAAGGCGCTTTAGCTCAAATGTTCCGGTAAAGTCAGTGCTCTCGTCGAGATAATCAATACTGCTAGCCGACTTCTAGGAGGTGTCGTGTCGACTATTCCGCAGAGGTGAGTCTACATGCCTATAAGAGATGAACATAGGTAGCCTGTTAGATACGCTTCTCTAATCAAAACCTTCGCTGTCGTGTCCGAGACGTAGCCTACCCTAGCCATTAACAAGTCATAAGAAGGGTAGAACATCATCGCGCGATAGACGACGTCTAGCGCCATTGCTATCAAGGCCACATTAATGGCGAATGTTATGCTACTCCATATTAGACTTAAAGGGCTTGGAAGGCCGGTCAAGAGAGTCTTTAAGATCGCCGGGTCCTTCTCTTCCACAACAATAGTCTCTTCGACATCAAGCTCCTAGCCAATTTCCTTCGATGCGTCGCCATTGACATAGCGAGAATCGACCTCCTTTACTAGCTCCTCACCCTTGTCTGGCTCTCGTGTGACGATTTCGATCTCGTCTAATATCACATCGTACGGTTCGGTATCTACCATGCTATAAACGAAGGAGGGTACGTAAATGGCGAAGAGGGTTAGGAGTATAGGTAGGAAGTGCTGCTACTTGTGAGCTCGGCCTACTTGGCATGAATTCAGAAGGGCTCAACTGACATGCCTAGGTATCTATAGGCTTGATTAGCGTTCTAGTGCGTACAACCGGCGCTCCGGCGCATCGAATGGGGTGGTGTTACCCAGCGAAGGGACACATAAGCAAAAGCCCGCAACGGCACGGAACTTGTTGCGGTTGCATCTCGCGATGCTTTTGGATTCCATACTTATAGCAATTTCATTGCATAGCCGTCGTTGGGCGATACATCGTTACGATGAGGTCTGGATGGAGGGCAATATAAATAACATGGCATAAGTTCCAACTAACTCTATGAGTCAGCCGACGTCATGGCACAACAACAACGACACGGACAAACGGACAACAGTGCAACCGTCTTCATTCTTCATTCTTCATTCTTCATTCTTCATTCTTCATTCTTCATTCTTCATTCTTCATTCTTCATTCTTCATTCTTCATTCTTCATTCTTCATTCTTCACTTCACCTTGAAAGCCGTACTCGCAGTTCGTGGTATCATCGACCATTGGAGATATTACGCACACAGTGAGTTGAACACGTGTTGTTAAAGACCTCCACCCAATGACCAAAAGGTTCGCCCCAATTTGATACCAGTTTCGGGCAGTAGTACAGTAGCTGGAGCTCGATTATTGCTTGGCCTTCGGCGACTTTACTTCAGTGAAGGAGGATTCAGGGCTGAAGGCAGCAATAGGACTCTCGGGAAGGTATAAAGAGACTCTCTGTCACCTGGTTGACGTCTCGTTTTAGCTCTGTGGACGCCTACTTCGACACAAGCGAAGACCGTCTCGTATTGAATCCCATCACCAGGAACAACCAACAAACAGCCCAGCCCGCAATGGAATCACCGTGGCCAGCTGAAACTGGTGTCTGGGCCACATACCACTTACATTGCCACTACGGTGTGGTACAAGTGCCTGTACAAGTACAATATAGAGGTCAATATGGCTCCATTTAAGTAAGAAGGAGGTTATCTCAGACAGTGAGGACGAGCGGACGAGCGGACGAGGTCACTGCCACCAATTGTAGCACCAATGGAGCTCTCAACTCCTTTACCGCCGTCCCAATACAGATATTTGAGCCTGATACATCATCCAATTTGGACACAACCGGCTGCAACGATAAGCGTGTCCAGGTAATTCACCACTGCCATCGGCACCGGCGACGTTATCTACCTAGTCAGCTCCGCCGTGCCCACCACCTCCGCTGCCGTCCTCACCGCCGGTTGAAGTCCACCCTCCAGTTGAAGTGAGTGGTGTGGAATTCCGTGCGCTACAGCGTCTTGTTGCTACGTTGCTAGACCGAATTGAGCGTTTAGAGCGTCGGTTGTAGTGAGTGAGCTGCTCGTTGTAAGTCGTCAACCTTCTCAGTGTGGAAGAGGCTGAAACAATCAACGCAGAGTGGCCACTTCTTGCTATAGAAGGCGCAGCAGAACTTGGTGCGTCTTTGACGAAGGGTTTGCCGGAGCATACAGCGTCTATATCGACACCAGCAGCAATTCATTGGCTTCGGATAGACGTTCACTTCACAGTGGCTGCCAGGTCCAAGACGTCTAGGTGGTGGAAGCCAATTTCGTGTTATGTAGCCGCCCGCTCGAGCAGCTGTTGTATTACCACCTGGTTTAGCACCACTGCGGAAGTGTTGAGTTGTCCTCTTTGTTACAGTCACTTTAGTAGCTAGTTTGATCGAGTATTCGTGGTCCATAGCCCTCGTTCCTTCAAGGACAAGGCTCCAAGCCAAACGGAGCCGGAACCTTCGGTAGTTGGTAACAATTGACCCCCTAAGCGTGAGTGAAAATGAAACTCGGGTGATGTCGCAATGTCTCGGTGGTATCCCGTATATATGTCTTAGTTAGGGTTACAATGGCGCATATGGTATACGACCTATTGTCGCGTTGATGGCCTATAGGGTGCTCGAAGTCTTCTATGCCTAGGAAGCGATCGAGGAGGGTCCAAAGCTTGGCCCACCCGCTATTGTCATAGCTCGCTGGGCCGCCAGGCCCGGTCTGGTAGTCGGACAGACATGATCCGGTTCGTAGTAATACCGAGGCGTTAGGCGTCTTGTCCGGATAACTGTGCCGGCCTCGTGGTTACATCAACAGTGCAGCCTGCGCTTCGGTCGGACATATGTTATCGGAGGGAACGACCGCAGGTGACATTGGCTAATGCTTGGTATCGATACTGCCCGTGTTCCACAGTACCAGACGATGTTGGGCGGTCGAACTGAGGCGGTGGAACTGCGCTGGTGTCACACAGGGGCCTCTGAACCGTGACTCACGCTGCCTGACGTAGTAGCTAATAGGGACTATCGCAGTTTCCGCAGACAGCGCGTGACCCACACGCGGGGGTGCGCCAGTCCGTAGGTACCTGATCTTTTGGGCCTGAGTCCAACGATACCACAAGAAACCAACATCGCCCACTCGATAATTCCGAGCCAGAACTATGAGGAGACCTTGCTTGCGTTGCGCACAATAAAGCATAATGCCATCGAAGAAGCGACGACGGCATTACTTCATAGCCTCTTCGTACAGCCGCCAACCTTAGGTTAGGTCTCGACTCACTGTAGTCTGTGGCTGCTAGGCGATATCCTCGGAGTCCTCGAGCGGGTTATCTACTGGTCGCGCAGGGCGGTAGCCAGGCATGTAGGGATGAGGATTGTTCTACATAATATCCAGTATCTTTGCTACCCATTCTAATTTCGATCCGGTACTGAGTGAAAGCTTCGAAGCTTTGCCTCTTCTCTCTAGAGACATAGAAGTGGTCGCGGAACTCGCGTTCTGGTATAAAGAAGATGACCTGATGATAGGACTCCGCGTAGTACTCGAAGTGGTATAGCATAAAGTCAAACCTCTCTATGGAGCTAAACTAGAAGCTACCGTCGTCCTTTCTCGTTATCTCTTGAGACTTGAACGCTTGTGAAATCGGTTTTGTTCCGCCGCGTATACGTATCCGTCTTGTCTTGGATAAGGAAGCCGCTACGTGAGTAGTCCGCGACACATGGTGCGAGCCTAACGAAGTCGAACTCGATAGCGTTTTTGCGGGTAACGGCTCGTACTACGTCCATTGCGAACTGGAAAGAGGTGAACTGCAACGTATCCTCGTCCGGTCTCATCCATTTCGTTTCGTAGGTAGTAGCCGGCCGCCAAGCCCCGAAGTCGACTTTGGCAAAGGGATTGACGTAAGGCCCACGTCTAAGCGCACAGTCTCGCATAGAGACAACAGCTGCTGGGAGATACCAGATGGGCATCCTATAAGGCATCGAGCACTGGTCAAGCGGCTCGTACGACTTTGCCGGCAGTCTCGATACTCGCGTGTGATTGAACGCCAGGAAGGGCTTACGAGTGCCACGAATGACTTTCTCTTCCAGCGCCGCTTCGTCTTGCTAGTACTTAGGAATGACGTCCACATACAGAGGATTCGCTACGTACAAGCATATATAGAGTGCTACTCGGCGTCTTGGCGAGGAGAAGGTTCGAAGCTCCTAGAGGCCGGCACGATCAGCGGAGCTACTCTTGACATCTAAGTAGCAAACTCAATCGGATCCTTCCGTAACGAGTCGTAGACCTTGCGGAAGCGCTTCGAGAAACTGTCTTCTTAGTCGAAGCTCTGGGTGCAGTCGATCGCTCCATCCGCGAGCGCAAATTCGAACGAACGAACGACGAACGGGCTTTGCTTGAGTATTGAGAAAACATCGCCTTCCAGCCGAGCGCCACTGTTACGAATGGACAGTGGCGTTAGGATGCTAAGCGCTTCGCTCGTCGACCCCAGCATAGCGACTAATGATGTTGTTGACATGCGGGCCTTCAAGTTCCCAGAAAGTCTGATAGAGATCGCAGAGCAAACGAGCACCTGCGTGCACGGTCCAGGGTCCAGTAGCTTCCATAAGATGGGTACCTGCATGAGAGCCGCGGTCGAAGTCATCGTACTAGTCGTACCAGTTCAAAACTCCCATCGAGTCCACTGAACGCTTGCAAGTACATTCCTTACATAGGTGCTGCTCACTCGATGGGACTAGCAATCCTTCAATATTGTATAGCGCAGCTGTTTGATACCTTGTCCGAGTACATCTCGACCATGCCTGTGGCATAGAGCATCGTGTCCAGCGGGCAACGGTAGGATCTACAGGACCGTATTGAGTATACTCGCCATGGCCAGAGGTCTGGGTGAGACGAGATATTCCTGTAGTCGGGAGAGCACCTCAGCCGCTCAGGTGAGGAGCAGGCGTTACTTCGGTCGGCTTATCTAAGGACTCCAGTACCACATCGCGAGTGGGACAGCCCTGGAGCGCACATAAGACCTCTGTCGTACAATCTTTGGTGTTTAGCCAAACTGGAAGCGTCCATCAAGTGAGATGTCTTAAGACACTCATTGTGAGCAGATTGACTAAATTGAAGAAATGTCTCGCGAGCCTGAATATTGCCACACAACATGTTGGGCATGGCTCTGTCGTATCTTAGTCCACATTACCATTACCATCAACATCAAGATCGAGAAGGAGACCATCGAAGTCGCCAGTGCAAGTGAAACGCCATAGAGCCAGATACACACTGGTATGCATCAATCGCAGACATTGTCCCGACGACCCAGGGTGGCCCGGAGTCGCTGGCATTGCGGGTCAATCGGTATCTCGTTCGAAACAACGGCCATGAGCGACGGTGTGGAGGGCCTAGAGCTCGGCGCAAGGCAAAGCCGCTAATAGCGACCATTAGCCTACGTCTGTTACTTGGTCGACGGTGCGTCAGCTTCGGAGCATCGAGAGCGAACGAGTTCTAGATGCTTCAAGATGGAGCCATTGCAGACCATCACTTCTTTCTACACTTGGATCTAGCGACAGGCCAGCTAATGTTGACTGATACGTCTCGGATGGGAACTCTGGTGCGCATTCGCCAAGCACAGCGGCACAGTGTTCTCCGGCAAGCGACAATGCCTATCGTAGAAGACACGCATCGCTATCGGCGAGCAGACTAGAATTGGGTTTCTGCTCGTCTCCCAAGATATTAGACAGCCGCAGTCCGGAAGCAACTGCTAGATGAATACGCTTCATCTATTGGTGAGCGCAGAGCATTAGAGACCAGGGACACTGCGGGGCCTGACTCTGAGGCAGTTGAAGAAGGATTGCTGCCGGAGAATGCGAGGATTTGAGTTAAGTCAAGGCTGCGGAGAGTGCATTCGTTAGACATAGAGAATTGTGGTGAGAGTACGTAGCAGTCCAATACAAGCAATGTATCATTCATAGTGGAACAATGATATGTGCTCGCAAAATCTGGTTATCATAACCGTAATGTCTGGTTCTGTTGTATACATTGCATCCGCCGAGTCTCGTGCTGTCTCCGGGTCCGGTGAAGTGGGCTCAGTCGTGGCGCCCTCGTTCACTCGTCCTCTCTTCCGACGGGTCTTGCCTCGTTTCGGCTGCGGTTCGGCTGATTGAAAGTGCTAATCACCGGTAAGATTGCCGAGCGCCACTCCCCCTGCAGGTGCTGCAGGTCGTGGAACCAGCGCTGGAAGTCGGGCAGCCGTAAAAGTCGAAGGTATATCACCGGTCCATGCCTGACAGGAACTTAGTATCGCCCAGTAGATGGCTTCGAAGTCAGTGCACTCAAACGCCTGCAGCTGCTGCATCTTGCGGCTCTCGTTGGCGGTGAGCGTATCGCCCTTCTACAAGAAGCCAGGAGGGTTGAGCTAATCCGGAATATCTCTATACTGTTGAGCCGTGCCAACGGCAGGTCGCTGATTAACGATAGCGCTAAGCTGCGAGATTCACAGCTTGCATAGCTTGCCTGAGGCTGAGAGCAACACCAGACTTTCGGTAGGCGTAGCGAACAGCTAATCCCAGCTGGATTGTGCGTACTGGATAGCGTATAACGGAGTAGCGTCCGCTGGGCGGCCCATAGGAGCGTTGCATTTCAGGTAGC
>JAABUW010004559.1_pt1 | contig 18735 bp, 19 predicted proteins | sample 5560081 | NCBI WGS metagenome assembly JAABUW01 (sample SAMN10711882, study PRJNA513363) | rock metagenome | isolation source: Antarctica rocks | place: Antarctica: Victoria Land, Knobhead sud | reverse complement strand
GAAAGTCGTGTGCCTACACAAATCGGCGCTCCGAGGTCTCTCCCCAGCCTCCGACCTGCAACGATCCCGTCGAGCATCGCCAAACATGCCTACCAACTGCGGAAGTCCGGTCTGGGTGACATGCTCACGCAGGCACCAGATTCGTGTTCGTGCTCTGACCGACAGCCGGCCCCGGCGATCCGCCCTGTGTGTGTCTTCCGGGTCCGTGTCTACCGGTGAGCAGCAGGACGACGACGAGGACGACGAGGACCGCGGTGGCGATCACGAATCCTTTCACCCAGGTCGGCATGCCCTGCGTCGCTTTGTCGCGGGTGGTGTTATCGGGCTGTTCAAGCACTGCTTTCTCCCTCGTCCTGCCTGTTGTTGGCTGAGCGACGGATCAGCACCCCGGCGGCGCGCAGTTCGCGACGCAACGCGTGCGGGTCACCCCCGCGGGCGAGCCGGTCGAAGATCCCTACGGCCTCCGCCGGGCCGAGGCGACCCGCAGTAACTGCTTCATGAAGGGCCTTCTCAATGTGTGCTTGGCGGAACCCTTCGATGACTGCGTCGCGTTCTGCTGGCGATGCGGCGGCGTCGAACGTTTCCCGCTGCTCGGGGGAGAGGCGCCGGCGCAGGTTGTCGGGTTGGGCGCGCTCCATGGCCGAAACCTTATCAAGACAATCTGTCTCGCACAAGGCGAAGTGTTTTGTATGTGGCGACAAGTATGCTCTGGTTGTGCCGAAACTCTGGAGCGCGACGATCGATGAGCACCGCGCGCAGGTCCGCGACGCGATCCTCGACACCGCCGCCACATTGATCGGCGAACAGGGGTTGCTGTCACTGACGATGTCCCAGATCGCCGAGCGGGCCGAGATCGGCCGGGCGACCTTGTACAAGTACTTTCCGGACGTCGAGTCGATCCTGTTGGCCTGGCACGAACGGCAGGTCGGCGCACATCTGAGCCAGCTCGCGCACCTTGCTGAGAAGCCGGGCGTGCCACTTGACCGGCTCCACGCCGTCCTAGCCGCGTACGCCGAAATCGCCCGCGACTCGCACGGCCACCACGACGCCGGCATCACCTCCTTCCTGCACAGAGGCGAGCACACCGCGCACGCGGAGCAGGCGCTGAAGCACCTCGTTAGTGACCTCATCGCCCACGCGGTCGACGACGGAGCCGTCCGCCCTGACATCAACCCCGACGAACTGGCCAACTACTGTCTGCACGCACTCAACGCCGCCGCCGGCCAGTCCCACGCCGCCGCATGCCGGCTCGTCGACGTCACCTTGGTCGGACTCCGCACACACTGAGTCCGGCCAGAGTTGCGGGGCCGCGTGATCGACTGATGTTCTAGCCGCACGACCGGACGAGGCGTCCACACGAGCCCGGGATCAATCGGTCATGCGTACGCACGTCTTGCCCGAGTTCGGTGGCAGGGCGATCGGGTCGATCACCCACAGCGAGGTCCAGCGATGGGTAACCAAGCTCGGGACTCGTCGGTCCCCGGCGACGACTCGCGAGGCATACCGCGTCCTTCACCTCGTCATCAAGACGGCGGTCCGTGATCGCATCATCGGACACGATCCGTGCCTGGACGTGAAGAACCCCAAGCGAGAGAGGAGAACCGTTGCGGCAGGTGGATTTCCCATGCTCAGCGCCGAGGACTTCGCTCTTGTCCTTCGAGAGGTCCCGGACCGCTACCGAGTGGCAGCCGCGCTCTCGTTTGGTGCAGGGCTGCGTTGGGGGGAGACCGCCGGGTTGACAGTCCGGGACTTCACCGGGCTGACCGGGGGGGCGATGACAGTGACCGTGAAGCGAACGTTGCAAGAGGTCGGCGGTGCGTTCTCTATCAAGCAGCGCCCCAAGTCAGAGGCAGGCGCTCGGCAGGTGCCGCTGCCGGAGTGGGTGGCAACGACCGTCCGGCGACATGTCGCGACCTATGGCCAGCGGCTAGACGACAACCTCATCGTTAACGAGGTTGGGGGCTTCGTGTCCAGGGGCTACGCGCGGCTATATATCCTGCGACCGGCACTGGTGAGAGCGGGCCTCATGGGTCACCACATCCGAGTGGCGGGCCTCCAGGATGCGCCTCCGACGTGGAATGCGATCTGGACGGACAGGGCGGGTACCACGCACGCCGAGACGTTCACCACCGAGGCGAGCGCGGTACGTGCCATCGTCCGACGGCACCATCCTGCGCCGTCGTCATGGCATGGGCTCCGTCACGCATACGTTTCGGCTCTGGTCACCGCGGGGCTTGACCCGGTGCACGTGGCTTTGGCGGCGGGCCACTCAGATCCAGCCTTCACCCTGCGAACCTACGCCCACCCGGCCACGGATGCTGTGATCAGGATCCGGGCCGCGCAGTCCCACGTCGAAGTGGACAGACCAGCTCAGTTTCCTGTTTGTTCCCTCAGCGTTCCTTTTTGGTGATCCAGCGGAGGCTTGGGAAGGACGTTTCTGCTGGTCGGGGTGACAGGATTTGAACCTGCGGCCTCTTCGTCCCGAACGAAGCGCGCTACCAAGCTGCGCCACACCCCGTGGCTTGTGCGCCGGAGCCGATGAGGCCCGGCAGCGAAGACCGACAATAGCCGAGCCACCCCACGACGTCCCAATCGGATCCCCCGACAACGGCCACCCGCCGAAACCCGAGCCCGACGCCGTCGACGAGCGCTTCTCGGCTCACGCCAGCGAACTGAGCGAGCGCCCACGACCGCCCACGACGCCGGGGCCGCCCCTCCGGCATACGCAACGGAGCGGGACAACGGTCAGCCAACCGGCTCGAGGGTCAAGAGCGTCGCCTCGGGTCGGCAGGCGAACCGGACCGGAGCGTAGGGCGACGTGCCCAGACCGGCTGACACCTCGAGCCAGGCAGCGTCAGCCGGCGCGGCCGCGGACGGGTCGGCTCCCGCGCCGGCCCACCACCGCGACACCCCTTTGACCCGGCGGGTGTCGAGGTCGCAGTTGGTGATGATCGCCCCGTACCCGGGCACGCACAGCTGGCCCCCGTGGGTGTGCCCGGCGATGACGAGCCGGGCCCCGTCGGCCGTCATCGCGTCGAGGACCCGCTGGTAGGGCGCGTGCGTCACGCCGATGGTCAACAGGGCCGTCGGGTCCGCGGCCCCCTCGACCAGCCCGTAACGGTCGTAGCCCAGGTGCGGGTCGTCCACGCCCACGAACTCGACCGGCTCTCCACCGACCTCCAGTCGGGCCCGGGCGTTCGTCAGGTCGGCCCATCCGCCGTCGAGCATCCCCTTGGCCAGGTCGTCGGTCGGCAGCCGGCTCGAGTCGACGGGGCCTCGGCTGAGCTGCGGAGCGAGGTAGAGCAGAGGGTTCTTGAACGTGGGGGCGAAGTAGTCGTTCGACCCGAGGACGAACACCCCCGGGACGTCGAAGAGCGGACCGAACGCCTCGAGGGCGACCGGGACGGCCTCAGAGTGGGCGAGGTTGTCCCCCGTGTTCACGACCAGGTCGGGGTGCAGCCGGGCCAGGGCCCTGACCCACGCCACCTTGCGGCGCTGCGTGGGCATCAGATGGAGGTCCGTCAGGTGGAGCACCCGCAGCGGACGGTGGCCACGCGGCAGCACGGGGACGCTACGCCGTCGCAGGACGAACGCGTTCCGCTCGATGAGGGACGCGTACGCGAGGCCGCCGATGCCGGCAGCGGCCAGGGTCAGCCCAGTCCGGGCGAGCGCGCTCATCGGCACATCTTCCCACGCTGCCGGTTGCCCGCGGCGCCGAGGAGCGCCCCCCAGGCAGCGACGAGCGGCAATGCGGTTGGCCGAACCTGAGAGACTCGGCTTATGAGTACCTCCCTGAAGCAGACCCTCCAGTCCGACCTCACTGAGGCCATCCGCGGTCGCGACAGGCTGCGCTCGGCCACGCTGCGGATGGCCCTGGCCGCGGTGACCAACGAGGAGGTCGCCGGCAAGGTCGCCCGCCAGCTGAGCGATGCCGACGTTATGAAGGTGCTCGCCAAGGAGGCCAAGAAGCGCAAGGAGGCCGCCACGGCATACACCGACGCCTCTCGGCCCGAGCTCGCGGAGCAGGAGGAGGCCGAGCTCGCGGTGCTGGAGGGCTACCTGCCGGCCCCGCTCGGTGACGAGGAGCTCGGGACACTTGTCGCCCGGGCGGTCGCGGAGTCCGGAGCGACGGGTATGCCGCAGCTGGGGCTGGTCATGAAGGCGGTCCAGCCACTCGTGGCCGGGCGTGCCGACGGTGGCCGGGTCGCGGCGCTCGTCCGCAAGGCACTCGCCGGCTGAGCGGCGCCCCCGGGCCTACCTCCTGACGTCGGACGGTGGGTGCAGCGGTCAGTTGCGACCCGGTGCAGCCTGTCCCGGGGGGGTGGTTGGTCGGCCCGGTGGTGGGCTCTGCGTCTGGAAGGGGAACAGGAAAGGCTGCTGCCCTGGCGGCGCCTGCTGCTGCGACGGCCCGGGACCGGCCGAAATGAGCAGGGTCACCAAGGACCCGCGGTTTCCCTGCGAGCTCGGGTCGGTGCCGGCGACGATGCCAGGACGGTAGGCCGAGTAGATCCGGCGGCCCACGGCGACGGCGAAGCCCTGCTGCTGCAGGCTCGTGGTGGCGTCCTCCACGGTCAGTCCGACGACGTCGTTCATCGCCACCACCTCGCCGTTGATGACCTTGTCGCTCGGTGCAGGGAACGGGACGACCGGCGTGGTCGCCATCAGCCGGTCCATAATGGCCTTCCACGTCGGTGCCGCAACGCTCGAACCGTGGACGACGGGATAGAACTGACCCGCGAGCCTGACGTTGTCGAGGGTCTGCTCGTTGCGCAGGTCGTTGGGTGTGCCGACCCAGACGGCGGTCGACAGCTGCGGCGTGTAGCCCGCGAACCAGGTCTCGTTGTTCCGGTCTGACGTGCCGGTCTTGCCGGCGGCCGGGCGGCCGTTGGCCAGCGCGCTCGCCGAGGCTGTGCCGCCCGGGGTCAGCACGCTGCTCATGATGGCTGCGACGCCGTGGGCGACATCGGCGTCGACCACCTGCTTGCAGTTGCCCTTTCCGAGAGGTGGGACGGGCAGCGGTTTCTGGTCGGGGCCCATGATCGCGCTGATGGGATCCGGCGTGCAGTGGATGCCGTTGTTCCCCAGGCTGCCGTAGGCACTGGCGACGGTCAACGGCGAGACGTTGTCGGTGCCGAGCGTGATCGATGACGGGAGCGGCTTCATCGGCTCACCGTTGGACCGGAGCAGTCCCATCCGGGTCTCGGTGTCCCGCACGTTGCAGGCGCCGAGCTGGGACACCAGCTGCACGAACGCCGTGTTCACGGACTTTGCGGTGGCTTCGGTGAGCGAGATCGGTCCGGCCTGGACGTTGTCGTCGTTCTTCACCTTCCAGGTCTGACCAGCCAGCCCGCACTGCGTGGAGTCGCCGGGGAACTCCTCCTTGGTGTAGGTCGCCTGGACGTTGGGTCCACCCGCCTTGGCGTTCACCGTCGAGTTGATCGGCATGCCATGTTCCAGCGCGGTGACCAGGGCGAACGCCTTCTCGGTCGAGCCGAACTGGAACCCCAGGGAGCCGCCGTACCGGGTGTCCACGGCCCAGTTGATGCTCGTCTCGCCGGGCGCTTCCTTGGCGTTGCTGTTGTACCTCGTGTTCTGCGCCATGGCTCGCACCGCGCCTGTGGTGGGGTCCACGCTGACGGCGGCCGCGCCGATGTTGACGTCGTTGCCGGCCGGCACCCTGGCCTGGATCTCCTCGCGCGCCACCTGTGCAGCGTTCGCGTCGAGCGTCGTCACGATGGTCACGCCGCCGCCGTAGATCTTCTTCTTGCGCTCCTCCTGCGTCGCGCCGAGGGCCGCGTTCAGCGAGGGGTCGGTCAGCAGGTAGCGCATCGCGTAGTCGCAGAAGTAAGCGTTCTCGTTCGCGCTGGCGCAGGAGCTCACCGCAGGCGTGATCTTCAGCATCTGAGCGAGGGGGACCGCCTTGGCGGCGGTGTAGTCGGTCTCTTGGATCACCCCCAGCTCGTACATCCGGTCGAGGACGACGTTGCGACGCGCCAGGGCCTTGTCCGGGTGGTTCACCGGGTCGGTGGTGCCGGGGTTCTGGGCCAGCCCGGCGATGAGCGCCGCCTCGGGGAGGGTGAGGTCCTTGGCACTCTTGCCGCCGAAGTAGTGCTTTGACGCGGCCTCGACGCCGTAGGCCTGGTCGCCGTAGTAGACGAGGTTGAAGTAGCCCTGGAGGATCTGGTCCTTGCTGAGGTCCTTCTCGAGCTGGATGGAGTACTTCAGCTCCTGCAGCTTGCGGGTCAGGCCCGCGAGGCCGGATCTCGCGACGGCGGCTTCGGCGGCCGACTTGTCGCCGGCCTTGAGGGCCGTCTCCTGCAGCATCAGCTTGACGTACTGCTGGGTCAGCGTGGACCCCCCCTGCACCGACGTGCCGGCGGCGTTCGAGGCGAGCGCCCGGACCACGCCGCGCACGTCGACGCCGCCGTGCTCATAGAACCTGCTGTCCTCGATGGCGACCTGGGCCTTGCGCATGATCGGCGCGACGTTGGCCAGCGGCACGATGATGCGGTTCTCCTCATACGGCGTGGCGAGGAGCCCACCGCCGGCCGCGACGATCTTTGACTGCTGCGATAGGGGGGCAGCGGTGAACTCCGTCGGAAGGGAGTCGAAGACGTCCACCCCGGAGCGGGCCGCAGCGCCCGCAGCGCCGACTGCGGGCATGATCAGACCCGCCGCGAGCAGTCCCATGACCACGGCAGCAGCGAGGAAGGCGCCGAGCAGACTGATGATGCTCGCGAGGTTCGTCGTGCGTCCGGCATGCATTCCGTAAGGGTAACCCGCCGCGTCGCGCGGCTCCTGGAGCGTGGCTGCCAAACTCCTGCCAGGCCCTCAATCGAGACCATCTCGACATCCTGACCGACTTCGCAGCGGTGCGGCGAGAGCGCAGCAGGAGAGCAACTAGTCACATCGGGCGCCGCGAACCACCCACATGGGGCATGGTCTCCACGTCAAATGCTTCCTATGGTCGCGTTGGGCGACTTTCCACCATCACCGCGAGCGGTGCAGGTACGACAGGAAGCCCTTGGAACCAAGGGGAGCAGGAGACCGACCGTGACCATCACGACCTTGAAGACCACCGGGCACGAGCCGGCGAGCAAGCAGGAGCCGGCCGGGCTGCGCACCGACTGGGCGCCCTTCGGCAGCTGCCTGCGCAGCGACCCCGACGCCCTCTTCGTCCGCGGTGCCGCCCAGCAGGGCGCCAAGGCCATCTGCCAGCGCTGCCCGGTCATCGCCGAGTGCCTCGCCGACGCCCTGGACAACCGCACGGAGTTCGGCGTCTGGGGCGGGATGACCGAGCGGGAGCGCCGCTCCATGCTCCGGCGTCACCCTAAGGTCGGCTCCTGGCGGGGCCTCTTCCAGGCGGCCCGGCTTTCGGAGTCCAGCGCCTTCTGACGCCGCGTTCACGGGTTGGGAACGCTGGCCGGCAAGCCCGCGGCGGCCAGCGGGCTGCCGCCGCAAGCCCAGTCGCCAGCCGGTCGCGCCGGACCCGACCATGCTGCTCGGCCCGCGTCACGGACCGGCGAGCGACGCCCCGACCAGTCGGAGGCCGTCGACGTCGTGGACGTCCTCGGCGAGAGCCGGCACCTCGACTACGGGCGTCCCCGGGTGACCCGCCATGAAGCGCCCGGCAAGGTTGCGCTGGCGGTCCGCCGTCTCCGCGAGAATGGCGTGCAGCTGCAACAGCCCCGACGTCAGTGCATCCCCCTCCTCGGCGCGCTGCTCCGCGGCCGCGCGCGCGCGTGACGCGCTCAGACCCGGCGCCGAGACCTGCTGGACCCGGTTGATGACCAGCCCGCTGAGCGGCATACCGTCCAGCTCCAGGCGGTCGACGAAGAAGGACGCCTCACGCAGGGCGTCGCGCTCGGGGGCGGCGACGACCACGAAGGCCGTGCTGTCCTGCTTCAGCAGCGCGTAGGTCTGGTCGGCGCGCTCGCGGAACCCCCCGAACATCGTGTCGAGCGCGCTGACGAAGGTCTGGACGTCGCGCAGCATCTCCCCCCCGAGGACCTTGGACATGGTGCTCGTCACGAGGTTGACCCCCGCGCTGAAGACCTTCAGGTAGGCCCGCCCGCCCGCCTTGGCCGGCGCGGCGAGCAGGCGGATCAACCGTCCGTCGAGGAAGGAGCCGAGGCGCTGGGGGGCGTCGAGGAAGTCTAGTGCGGAGCGGGAGGGAGGGGTGTCGACGACGATGAGGTCCCACGTCGGGCCGGAGCCGTTCCGGGTGTCGTGGTGAAGCTGCCCGAGCTTCTCCATCGCCATGTACTCCTGGGTGCCGGCGAAGGAGCTCGACACCGCCTCGTAGAAGGGGTTGGCGAGGATCTGCTCCGCCTTCGCCGGTGTCGAGTGGGCAAGGACGACGTCGTCGAAGGTCCGCTTCATGTCAAGCATCATCGCGTCGAGCGACCCGCCCTCGCTCCGGTCGAGGCCCTCGACCGGCCGCGGGGTGTTGTCCAGCTCGGTGAGGCCAAGGGACTGGGCGAGGCGACGCGCCGGGTCGATGGTCAGGACGACGACGCGGCGGCCTCGCTCCGCCGCGAGCAGGCCGAGCGCGGCGGCCGTCGTCGTCTTGCCGACGCCTCCGGCTCCGCAGCACACAATGATCCGTGTATGCCCGTCGGCCAGGAGCGCGTCGACGTCCAGCCGGGGGGCCCTGGCGCGGGGGGCGCGGGCGGCGCTCAGGGGACCATCCCCTGCTCGGCAAGCACGTCGGCGAGCTCGCGCACCGCTCCGGCGTCGACGCCCTCGGGCAGGGAGGGAAGGCGGTAGGTCGGCCGGTCCAGGGCGTCGATGACCTTGAGCTGCTCCGCCTCGAGCGCGACGCGCACGGCGTGGTCACGTGCCTCGTCCGCCAGCCCGGTCAGCACGGCCTCCGTGGCGTGCAGGCCGACGGCCTCGAGACCGGAGATGACGGCGACCCGGTCGATGCGGCCCCTGGTGGCTGCCGCGAGCTGTCTGGCCGGCAGCAGCGGTTCGCGCACCTGGTTGATGACCACCCCGCCGACGTGGAAGCTCGCAGCCTCCAGGTCGGCGATCGCGTCGACGGTCTCCTGGACGGGCATGTCCTCCAGCAGCGTCACGACGTGGACGACGGTCTCGGGCGAGGTGAGCATCGTGGTGATCGAGTCGGCCTGGGCCCGGATCGGCCCGACCTTGGCGAGCCCGGCCACCTCGGAGTTCACCGAGAGGAACCGCACGACCCGCCCCGTCGGCGGGGCGTCGAGGACGATGGCGTCGTAGGCCGGTGTGGTCCCCGGTCTCCGCCGCGGTCTGCCGTCCCTGCCACGACGGTTGGCCTCGAAGACCTTGCCGATGAGCAGGACGTCGCGGACCCCGGGGGCGATCGTCGTGGCGAAGTCGATCGCACCGAACCTCTCGAGCACGCCACCGGCCCGGCCGAGCTTGTAGAAGATCTGGAGGTACTCCAGGAGCGCCACCTTGGCATCGACCGACAGGCCGACGACCTCGCCGCCATCGGGGGCGTTGGCCACCCGGGTCTCGGTGGTGGCCAGCGGAGGGACGTCGAAGGTCTGGCTGATCCCCTGCCGGCCCTCGACCTCGACGAGGAGCACCCGGTGGCCGCCGGCCGCCAGGCCCAGGGCGAGCGCCGCAGCCACGGTGGTCTTTCCGGTGCCGCCCTTGCCCGTGACGATGTGCAGCCGGACACCCTCCCACCAGGAGGGCTCGCGTGCGCTGTCGGGCATGTCCCGACCCTAGCGCCGCCCTGCAACGGGCTCAGCGTCAGTGCCGGGCAAGGGCCGCCACGAGGTCGAGGACGGTCGCGAACGCCGGATGCTGTGGGTCGATGAGCTGGAAGTGCCCGGCACCCGGTATGCCGTGCAGGGCCACCTCCGCGTGCTGCTCACCGGACCGGCTCGTCTTCGCGACGTAGGAGTCGGAGATGACCGGGGGGACGGTGTCGTCCTCGGAGCCGTGGACCAGGAGGACCGGCACCGCCGGCACGTGGAGCGACGGGTCCGCGTCGGCCCAGGCGCCCTCGGTGGCGCTGTGGGAGACCCCGAGGAAGGCCTGGACGGCGCCGTCGCCGAGGTCCATGGCCGCGGACAGGGCGACGTCGACGCAGCCGGCGAGGCTGATCGCCCCGGCCAGGCCGTGTGCCCAGGGCTGGGCCGCGGCGAGGGCGACGAGCTGGCCACCGGCGGAGTGCCCGACGAGGACGCACCGGTCGGGGAGCGTGGTGTCGGACCGGACGGCCGCGACGGCCGCGGCGATGTCGCGGAAGGTCCCCGGCCAGCCGCCACCCGGCATACCGGTGCGTCGGTACTCCACGACGGCGACGTGGTGGCCCGCGTCCGCGAGTCCCTGGGCCTGCGCAGCGGCGTGCTCGCGGTCCCACTCCTCGCGCCAGAAGCCGCCGTGGACGACGATCACCGTCGCGCCCGACCCGGACCCGGACGGCAGCCGGACGTCGTAGACCTGCGCCGGGTCGTCTCCGTAGGCCGTCGTCCGGGCCGGCGGCGGGGTCGCGGAGGTGGGCATCCAGGCGACGGCGGATGAGGAGGTCATGGCCAGATCATCGCAGCGCTACAGTTCCCGGCATGACTAAGTGGGAGTACGCGACCGTGCCGCTCATCGTGCACGTGACCAAGCAGATCCTCGACCAGTGGGGTGAGGACGGCTGGGAGCTCGTCCAGGTCCTCAGCGGACCCGATGGGGGCAACCTCGTCGCCTACCTCAAGCGAGAGAAGGCGTGAGGTGAGCGAGGTCGAGGAGCGGCTGGCGGAGCTCGGGCTCGCCGTGCCCGACGTCGCTGCTCCTGTCGCCGCCTACGTCCCGGCGCTGCGCCAGGGTGACCTCGTGTTCACGTCGGGTCAGCTGCCCATGGTCTCGGGGCGGCTGGTCCGCTCGGGCAAGGTCGGAGCTGCTGGTGACGCGGGGGTCTCTGCCGAGGGCGCCAAGGCCCTCGCCGAGACGTGCGCCCTCAATGCCATCGCCGCCGTCAAGAGCGTCATCGGCGACCTCGACAAGGTGACCCGCGTCGTCAAGGTCGTCGGCTTCGTCGCCTCGGACCCCACCTTCACCGGGCAGCCGGGCGTCGTCAACGGCGCGAGCGAGCTGCTGGGCAGGGCCTTCGGTGACGCCGGCGTCCATGCGCGCTCCGCGGTCGGTGTCGCCGCGCTACCCCTCGACGCCCCGGTCGAGGTCGAGGTCATCGTGGCCGTCCGGGACTGACCCTTGCCGCGTCGCGAGTTCCCCGTCGGGGTGCTGGGCCGGCGGGCCGAGGCCTGGCTCTCTGGCGAGGGGACGGAGGCCGCCCGGCCCCGGTCGGCCGCCACGGTGATGCTCGTTCGCGACGGCGCCGATGGCGTCGAGGTGTTCATGCTGCGACGGGTGTCGACCATGGACTTCGCCCCAAGGATGTGGGTCTTCCCCGGGGGCGGGGTGGACCTGCGGGACGACGCACCGGACCTGCCCTGGGCCGGGCCGTCCCCGGCCGAGTGGGCCGAGCTGCTCGGCACGGACGAGGGCCTGGCCCGGGCCCTCGTCAGCGCCGCCGTCCGCGAGGTGTTCGAGGAGTGCGGAGTGCTGCTGGCCGGACCCTCGGCGGACACCGTCGTGCGCGACCTGCGCGACCCCGAGTGGGACCGCGACCGGGCAGCCCTGCTGGACCGCGGGCAGTCGCTGTCCGAGATGCTCCTCCGGCGACGCCTGGTGCTGCGGTCCGACCTTCTGGCCGCGCGTGCGCACTGGCTGACGCCGCCGTTCGAGCCGAGACGCTACGACACGTGGTTCTTCGCGGCGCTCCTGCCTCCCGGGCAGGTCCCCGACGACGACACGAGCGAGGCCGACCACGCGGACTGGACGATGCCGAAACGGCTCCTGCAGGCGCACGAGCGCGGTGAGGCGTTGATGCTCCCCCCGACGATCGTCGCCGTGGAGGAGGTGGCCGCAGCGCGGTCGGCGGCCTCCCTGATCTCCTCGTCCCGGGTGAGCGAGGCGGTGATGCCCGACCTCGTCGAGCGGGACGGCCACGTCCTGCTGAGCGTCGACCTGCCCTGACCGCCCAGGGATAGGCTCGCCGGGTGATCCGAGACTTCCCGACAGGCAGCTCGCCCGCCCTGCGCGCCCGGGTCGACGCCCACGCGGAGCGCGACGACCACGACCCCCAGCGACTGCGCCCGGCCTCCATCGTCATGCTCGTCCGCGACGGCGACGAGGGGCTCGAGCTCTTCCTGCTCAAACACGTCGGGATGATGGACTCGGCGCCGGCGACGGTGCTGCTGCCCGGGGGCGGGGTCGACGGTCGGGACGGGGACGACGCCATCCCGTGGGCCGGCCCGGACGCCCTCGAGTGGGGGATCCGGCTCGGCACCGACAAGAGCGGCGGCCGGGTGCTCGTCGTCGCAGCCGTGCGCGAGGTCTTCGAGGAATGCGGTGTCCTGCTCGCGAGCCCGGAGGAGGACGGCCCCCTGTGCGACGTCGACGCCGCGGAGTGGCGCGCAGCCCGAGAGGGCCTCATCGGCCGGGAGCTCTCGCTCGGCGCGCTCCTCATCCAGAACCGCCTCGTCCTGCGGTCGGACCTGCTGCGGGCCCATGCTCACTGGGTCACCCCGGAGTACGAGCCGAAGCGCTACGACATCCGGGTCTTCGTCGCGAAGATGCCCCAGGGCCAGACGGCTGTCGTCCGGACCCGTGACCCGCACGCCGCGGGCTGGTTCACGCCCACCTCGATCCTTGCAGCGCAGGCCGCCGACGAGGTCGTGCTGACACCGACCGCCCAGATCTGCATCGAGGACGCCGGCCGGTTCGCGTCGGCCGACGAGTTCTTCGACTACACCCCGGTGATCCGGGTCATCGAGCCGACCCTCGTCGCGGCGCATGACGGCGGCGTCGTCCTGCGCGTGGACACCGAGGGCCGGCGCGAGCAGCCCGAGGCCGCAGGCACGCTCGAGGACGACCAGGCCTGATGGAAGCGGTGGCGGCAGGGCCGGCAGGGGCGGCAGGCACGCCCGAGCCGGCTTGGGCCTCGGGCCCCGTCTCGGGACGGGCGAGGTGCGTGCTCGCCCCGAACCCCGGCCCGATGACCCTCGAGGGCACGAACACGTGGGTCCTGCTCGAGCCCGGTGCGACCGAGGCCGTCGTCGTCGATCCCGGGCCGCTCGACGAGGCCCACCTGCAGGCGGTGCTCGAGGCCGTCGACCACCTGGGAGCGCACGTCGCCCTGACGCTCCTCACCCACGGCCACTGCGACCACGCCGAGTCGGCCGCCCGGTTCGCCGAGCTGACACACGCTCCGGTGCGGCGCCTCGGCGCCGGTCACGACGACCTCAGCGAGGGACAGCTCCTGGACGTCGGCGGGCTTGAGCTGGCGGTCGTCGCCACCCCCGGTCACACGAGCGACTCGCTCTGCTTCCTCATCCCCGCCGAGAACGCCCTGCTCACGGGCGACACGATCCTCGGTCGGGGCACCACGGTGGTCGCCTGGCCGGATGGCGAGCTCGCGGCATACCTTGACTCGCTGGAGCGCATCGAGGGTCTCACCGGCTCGGGGGAGGTGTCGCGGATCCTTCCCGGGCACGGGCCGCAGCTGCCGGAGGCGGCAGCGGTCGTGCGCCACTACCTTCGCCACCGCGCCGAGCGGCTGGAGCAGGTGCGCGACGCGGTGGCGTCTGGCGCCACCGAGCCGCGGGCCGTCGTCGAGCTGGTCTACGCCGAGGTTGCACGCGAGCTGTGGCCGGCCGCGGAGCTGAGCGTCCGGGCGCAGCTGGACTACCTTGCGGCATCGCCGTGAGGCTCTGCTGGCGGCCCCCGTTGGGGTCCGGAGGATCCGGACGTATTGTCGGTGAGTGGTCGACACCTCCCGCCATCCAGAACCCGCCACCATCGGTCAGCTGCGTGCCAGCGGTCATCGCCCCCGCAGCGTCAAGGCCGAGATCCGGGCGAACCTCGTCCAGGCGCTGCGAGCCGGGAAGAACCCCTTCCCGGGAATCGTCGGCTTCGACGAGACTGTCCTGCCCGATGTCCAGCGGGCGCTCTTGGCCGGGCACGACTTCGTCCTCCTCGGGGAGCGCGGCCAGGGCAAGACCCGGCTGATGCGCACGGTGGTAGGGCTGCTCGACGAGTGGTCCCCGGTCGTCGCCGGGTGCGAGATCCACGACGACCCCCATGCGCCGATCTGCTCGCGCTGCCGGTCGCTCGTGCTCGCTGACGGTGACGACGTCCCCATCGAGTGGCGTCATCGCGACGACCGTTACACCGAGAAGCTCGCGACGCCCGACACCAGCGTTGGTGACCTCGTCGGTGACGTCGACCCGACGAAGGTCGCTGAGGGGCGCACTCTCGGTGACCCGGAGACGATCCACTACGGCCTGCTCCCGCGAGCCAACCGCGGAGTCTTCGCCCTCAACGAGCTGCCGGACCTCGCCGAACGCATCCAGGTCGCCCTCTTCAACGTCCTCGAGGAGCGGGACATCCAGGTGCGGGGGTATGCCGTGCGGCTGCCGCTCGACGTGCTGGTCATGGCGTCGGCGAACCCCGAGGACTACACGAACCGTGGACGCATCATCACCCCGCTCAAGGACCGTTTCGGCGCGGAGGTGCGCACGCACTACCTCGACGACGTCGACGAGGAGGTCGCTCTCGTCCGCCAGGAGGCGGACCTCGTCGCCGCCGTGCCGGAACACGTCCTGGAGGTCATCGCCCGGCTCGTCATGGAGCTGCGGACGTCGTCCTCGGTCGACCAGCGCTCGGGGGTGTCCGCGCGCTTCGCCATTGCCGCCGCGGAGGGGACGGCGGCCAGTGCGCTGCGCCGCGCCGCGCTGACGGGGGAGAGCGACCCGGTCGCCCGGGTCGGCGACCTGGCCGACGTCCTGCCGACGTTGCGCGGCAAGGTGGAGTTCGAGATGGGCGAGGAGGGGCGTGAGCTCGAGGTCGTCGGCCACCTGCTCCGGCTCGCGACGGCGGCGACGTTCCGTGACCGGGTGGCCGGCAGCGATCTCAGCGGGTTCACGTCGCACTTCGAGGACGGCTCGACGGTGGAGACGGGCGATCTGGTGCCCGCGGTGACCCTGCTGGAGCAGCTCGGGACCACGCCCGGACTGGCCGCGGTCCTGGAGCGGGTCGGCATCGACGAGGAGTCGGTCTCGCCCGGGCAGGTCGCTGCTGCAGTCGAGTTCGTCCTCGAGGGCCTCCACCTGACCCGTCGGCTGTCGAAGATCCAGGCCGACGGCCAGACGATCTACGGCAGCTGAGCGATGGCGCCGCGGGAACACCGGGCCGGTCGCTACCGGTACGGGTCGTGGGACGGGGGCGTCGACCCCCTCGCACCGCCCTTCGACGTGCGCGCCGCCATGGACGAGATCGGTGGGGACGTGCTGGGCGGGTCGAGCCTGGCGGATGCGCTCGAGCGGCTCCTGCGACGGGGGCTCGGCGACCGGGCGGGGCTGGATGCGCTTCGGCGCGAGATCGCTCGACGGCGCCGCGAGGTCGAGCGTCGGGGTGACCTGGCCGGCACGATGGACAAGGTTCGCGAGGAGCTCGACCGGGCACTCGACGCGGAGCGGCAGTTCCTCGCGGCCCGGGAAGGTGATGAGGCGAGGCTCGCCGAGATGACGCTCGACGCCCTGCCTCCAGACACGGCCGGTACGGTGCGGGAGCTGGCCGACTACCGCTGGCGCAGCGCGGAGGGCCAGGAGCACTACGCCAACGTCCTGAAGATGCTGCGCGAGGAGGTCCTCGACGCCCAGTTTGCCGGGATGAAGCAGGCCTTGAGCGGGCCGGACCCTGCGGCGATGGAGGCCGTGCGCGAGATGGTGGCCGACCTCAACGCGTTGCTGGCGTCACACGCGCGCGGGGAGGACACGGGTGACGCCTACGCGCGGTTCATGAGCAAGCACGGCGACTTCTTCCCCGACCAGCCGCGCAACGTCGACGAGCTCATCGACTCGTTGGCCCGCCGGCAGGCCGCCGCCCAACGGATGCTCGAGTCGCTGTCGTCGACGCAGCGAGACGAGCTGGCCTCGCTCATGGCCCAGGCGATGCAGGACATCGGTCTCGAGAGCGAGATGGGCCAGCTCGGGGACAACCTGCGGGCCCTCCGACCGGGGATGTTCCGCGGCCGGCAGCGGGCGGACATCAGTGGGTCCGAGCCGCTGGGCTTCTCCGACGCCGTCGGGGCGGTCGCCGACCTCGCGGACCTCGAAGCGCTGGAACAGCAGCTGGGACAAGGCTATCCGGGCGCTTCGCTGGACGACGTCGACGTCGAGGCGCTCGAACGGCAGCTGCCGGCGCAGTCGGTGCGCGACCTCGCCGCGCTACGCGACCTCACCGCCGAGCTCGAGCGCCAAGGCTACGTCCAGTCCGGACGCGACGGCCTGACCCTCACGCCCAAGGGGTTGCGCCGACTCGGTGAGACGGCCCTGCGCCGGATCTTTCAGCACCTCGACGCCGAGGCGGCCGGCAGCCACCAGGACCCCGCTTCCGGCGGGGCCGACGAGCAGACGGGCGCCTACCTGCCGTGGCAGTTCGGCGACGAGCGGCCGATCGACGCGGTCCGGACCGTCCAGAACGCCGTGCTGCGAGGCGCGCGGCGCAACGCCGGGGTGAGCGGCGTTGGAGTGGGCGCCGGGCAGGTTGAGGGTGCCGGGGGGAGCGGCGTTGGAGTGAGCGGCGCTAGGGTGAGGCCGGGCTCGGACGCGGCCGCCCGGCATACCGCCGCTGTCGGTCGGTCGGCCGTCAAGCTCGACGTCGAGGACTTCGCCGTGGCTGAGACGACGCGACGGACTGGGGCCGCCGTCGCGCTGTGCGTCGACCTGTCCTTCTCGATGATCCAGGAGGACCGCTGGGGGCCGATGAAGCAGACCGCGCTCGCGCTCGCCCACCTCGTGTCGACCCGGTTTCGGCAGGACGCGCTGCAGATCATCGGGTTCGACCGCGTCGCACGGCCGTTGACGGCGATGCAGCTGGCCGAGGTCGAGCCGGAGTGGATCCAGGGGACGAACCTGCACCACGCGCTGCTCCTGGCGGGGCGCCACCTGAGGCGGCACCCTGACGCCGAGCCGGTCGTGCTCGTCGTCACGGATGGCGAGCCGACAGCGCACCTGGAGACGGACGGGAGCCCAACGTTCGAGTGGCCGACGACCCCGGCCACGGTCCGGGCGACGGTGGGCGAGGTCGACGCGATGACGCGGTACGGCGCCGCCCTCAACTTCTTCCTGCTCGGGGACGACCCCGGCCTGGCCCGGTTCGTCGACTCCGTCGCCCGGCGCAACGGCGGCCGGGTGTTCACCCCCGAGCTGGGCCAGCTGGGCGAGTTCGTCGTCGCCGACTACCTGCGCGCGCGGCGCGGCCGCCGCCGCTCTGCCTGATCCCGGGCCGGCAAGCCCAAGATCGCCGGCAAGCCCAAGATCGCCGGCAAGCCCAAGATCGGTATCAAAGAATCACCCTTTGGTGTCCGAGACAGGCATTCTTTCATATTGATCTCGGGTCAACGGGCGCGGCGCCGGAGGCGTTCGACGTCGCGGAGAAGGACCGCGCGAGCCTCGAGCTTGAGCCAGCCACGCGTCGCGAAGTCGGCGAGCGCCTTGTTGACCGTCTCGCGGGACGCCCCGACGAGCTGGGCCAGCTCCTCCTGGGTCAGGTCGTGGCTGACCATGACGCCGTCCTCGACCGGCCGCCCGAACCGCTGGGCGAGGTCGAGCAGTGCCTTGGCGACCCGGCCCGGGACGTCGGTGAAGACGAGGTCGGCGAGGTGCTCGTTGGTCCGGCGCAGCCGCTGGGCCAAAGCTCCGAGGAGGGCCTTGGAGACCTCGGGACGACCGGAGAGCAGCCCCGTCAGGGAGTCGTTGCGCAGTCCCATGAGCTGGGTCTCGGCCACCGCCGTGGCGGTCATCGTGCGCGGGCCAGGGTCGAACAGACTCAGCTCGCCGAACATCTCGCCCGGCCCCAGGATGGCGACGAGGTTCTCGCGGCCGTCCGGGCTGGTCCGGCCTAGCTTGATCTTGCCCTCGCCGATGACGTAGAGGCTGTCGCCCTGGTCACCCTCGCGAAAGAGGATGTGGCCCCGATCCATGCTCGTGCTCGCCATCTCCGCGAGCAGCGCCTGGCCCGCTTCGTCATCGAGCGCGGAGAACAGCGGCGCCCGCCGCACAACGTCGTGGTCCACGTCGCACAGTCTGTCACGGCGTCGTCCAGACGACCGGAACCGGCCACGTAGGCTGCACGGGTGCCTGCCCCGACGACCGAGTCGCCCGTTGCGCTGACCCGCCGGGCGCGGAAGATGTACCGCCTGCTCCACGACCGCTATCCCCACGCGCACTGCGAGCTGGACTTCACCACTCCCCTCGAGCTGCTCGTCGCGACGATCCTGTCGGCGCAGACCACGGACACGAGGGTCAACCTGGTCACGCCTTCGCTCTTCGCGAAGTACCCCACCGCCGCCGACTACGCGGCCGCGGAACGGACCGAGATGGAGACGATCATCGCGTCGACCGGGTTCTTCCGGGCCAAGACGAACGCGTTGATGGGCCTGGGGGCGGCCGTCGTCGAGCGCTTCAGCGGGAAGGTCCCGGGGCGCCTGTCGGATCTCGTTACGCTGCCCGGCGTCGGGCGAAAGACGGCCAACGTCGTCCTCGGCAACGCCTTCGGCATCCCCGGGGTCACCGTCGACACCCACGTCGGCCGGCTCGTCCGCCGGTTCGGGTGGACGGCGGAGGAGGACCCCGTCAAGGTCGAGCATGCCGTGGGCGCCCTCTTCCCGAAAAGGGAGTGGACGTT
>JAABUW010004557.1_pt1 | contig 18738 bp, 19 predicted proteins | sample 5560081 | NCBI WGS metagenome assembly JAABUW01 (sample SAMN10711882, study PRJNA513363) | rock metagenome | isolation source: Antarctica rocks | place: Antarctica: Victoria Land, Knobhead sud | reverse complement strand
TATGTCTTATCAGAATCAGACATCTTGCAATATATTTTATTGATAATGCAACAAGATAATGCAAACAACAAGAAGAGAAATAAATTCATTTGTTTCACGTAAGTCTTTCAAATATAATGACGTAATAGATTCAAAAATAGTAAATCTTGATATTTGACATCATTTTCGATTTCTTGATGAGTTGAGTGAAAAACTCGAATCGAGTATCAACTCAAGATTGATATCAGACTGAGTCAGAATGTTGAAATCGAGTATTCAAGTCAAGTCAGAAGATTGATATCAAGTACTTGAGTTGAGTCAGAAGATTGATATCGAAACTCGACTCAACGATCAGTCTAATTTCATTCAAGAAAAGAGCAAATTTAATGATTTCTATTCAATGTTTCAACGTCTGTTCTTTTATTTAAAATATCATGAAAAACAATTGATCATTGATTTACAAGACAAGATAGTTTATCATCTTCATGCAGCTTAAAGTAGTCAATTGATTCAGCTCAAATCTTTCAATGAAATTCGTAGTTATCTGATTCATTTGAACAATGAGCATCAAGTCATGAATGACATCAAAGAAAAGAAATTCTTGATCAAAGTCAGAAAGCAAGTCATCTTTGCTGAGAAACGAGATTCATTGAATTTCTATAAAAAGATTGAAGTCATTACACTTGTTGATCATTCAAAGTCACGCAGCGTGATTTTAATTAGCATCAAAGACATTGATCTACAAGCTGAAATTTGTTTCATCTGTCACAAATCATATCATACTTTTAAAGAATGCTCTGATTGACTGAAAGTCAATGCATTAGAAAATGATGAGTTTGATTAATTTACATTGAACTCTGAGTTCAATTCTGATTCAAAAAATTAGTTATCTTTTTCAGAATCATTGAAAAGATAGAAATCATATCTTTGTGCAGTCAAATTGAAGTTCTATTGAAAGAAAACTATTTTGAAAAGTCATTTCTGATCAATGCTTTTTTATTTCTCAGAGCAATTCGTTCAGTCTTCGCTCTTTGATAGATAGTGATTTCGTCGTCTACATGCTGATACATGACAAGCTAGTCAATAAAGTATGTCAGAAACTTGAAATACAATTTATATTACTAGCAAAAGAGAAGTTAATACGAGACTATAATAAGAAGTTAGCTAGAAAAACTATTACTCATAAGATTTTACTCAATCTTATGATTGAAAGTCATAAGAAATTGACTATGTCAATGCTGATAGCTGATATTGAGCATCATGAAGCTATATTAAGCAAACTCTGAATGAATAAAAATGAGATATTATTGAACATGAGACATGATACTATCATATTCTCTGATCAATTAAATATTTCGATTTCGATTTTTTCAATTTCATCAAATACAAAGCACTCAAGTTAATCACGATCAACTTCAATCTCTTCAGCAGCTCATAGCAATGCTTCAAAGATTCTCAAGCACTCAGTTTCAATCATTTAGAAAGAGTCATTTTCAATTCAAAATATAAACATTATCTCTTTTTAAACATTAGTAAAACGAAAAAAGAAGAATCAGACAGAGATTTTTGCTATGATCATTGAAGACATTGATAGAAAAATCATCTACAATACTCAATGCAAACTAAATGTCATAAACGTCTTTTCAGTCAATGAAATGACTCAGAATTTAAAAGATATTAAAGTTAAACTATCATTAAAATATCAGAATTTTCTAGACGTCTTTGATTGAGCTCAAGCAGACAAGCTATCATCTCATCATTTGTATGATCATAAGATAAAGCTTACTAGTGACATAACGTCATCTCATTGTCAAGCATATTGAATGTCTTTCTACAAGCTTCAGAAAGTAAAGAAATATCTGAACGAGAATCTTTTCAAAGAATTTATAACTTTTAGCAAAGCTTTGTATTTCTCACTCATTCTGTTCATTTTAAAAGCAAATGAAGATCTACAATTTTACGTTGACTATCAAAAGCTCAATGTTATTATCAAAAGAAATCATTATTCTTTATCGCTCATAAATGAGATGATCAACAAAATAGTTGATTGCAAGCATCTGACTTGATTAGATATCATTTCAACTTTCAACAAACTGCGAATGCATTCTGATAGTGAAAACTACACTATCTTTATCATCGCTTTAAAAGTATATAAATCAAAGATGTTATCTTTTGAACTTATTAATGATTCTGTCTCGTTTCAACAGTATATGAATGACGTTCTTTGAAACTTTCTAAATGACTTTTGTCAAGTCTATCTAAACGACATTCTAATCTACAGCAAAACTCAATAAGAACATTAACAACATGTCAAGATGATATTAAATCATTTATGAGAAGCTGATCTACAAGTAGATATTTGAAAGTGCAAATTCAATGTAGAAGAAACTGTCTTCTTAGAAGTCATAGTTTCAGAACAAAATCTTCATATGAATTTCATCAAAGTGAAAGTCATAGTTAACTGAGCTACATCAATCAATTTAAAAGAAGTTCAGAGCTTCGTGAGATTTGTTAACTTCTATCATCATTTCATTAAAAACTTCTTGAAGTTAGTCAAATCATTCGCTTAACTAACTAGAAAAGACACGTCTTTTGTTTGAAATAAAGTCTGTGTTCAAGCTTTTAATGATCTAAAGAAACAAGTCAGCTTGATCTCAGTTTTACGACATTTTGATTCAAAACAACAAACTATTCTAGAAATTAATGCATCTGACTACGTCAAAGATGAAATTCTATCACAGTACAATGATAAGATAGTTCTTCACTCAGTAGCTTTCTACAGCAAGAGCATAATTCTTGCTAAATGCAATTATCATATCTATGACAAGAAATTGCTAGTCATTATTTGATGTTTCAAACATTGAAGACTTAAGCTTGAATGCATTGAACTACTCATTCAGATATTCATTGATCATCAGACTTTAAAGACTTTCATAAAAAACAAACAGTTAACTTGATGTCAAGTCAATTATCTAGACATTTTGTCTGAGTTTAACTTTCAGATCATTTTTCAATCAGGTAAAATGAACACTAAAGTCAATGCTTTAATCAGAATGTCTTTGATTAACGTTTCTGAATTAACTCAGCATATTGAAGATTACTATCAAATCATTCTGACACTCAATAGAATAAATATTCTAGCTATTGAATCTGAAGTTGATCTCTATCAGCGAGTAAAAGATATCAACAAGACGAATGAGCTTTGCAATGAGTATAAACAAGCTATAAGCAAAAATAAGCTCAAGCTACATAGCATTGAATTGAAGCGTTGTAAGATCATTGATGATGTTCTGTTCAGAAAAGATCTACTATAAATTTCTGAGAAAATGCATACGAAATTGCTAAAGAAAATTCATGATCAGTCTTTCATCTTTCACTCTGACAATCAAAAAACTATTGATTTAGTTCAACGTTTCTACTATTGATCAGATCATCAAGCAATGATTAGATGTTACATTCAAAACTGTCATGTTTATTAACGAAGCAAGATATTTAGAAATAGCATCAATGAACTTCTTCATTCTCTCTCGATTTCACAGAAACGCTGAAAAGATATAGTTATGAACTTCATCATTAAGCTACTTCTATTAGAAGATTATAACGTCATTTGCATAATCATATGTCAATTCATCAAGAAACATCATTATGTTCTCTGTCATTGAGAAGATGAGAACATCTCAGTCGAAGAAACGATTTGAATCATGTTATGAAACGTTTATTGACTTCATGATTTATCTAGTTTTATTGTTTCAAACAGAGACTTTCAATTCATATCAACAATGTGACAAAGTCTTTGTAAATGACTAAGAATCACAGCTAATTTATTAATAGTTTATCATTTTGAGATTAATGATTAATCAAAATGAGTTAATCAAGATGTTAAACATGAATTAAGAATTTACTGTAACTACATGCAGAATGACTGAGCAAAATGACTTTCAATAATGAAATTCAGCGAAAATTTCAATATCTTCTTGATCATCTCAATGATTTCATTCTACTTTAATAAAGAGTTTCACTCTCGAATGAGTTTCAATTCAGATACAACTGACTACAAGATAACTTGCAAATGTCTTGAAGCTAGAAAAGTTGATGATATTATCATTTGAATGAAAGAGCTTCTTATCTTCGATCATCAACAATTGAAAAAGATGAAGCAGATCATTGAAGTTCAAATCAATAAACATAAATGAGACATCATTTATGAAATAAATGACTGAGTTTAATTCTCTTTCAGAAACGTCAAAACAACGAGATCATGCAAAGATTTAAAAGACAAACAACTAAAACTTTATCAAATCATGATTAAAGTTGAGATCTTCTATCATCTTCGTCTATTGATAAGCATGAAGCAGCTGCATTCAATGTTCAGCTTGAAGCTATTATGTTCTTATTCTTAAAACTCATTATCAAAACAGTATTTGAAATCTTCTAAATCATTGAAAATTGAGAATGATGAACATTGAGAGGTAAATGACATTTTGAACTTCAGATGCTATCAAGATTGAATACAATACAAGATCAAATAAACGAAACTAAATTGAAATAACAAATGATACTATGTTGATAAAGAAGAATTCAAGAGCTTGAAAGAAGTTCTAGTTGAATTTCATAAACTTTATTCAGACAAGTCACACTAAGTTGAAAAACAGTGAAAGTTTGCGTTTCATTTGTTCTATTCATGCGAACATGAATTTTCAAAAAAGAAAGTAATGTTACGAATGTGTCAGAATTAATTAGAACTAGTCAATGATTTGATCGAAATCTGATCTAAATCTGACTCAGATTTGACTCAGATATGACTCAACATCTTTTTTCTTTTCTAGCATCTTCTAATCAGCTTCTATTGTCTTCTAAACAAACACACTTCTTTGTATTACGAGTAGTCAACAGATTTCTATGACAAACATATTTCTTTGTGTTGCAAACATCTTTCAAATCAACATCTTTCTTGTGTTTCAACACGTCTTCTTTGAGACTAACGTCAATCTGAGTAACTACTATATAAAGCGTGTTCTTCTTGCCTTTTATATCTTCTTTCTTCTGTATTCTTAAAGTCTTAGTTATAACTATCTCTATAGATCAAACATTCTAATTACGTATGCACTCTGATTAGTTTTTAAACATGATCTTAACAATACATTTAAGCATATGATAAGAAGAACAAAATCATCAGAAAACAGAAATGCAGTGAGTATTAAGAAATCATGCAGAATGTTGAACAATTCTTGAGAGAACTGTTCAAAACTGCAAAATGAGCAAGAAATGTAATTACAAACGCATTGACTCAAGCAACAATTTTCTCTTTGATCAAGTCAGAGTGCTCTGACATTATCACAACAATATAAAATAAAGTGAAAATAATGTTTCAGATTCACTTTTTATCATCTTCAAAGATTTTCATGCTTAACATAATAAACTTCAAGTACTCATTCTTGATTGAAAATAATGCTTCATTGATGCATCATAAAATTAAGAAAGTCATTTACAAAGTGACATTTGACAAAACATCAAGATACACAAGATATATAAATAGAATAATGCGCAGACTCGTCAACAACATATCAGAATAAATATACTTTCTTTTTGAAAGATGTTTATAGAAAAGAATATAATCAACTCGATTCAAAAGCGCAGTCACAATAATGATGTAAAAGTCAGACAAGAAAGATTACTTTAATGCAAAAATATATAAATCAATTATGTTATTTAATACATTGAGCAAAATACTGAAATTCATTGTATTTAAACATTTGTGAAATGTTGTAAAAGCTTGTGACTCAATATTAAACATTCAGATGAAAGTTTGCAAGCACAGATCAATAAATACAACTTTGCAACTAATTATAAAAAAATACATACTGTGTGAAGTGACATGAAAAAAAGAGTAGTTTCATTGCTGAGTCTGAATGAGAAGAATGCATTTGATAATGTGATGCACAGCAAACTTTTATATAACATGAAGAAGAGAAAAGTTTCTAAACTGCTTCTCAAGTTTGTGAAGAACTTTCTGAAAGATTGATGCATCATGATCATAATTGATGATTACATGATGATGAAATGCAGCGTGAACATTGACATATTACAAAATTCTTCATTATCATTAATATTATATTTGTTTTACAATGTGAACTTGTTAAAAGCATGTGATGACATCAAATTAAGAACTAACTTTACAAACTTCATGAATGACATTAATATCTTGACATATGAAAAGTTTATAAAATACAACTGCAAAGTTTTTAGCGAGATCTATGATAGATGCAAACAGTGATCAAAAATGCATGACATCAAATTCTTGATAACAAAGCATGAATTGATTTACTTTATGAAAACTTCTAAATGATTTAATATGAAAGTTGATGTAAAGTTGATGAAACATCAGATTAACTTAAAATTAAACATCAAAGTCTTGAAAGTTCAACTGAACTTCAAGCTAAAATGAGTGACTCACATGTATTATATCAAAGCAAAACTAGTAATTAAACAAAAGATCATGCAGACAATCATCAAGTCTACTTGAAATTCATCAATGATGACAAGTAAGTAAATATACTTCGCGATGACACACTCTCTGCTTAGTCACGAAGTCATCATATGATATACATCACAAAGAGTGAAAAATCATTGAAAGAGTCTGAACATTAAGCTGAAATCAATGCAAGAAAGAGTCTTGTGACAAATCATTAATGTTTATCATGCAACATTAATAAAGACTTTACAGATGAAAATAAACATGACATTGATAGATATTTACTTATGAAAGTTGATATAAAAATTGATAATAAACATGAACTCTTGAAAATCAGATGAAGTTATTGAGATAACAATGCATTGAATTCATAATAACTTGATACTTAATAAAGATTTGAAAATCAAAGCTGTGCAAAATATCTTTACAGCTGAAGCAAAAGTGAATGAAAGAAATACTTAAATAAATGAAGATGAATCAAAGTCATTTTTACACAGTGATTCTTTGATCAAAGTCATTGAAGATAGTTATAGTTGCAAACAAGAAAATGTCAATAAGATAATACAATCTCAACATGTTTGCATTGAAGTAAAGAGTTTACTTAAATGATAGTGATAGTAAAGACAATATTACAGCGATTGCAATGAGAATGAACTGAAAGCTAAATAAGAGACTGAGAAGATTAACTTTAATTCTCACTCATCATGATGAGCTGAAAGAATTAGTCACAAAGATGAAACATTTTGCAGATGTAGTGATAGTAAATCAAGAGTGTCATGAAAAGATATACAAAGTATACAGTGATAGTTAAACTTCTTTGAAAACAGTGAAAGTTATGATATCAACAAAAGATCAAACATGTTTGCAATGAGTTCAGATTGCACATGAGAGCATTCAATTTTAAGAAGTTATGCTGAAGTTATATTAAGTGATGAGACATGCAAAAGTACTTGAAAATAAAGCAATAAACAAGATGATTGATGATGCACATGATTTGTCTTTGACTTTATTGCTGACTGAGCATTAATGCATTGAAGTGATGACAAGATTGATGTTCATACAGAAACAAATCAAATAAACTTAAAGAATAGTCTGAAAAGAGAAATTCAACACAACTCATTTTCAATATTTAACATCAAAGATGACACATCAATATCTGTAACTGCACAAGAATCATGCAAAGTTTTACAGCATGTTACTGATGCAGCTACGCATGAGAAAAATTGACTTCAATCAATTTCTACATGAAAAACGAGTACTTAATATCATTACAACGATGTGCAAGTGTAACAGAGATTAAATGTTGATTAAGCACATTTTATTAACATGTTTTAAATGAAAGATAGAATGAAAGATGATGCAATGCAAAGAAAACATCATGAACTTGAGAAAGCTTCTAGAAATCATGAGCGTGACAACAGTAATCATTCAAATGATACTCTCAACAAGCATACTGAATTAATTTCAGACTGTGATGTCATTGAAGAATTAAATGAAAGAGAGAGAAAATAAAGAAGAAATAAGTTCATAAAGTTCTTGCATTGAAAATAGTTACAGTATAAAGCGCAGAGAAAAGTGATAGTAAATATGAAAAGAACGTTACGCTAACGTAACACTCATTACAATATATAAAATCTTGCATAGATTCATAATGAGTGTTGAATTGAGTAAGAATAAAAAAAATTTATTATTACTTTGATAGAATCTAAATACAAGATAATACATTAAATAATGTATAAAATGAAAGATAAAAAATGAAAGAAAAGAATGAAAACTCAACTTTTATATACATGAATTAAGCAGAATTAAAACTTAAACAATAGTTTTATTAACTTAAAATTGCAAAAGTTCATGCATATAACTGAAATAATCAAAACAAAATTGTTGAGACTAAATTAAGATTATGATGACTAAATTAATAACTTAATTCATTGAATTGCAAAACAAATTCAATGAATCAAGATTATTTAAAATATCAACAATTTATGTTTTAAATTGAGTTAATGATTTGACATCATGATAGTAACTTTTCTCTTCAAGACTGAGTTTTTGCAAAATAATGAAAAGAAACAAAATGTTACGATTCTAGCTACGCATCTTCGTTGATAACTATTATCAAGAAATAGAATACAGATGCAGTATAAAGAGCTTTGAAATCAACAGAGCGAGCATGAACATATGCAACGATCAATCTAGTAGATAAATAGATCTAGAAGATAAACTAGATACAGATGACTAGATGAGTAAATAAATAAATAGATAGATAGATATGTCTTTATGTTGATGTCTTCATTTATGAATGAGATGAAAAGATGAGTAAAAGATGAAGAAGAAAACTTCGCTCGAGAAATCTCTATAAATGATAGTCAATATTCTCATGAACTCTGAAGATGCAGCTGAGTCATGCTCGAGAAATTTCTATCAATAGTAGTCAATGTTCTCATGAACTCTGAAGGTGCAACTCAATAGCTTTGCTCGAGAAATCTTTATGAATGATAGTTTATATTCTCATGAACTCTGAAGATGCAACTGAGTCATGCTCGAGAAATCTCTATCAATAGTAGTCAATGTTTTCATGAATTCTGAAGATGCAATTGAATCAATGCTGTTTCATGAGTCATCGAGAGGTAAGACTTCGTCTTACGACATTCTTTTCTCACTCATTTAATACTTATTTCTTGAGCATCAATGTGACTCTTCTATGATACTAGCGAGACGAAAGCGAAAAGCGAATGACGAAGTATTCAAGAATGAAGATGAGATATATGACTAGTCAGTAGATTGATAGTTAGAGAGCGATATTTTCTGATGCGAAGACGAAGCTTTGAACATGACTAGCTAGTAGATTGATAGCTAGAGAACGAGATATATGAGAGCGACAAGATGTTTTAAATAGTTGCATGATTTTATAAGATAGTAGATGAGTTACTCTGTCACTGAATTCAATAGTACAGTTTCTTATTTTCTTATTTCTTTCTTTCTTATTTTCTTATTTTTCTTACAAAACTATGTTCTTTCTTATGAAATCATTTTCTTTCTTACTATTTCTTATTTCTTTCTTATTTCTTATATATCAAAAATGAAAATAACAATGAGCAATGCTAGAATTTAAACACATGATCTTTGCATTTGACAAATCTGAGTCTGTGAAATTCTGATTGACTAGATTTATTGAATTCAAAAAGATAGTTTCGTCTTCGATCTTTGAAGAAATCGCTTTAAAGAACATGATGATGAGACAGAGATAAAGAGCGAAATCGAGTATGTGAGCTTGAAGAAAACGCGTTGTCTTTGACTTTGCAACGTGTGTTCTTTCTCGCTGAGTCTATGAAACATGATGTATAAATTCTTCATTAATAAACACGATTTAATAGATGAGTCATGAGATGAGCTTCAAAGCGAGTCACTAGAAGAGATTCTTGCAGATGAGTCATGAGGTGAAAGAGTAAATGAATCACGAGAAAAGATTCAAGCAGATGAGTCACAAGATGAGAGAGTAAAGAATGAGAGAGTAGATGAATCATGAGAAGAGATTCAAGCAGATGAGTCACAAGATGAAGAAGTACATCATGACTCATGCAAGATGCAAGATGATCTAGAAAGAGAAACAGAGACATTTCAAGTAAACGTTCAACGAGAATTTCAAGCGAGTAAGTAGCAAGATGAGCTACGAGATGAGTCATGAGACAACGAGAAACGTGACGAGAAATAAGATGAAGAAACAGAGAATCTTTGCTTAAGTTTTCAACGTAAATTTCTAGCATCTTGAGCAGGCGAGACAGAGACTGAGATGAGAATCAAAGAAACTGAAAAAAGAGAAGCGATTTGAGTGAAGAATCGCTGCAAATTTCGAGCAGATGACAAGCAAGAGAATGAGCTTGTAAATGAAGTTAAGAATCTAAACGAGAAATGAGAGAAAGAAACAGTGAGCTTTCAAACTGATAATTGAACGAATTCTCGAGTTTCTTGAACAGACGAAGCAGATGAAAAAGATGATTGAGCTGAGAAAATGATAAACTTTCAAGCTGACAACAAGATGAATTTTCAAGAAACAGTTGAAGCAGATGAAGTTGAATTAGATCATTCAGATCAAACAAGCTTTCAAGTCTGCTGTCGAGTCATTTTTCATTTGTACATTCAATGCATTTCATTCAAATCATCATCATCATTAAGTAGCTTTGAATGATCAGTTTCTTCTTGAGCTATCTGTTTAACTTAAGCTTTTTCTTGAGTTCAAGCTTTCTCTTGATTCAGCTCTTTCTGAACTTGTGCTTCATTCTCTTCAGTCTCAACACACATAGTTTGTATATGCTTGTATAGTTGAGTTCTCTGCTTCTTTGATTTCTTCTTTCACTCTTCAAGCATAGATCTCAATATTTGAGCAATATGTTGATTTTTTAAATCAAACGTCTGCAACAGCTGTGTTTTAGTCTTCAAAGAAAAGATTATCAGCTGACTTAAGCTGATCGATGCGTTCATATTCAGCTCGCTTAAGCTGTTTCTCAACGCGTTCATAGTTGCAGAGATGTTGTGTCACTCTGTTGTTTCATCACTGCTTTACTCAATATCATGAAAATGATATCTTCATGTTGAGCTTCAATGTCGAGAGATAGAATACAGATGCAGTATAAAAAGCTTCGAAATCAACAGAGCAAGCATGAACACATGCAATGATCAATCTAGTAGATAGATAGATCTAGAAGATAGACTAAATACAGATGATTAAATGAGTAAATAAATAAATAGATAGATAGATATGTCTCTATGTCGATGTCTTCATCTATGAATGAGGTGAAAAGATGGGTAAAAGATGAAGAAGAAAACTTCGCTCGAGAAATCTCTATGAATAATAGTTAATGTTCTCATGAACTCTGAAGATATGACTCAATAGCTCTGCTCAAGAAATCTCTATGAATGATAGTTTATATTCTCATGAACTCTGAAAATGTGACTGAGTCATGCTTGAGAAATCTCTATCAATAGTAGTCAATGTTTTCATGAACTCTGAAGATGCAATTGAATCAATGCTGTTTCATGAGTCATCAAGAGATAAGACTTCGTCTCACGACACTATGTTGATGACTATGTTGATGACTATTCTGAGAGTTATCATTGATCGCTCGTCACTAGAGCATAGACTTGTTTTGAAGTCAATTCTATTCAGAGTTAACTTATGTTCTTCTGAGTCATATAAATAGTCAACTCTTTTCATCTAGATACTTTTCTTTCTTAGCATTTATATACTCATTACATTACACTCATATGACTCGCTTTATGCTGATTTCTAACATTATATAAATGCTTCTTTATTACAGACGAAGTGAAATAATCTGCATTGATTTCTTCAAGTGCTTCTGCTAGTAGTTCTTCAATTCTCTATCAACTTTGATCTAGTGACTTACGTTCATGCAGCAGCACTCATCTTTCTTCTCTTGTGAGCTGATTCAGCGAGAATAAACAAAAGATTTGAACTCATGCGCTGATCAGCGAGTATAAACAAATGATTGAAATCATTCAACTAGGTCAAAAATCAGTGAATTAATCGTTCATTCAGATTTGCAAGAGATTCTTTGAATTTGTTGAACAATCAAATGAGATCAGTCATAAAACTGCGTGAAGTCTCTATCTTAAGAAGCAAACTCTCAATGAGTCTGCTTCAATGACATCGTCAATGCAATGATCTTCTTATCACTTTATCTATCAGTGAATTGATTCATCTATCAGTTCACATGCAACTAGTGAGTCTGCTTCAATGACATTTATTCTCAATGCAATGATCTACAAGCACATCATTCTATCAATTAGCAAATCAATCTATCTTGTGTTTCTGTGTCAACTAGTGAGTCTGCTACAAAGATGTAATTCGAATTGATCTCTTCAATGAGTCAGTTGATTCTCTTCTAGAGAGTCTGTTTCAATGACACGTTTAATAGTGAGTCTGTTATAAAGACATCTTTCATCAATGCAATGATCTATCTACTCACATTGCTTTATCTATCAGTGAATCAATCTGTCAACTCATTCATATGCAACTAGTGAGTCTGCTTCAATGATACTTCTATCTTGCATAGTGAGTCTGCTACAATAGACATTTCGATTCTACATAAGACTAAGAAAATACATTCATGTAAACATGAATTGTTGAAGAGAGAGAATAATGTTATGATTCTAGCTACGCATCTTCATTGATAGCTATGTTAATGACTATGTTGATGACTATTTTGAGAGTTATCGTCAATTGCTCATCGCTAGAGCATAGACTTGTTTTGAAGTCAACTTTATTCAGAGTTAACTTATGTTCTTCTGAGTCATATAAATAGTTGATTCTTTTGTTCTAGATACTTTTCTTTCTTAGCATTTATATACTCGTTACATTACACTCATATGACTCGCTTTATGCTGATCTTTAACACAAGATAAAATGAGAAAGAATTGAAAATAAAGATTAAAACAAAACAAGAATTGATGTAAATGCATTTTAATATAATGAAGTATAAATGAGATTGAAATAAATTTGAGTCATATTTAAGTCAAATTTAAGCAAAATTTCTGAATTAAATCTTAACAAGATTTAAAAGATGAAATAAGATGAAATACATTTTAACATAATGATGCATAATGAAATTGAAACACATTTAAGTCACATATAAATCAGATTTAAATAAAATGTTTAAATTAAATTTAAACAAGATTTAAGTCAGATTTAAGTAAGAAAGAAATAAAATGCAGTTTAATATAATAATGTACAAATAAAACTAAAATACATTTGAGTCATATTTAAATCAAATTTAAACAAAATGTTTAATTTTAATTTGATTTAAATTCATACATTCTTGTGACATCAATTTAAACTTGACTCATGAGAAACTTTATGCTATTTATATTGAGTGAACAAAACTCTCTGAGAAAGAAAATCACTCATCGTTTATATGACAGCTTCACGTTGTTGAAACAATGATCATGAGACTATGTATCAAGTTTGCATCTATAGCTTCTATTCAGCGCATGACGCTCAAGTAAACTCTTGATAAGTGTCTGTATTACTTAATTATGATGCATCGTTTTTGCTCTGCTCTTCATTAATAATATTCTATACAATGATGCTTTGATCTTTGATCTTTGATCATGAAGTTGATTTCATTGCACTCGTGATGCTTGTAATTATAGTGTCAAAAACTGCATTCTCTTGCTCAATGATTGTCATTCATTGAGCAGAGAAATACGTGATAAAAGAGAGATGCACACGATAAGAAGATAAAGTATGATTGTATTAAATAATTCTTTTCTTCTCTTGATTTGACTTGTGTCACGTAGACGTTGAATGAATTGTTAATATAGATGTGCAATCACAATCGTACAATGATTGACTTTGATTAATAGAAAAGAATGCGTTCTGATCATTCTTCTGCGCTCTCAATTTTTCATGTAGATAAATGTATGACTTGACGTCAAGTAAAGAAAATGAGTTCAAATCTTCTCAGTATATCAGCGTGATTGATGAGTCACTACTTCTTCAAGCACTGTAGTCATGACTCTCAGACTGAGATTGACTATTCTATCTGATATCTTTTCATCAATTACTTGATGACATTGTTGATGTGATGAAGATGTTTCAATATATCGATGTAATCAATGAGTTGCAAATTCTTCAATCACTTATAGTCATGACTTTCATACTGAGATTGACTTTTTCACTAGATATCTTTTCATCTCTTACTGACATCAACATGTCATTAATATTCTTCGTAGATTGATTGTGACTGTTAGAAAAAATGTTGTCGCGTAGATGAAAACTCTGCATGATCAAATTTTCTGCTTATACAACGTTCTAACATCATTTGAATTGCGTTGAATTGAAATCTCTTAACTCTTCTGACTTCTATTCAAACACAGAATAGAATCAAAAGATTCATAGTCAACATCATGTACAGATGAATCTCATTGTTAATCAACAAAATGTTTAAGTTAAATTTAAACAAGATCTGAGTTAAATTTAAGTTAAATTGAGATAATAATAATAATAATAATAATAATAATAATAATAATAATAATAATAATAATAATAATAATAAATTCATACACTTTTGTGACATTGATTAGATCGACTCATGAAGAACTTTATGCTATGTGTGTTGAGTGAACAAAACTCTCTGAGATAGAAAATCGCTCGCTGTTTATATGACTGCTACACGCAGTCGAGACAATAAAAATGAGACTATATATCAAATTTGTTCATGATGATTGCATGTTAAAGAATGAATGTTCTTGTCATTCTAAACTGCTTCAGTAGCTTCATTTTCATCATCATTCTTGCTGTTGTCTTGAGACTCTTCGTGATTGAGATGATGACTTGATAGTTCGTAAAGTTGACGTTTCATAGCATGTTTGATCGAAGATGCATTCAATTCAAGCAATGCATCAGAATATGCTTGACTGTCTGATGACTTCATTTACAGTTGCATTGAAGACTATTTGCGTTTGACACGTTTCTCAAGTGCAGATAAATCTTCAGCTCTATGCGTTTGATTCTGATGTAAGTTGCAAGAGTGCTTTCAATCTTCTGAAGATCATCATGCATCTTTACTGACTTCTTGAATAAATGAGATCTTTGAGCGAGAAATGCATTAATATCTGCAATGCATTTTTTGTAGTTTTTTCATCGAAGATTTCATTAACTTTTGTGAAACTGTGCAATTGCACGTTTGCTCGTTTGCTCATTTGAATCATCATTAAGAATTTAAGTCGTTTGCATCTAAACTATATCTTTGCTTCTTTGCAAATTGAAGCATTCAAAAACATCATTTTTTTGAAGATCAAAGAGCGAAAGATGAGTCTATTAGTTTTTATCAAATGAGCACATATGATCTTGCATGCTCATTAAGTCTTCTGTGTTCTGTTGTTGATTCAACTGCATAATGTGACTTGATTCTGAAGCTTATTCAGATAAACATGTAGCGAGAATGTATATGTTTTGACTTTCAGCGTTTCAATGTTCACTTTTCTGAAAACATCAATCATATGATGCAACGCTTGATTTTGAAGAGTTTCTAGTTTTCATTTCATACTCAACAATTTCTCTTCTTTATTGCATTGATGTCATACTGATGCTTCAAACATCATTCTTGATCTTATCATTGCAGAGTATATCTGTCTTGCTTTTGCAAATGTAACTTTTCAGATGAAAATCTCAAGTCAACTAAGCATCAGCATTTTGATGATGTGATCTGCTTCTATTTGACAAAGATGCGAATTTCATTGTAGTTTTATGTTCAGTTGCACTTCAAGAACTTATACATCTGATTTCAACTTTATTATTGAGTTTTTTATGCATAGATTGACTGTCATGTTGAATCTTTTTGACTTATGAATGAAGTGAGTGAGTTCTTATTTCTCTGAAGCGAACGTAGCATCATGAGTTCAAACTCACTTTGCACAGACATTGTATGCTTGACTCAGCAATTTGCAGATTGATTTTGTGATTTTGTCATAAATCAGAATATTGATGTCATTTATGAAGTCAAGCACTCTATTTTGATTTCTAGAGCTTTGCATTTTTCAATTAAGCTTGCATTAAAGAATAGAAAGAAAATCGATGATATGAGAAATCTCTGTGATATGTCAGCATTTACTCGTTGCATTGCGCTGATTTGTTCATTGAACATCAGCAATGACTCTCTGTCTTTCAGAAAGCTGCAAGTTCATTCAACTATGTAGTTTAATGTTCTTTTCATTCTCAGAGTATGCAGAAGTTTAGTGTGCAAGACATGATTGAACGTCTCAATGATATCTAAACTAAGCATGAAGATTACGTACTTGATTTCACAGTCTCATACTGCATGTACTTGATCTACTAGTAGATTCAGCGCTGAGATCACAAATCACTTGCATCTCGCTCTCATTTAAGTGTTCAAAAGCATGTAATGAGTCTCAGTAATATCACTTAATCTTTTGATCATGATTGATTTTAGTATCTTACTCATGATGTTTAACAGAGCGATGAGTTGATACATCTTTGAATCAATGTAATCATTCTTCTTTGAATTGTATAATACTATTGTTTGAGCTTTTTTAAACTGCTTCGAATGATATTTGTGAATTACACATGCATTGAATAAACTGATTAGTATCGAAGTCAGTTCTGTTAAACTCACTTGAAGCGCTTTATTTGAAATTTCAAATGCGTCTGATGCTTTGTTGACTTTTACTTGTTGAATCATCTGTTTCATCTCATTTTGTGATAAGACTGAATTGAACAACACTGTCAGCAATATAAATGATTTTGAAATGTTACTGATGTTTGCTTAAAACAATGATGAAAAGAACTTCTTTCATAGCATTTCTGTTTTTTCTTCAAATGAGTCTGTTATATGATCAAAATCGTTGCTTTTTAATGATAAAAACTGCGAAAGTTTCTTGAGTAGTTAACTTTTGATTCTGACTCATTTTGCGAAGCGTCAAACCGATTTTAATTCGTTGCTCAGCTCATGCATCTGTGATCTAAAATGTGAACATTTTGTTTCTTTAATGATCTTGTTTTTGTGATCATTGTATCTCAGATAGTCATTTCATGTCTCTAGAGTACTTTGCGATTTTCATACAATTTGTAGTTATTGCGATTTCATTACGACTTTCAAGCAGATCTGATTTCAAAAGTCTCATGCTTAAATCAATGACTTTGCTTAAGAAATAAACTGTTGAGATCATGTCTAGATCATTCAATCAAAGAGACTCAGAGCTGATATGTATGTATTGTTCTTTAAAGATAGCTATAACAAGACATTAAGAATACAGAAGAGAAAGAGTGCAAGCTCTTTTATAAATAATGGCTTGAGACTGCGTTAGACTCGATACAGATGTGATGTAATAAATCAGATGTGTTTGTCTAAAAGAATGATAAAAGAAATGAATGAAGAAAGTGCTGAACAAACGAGAAGAAGTGCTGAGAATGACTCGAAGAGATGCGCTAGATTCAAACTAGACATAGTGTCATGACTTGCTTTAATCAAATTGATTAGAGTTAGATCTGAACTCTGATCGATTCAGACATGTTCATAACATTATTTTTCTCTTCGAACATTCATGTTCGTATGAATAGAAAAGAAATAAAAGCAAAAAAAAAAAAAATTCATCGTGTTTTCAATTTAGTGCGACTTATTCAAGTATAGCTTGTGAAATTCGTTCAGAAATTTCTTCGAGCCATCGAATTTCCCTTTATCGACATAGTATCATTCGTTGTCACAATCTATCTCGATTCACTTGATCTTGTATTGTAGTCTTTCTCTATATTGTCTGAAGTTCAATATATTGTCTACTTTTCAGTGCTCTTCATTCTCTTCAATGATCATCAATCTAGAAGACTCAGAATGTTGTTTTGATAAAGAGTCGCTTAATGAAGATTGTAGATACTTTGAGCTGAACATTGAATGTATATGCTTTATGCTTCTAGATAGCTGAAGATGATAGAAGATCTCAACTTTGACTGTAATTGAATAGAGATCGAGCTGCTTGTCTTTTAAATCTTTGCATGATCTAGTGATTTTGATGTTTTCAAAGACTAATCAAACTTGATCATCTACTTCATAGATGATATCTCGTCTATGCTTGTTTATCTGAACTTCAGTGATCTGCTTGATCTTTTTCAATTGTTGATGATTGAAGATAAGAAGTTCGCTCATTTGAGTGACAATGTCATCGATCTTTCTAGTTTCAATACGTTGACGAGTCGTTTTGTAATCAGTCATATCTGAATCGAAACTCATTCGAGAATGAAAGTCTTTATTGAAGTAGAAAGAAGTCATCGAGATAGTTGAGAATGTATTGAAATTGTCACTGAATTTCATCATTGAAAATCATTTAGCTCAGTCATTCTGCATGTAATTGCAGTAGATTCGAAGTTCGCGTTCAACATCTTGATTAGCTCGTTTCAACTGATCATCGATCTTTGAATGATAAACTGTTGACAGATTGACTTTGATCTTCAGTTGTTTACAAAGACTTTGTCACATGATCGATATGAACTGAGAGTCTCTATTCGAAACGATAGAACTAAGTAGATCATGAAGTCGATAAACGTTTCATAGCATGATTTATACTGTTTCTTCAATTGAGATGTCATCGTCTTCTCAATGACAGAAAACATAGTGACGTTCTTTGAAAAGACGACATATGATCATGCAAATGACGTTATAGTTTTTCGATAGAGATAGCTCAGTGATGAAGTTCATAGCTATATCTTGTCAACGCTGCTGAGAAATCAATAGAGGCTGAAGCAAATCATTTGTATCATC
>JAABUW010004556.1_pt1 | contig 18741 bp, 16 predicted proteins | sample 5560081 | NCBI WGS metagenome assembly JAABUW01 (sample SAMN10711882, study PRJNA513363) | rock metagenome | isolation source: Antarctica rocks | place: Antarctica: Victoria Land, Knobhead sud | reverse complement strand
TGACGCCTTCTAGAGCAACCCAGCATTCATGGAAGCTCTACGTTACCGGGATCCCAAGAGACGTTTCGATGCGGTCTGGCGGCTTTGCAAACCTAAGATGATTTGCGAACAGACGGTTATACCCGATGATGAGGATCCTACAGGGGGCAAGGGCAAAGAGCCAAAACACGATCATGGTGGCTGTGGAAACATTCAACCCGAGATTCGTCGGGAAGGGCTTAAATTGAACGGCACATATAAGCCCCAGAAGGGCGACGAGGAAACCGAAGGCCAACAGCCTGAGAAGAAGCCTATATCTGCTCAAATGGCTCTCAACATCTTCCGTCACATTTCCACTGACGATATAAGACGCATGGGCTTGAGCAACGATTATGCTCGTCCAGAGTGGATGATAATTACTGTGCTTCCTGTACCACCTCCACCAGTCCGCCCCAGCATCTCTGTGGACGGAGGGAATGGCCCTCGTGGCGAGGACGACTTGACGTACAAGCTTGGAGATATCATCCGCGCGAATGGAAATGTTCGTCGTTGTGAAACCGAAGGGTCTCCTGCGCATGTGGTCAATGAGTTCGAACAATTACTCCAATTCCACGTCGCTACATACATGGACAATGACATTGCAGGTCAGCCTCAAGCTTTGCAAAAGTCAGGGCGTCCAGTCAAGTCAATCCGTGCCCGTTTGAAGGGTAAAGAAGGTCGACTACGAGGGAACTTGATGGGAAAGAGAGTCGACTTCTCGGCACGCACTGTCATTACAGGCGATCCCAATCTGTCGCTTGACGAAGTTGGCGTCCCAAGGAGTATCGCAAGGACATTGACATATCCTGAAACCGTGACACCCTACAATATCCAAAAGCTTCATCAGCTTGTCAAGAATGGCCCAAACGAGCATCCAGGCGCGAAATATGTAATACGCGACTCGGGGGAGCGTATTGATCTGCGGCATCACAAACGTGCCGGAGAAATATCCTTACAGTATGGTTGGAAAGTCGAGCGGCATATTGTTGACGGGGATTTCATCATCTTCAATCGTCAACCTTCGCTTCACAAGGAGTCCATGATGGGACACCGCGTTCGAGTCATGCCATATTCGACTTTCCGCCTCAACCTCTCAGTCACGTCGCCCTATAACGCCGACTTTGATGGAGACGAGATGAATCTGCACGTACCTCAAAGCGAGGAAACCCGCGCAGAGGTAAATCAACTTTGCATGGTCCCTTTAAACATCGTCTCATCTCAGCGTAACGGGCCGTTGATGGGTATTGTGCAAGACACATTGTGTGGTATCTACAAGATGTGTCGACGAGATGTTTTTATGACAAAGGACGCGGTCATGAATATTCTGCTGTGGGTTCCAGACTGGGATGGTGTTATCCCGCAGCCCGCGATTATCAAGCCACGTCCGATGTGGACTGGCAAGCAAATCCTGAGTCTTGTGATTCCTGCTGGGCTGAATTATATCAAACTCCACGAAGTCGAAGGATTCACGTCACTCACCGACGAGGGACAATTTGTATCTGGTGGAGAACTGATGTTTGGCCTACTTGACAAGAAGGCTGTTGGTGCGGCCACGCAGGGTGTGATTCACCTCATCTTCAACGAATTAGGTTCCGACGCCGCGATGAGCTTCTTCAATGGCGCTCAGACAGTCGTGAACTACTGGCTCTTGCACAATGGTTTCAGCATTGGCATCGGCGACACTATCCCTGACCGCGAGACTATCAGTCGAATTAAGAGTGTGGTCAACGCGCAAAAAGAGGAGGTAGAAAAAATCACGCAGAGCGCACAATTGAATGAGCTCGAGTCTCTTCCGGGAATGAATGTCCGAGACACGTTTGAGAGCAAGGTGTCAAATGCCCTGAACAAGGCTCGTGAAGAGGCCGGTAAGGTGACCGAGGAAAGTCTCAAAGATGTCAATAATGCCATACAAATGGCGCGTTCTGGATCCAAAGGCTCAAACATCAATATTTCCCAGATGACTGCTGTTGTTGGCCAACAGTCAGTCGAGGGCAAGCGCATACCTTTTGGCTTCAAATATAGGAGTTTACCTCATTTTGCTAAGGATGACTACTCACCCGAATCCCGGGGTTTTGTCGAGAACTCTTATCTGCGAGGTTTGACGCCTACCGAATTCTTTTTCCACGCCATGGCTGGCCGTGAGGGTCTCATTGATACTGCTGTCAAGACTGCTGAAACCGGCTATATCCAACGACGCTTGGTTAAGGCTTTAGAAGATGTCATGGCTAAGTACGACGGCACAGTGCGCAATTCGCTGGGCGATATCGTGCAATTCGTCTATGGCGAGGATGGTCTTGATGGAGTCCATATCGAAAGGCAGCGTGTCGACATCATCACCATCTCGAAGAAGCAATTTGACCGCATATTCCGGGTTGACCTCATGGGCTCAAACCTTGAAACTAGTATGTCTCCCGAATTCTTAGAACAAGCCAACGACCTGGTCGGAGACGTCAAGACACAGGAGATTCTCGACCACGAGTACGAGCAGCTCTCGGCTGCACGCGATTTCTTGCGTATGAACAAGCAAAATGACGAAGATTACCTTCAGCTACCTATCAACGTCCAGCGTATTCTAGAAACCGCAAAATCCACTTTCAAAATCAAAAACGGCGCTCGAAGCAATTTGCACCCTGCCGAAGTCATCCCTCAAGTCGAACAATTACTTGATCGGCTCGTGGTCGTTCGAGGCGATGATGAGCTTTCTCGGGAAGGCCAGCACAACGCTACTCTTCTTTTCAAAGCTCAGCTTCGTTCCCGTTTGGCCTTCAAGCGCTTGGTCATGGAGAATTCCCTGAATAAGTTGGCCTTCCAGCATGTTCTGGGCGAGATCGAGAGCCGCTTTTGCCGAGCTGCGGTGAATCCTGGTGAGATGGTCGGCGTTTTGGCTGCTCAGTCAATCGGAGAGCCAGCCACTCAAATGACATTGAATACTTTCCATTTCGCTGGTGTTTCGTCCAAGAACGTCACGCTGGGTGTGCCGCGTCTCAAGGAAATCTTGAACGTAGCCAAAAATATCAAGACGCCCTCAATGACCGTCTATCAGGAGCCGGGCAGTACAGGGGACCAGGACAGTGCCAAGCTGCTTCGAAGCGCCGTGGAGCATACAACCCTTCGTTCCGTGACTGAGAGCACAGAGATCTGGTATGATCCTGACATCCAATCAACCATCATTGAATCAGATCGGGATATGGTTGAATCATACTTCATCCTGCCTGGGGGTGATGCTGATGACCAATTCCGTCAGTCAAGATGGCTTCTGCGAATAACACTGAGCCGTCGCGCCTTGCTTGACAAGGGTCTTACCGTTCAAGACGTTGCCGCCAAGATCAAGGAAAATTATGCTAAGGACCTCGCTGTTATCTTCAGCGATGACAATGCTGATGATCAGGTCGTTCGTGTTCGTATGATACAAGATCATGGCAAAGGAGGGGAGGAAGATGACGACGTAGAAGAAGACTCGATGCTCAAGCGTCTTGAACACCACATCCTAGATACCCTCACACTGAGGGGTGTTCCTGGCATCGATCGAGCATTCCTGAGTACACGCGTGAAGGTTCGCGAGGCAGACGACGGATCGCTCGTCATGAGTAAAGATGATCCCCTCTGCAAAGAATGGTTCTTGGACACCAGCGGATCGGCTCTTGGCCGAGTCTTGACGATACCTGGAATTGATACAACACGTACCTATTCCAATTCTTTTATTGAAGTTTTCGAAGTATTTGGCATTGAAGCTACCAGATCAGCTCTGATGCGAGAGTTGACTCAAGTTTTGGCGTTTGATGGGTCTTACGTCAATCATCGCCATTTGGCATTGCTGGTGGATGTCATGACATCCCGAGGCCATCTTATGGCTGTCACGCGTCATGGAATCAACAGGGCAGACACAGGTGCACTCATGAGGTGTTCTTTCGAGGAAACCGTTGAGATTCTTCTCGAGGCTGCAGCCTGTGGGGAGCTTGACGACTGTCGTGGTGTTTCAGAGAACGTCATGCTCGGCCAACTGGCTCCTGTCGGAACTGGCGAGTTGGAGGTTTTCCTTGATCAGGTAATTCATGACGAGCTTACTGGAGCCGGACACGATGTGCTGACATTTGTGCTAAAGCGTATGCTGGATACATGTATCAGTGATAATGCACGGCTAGGAATCATGCCCAACATCGGTATCAAGGGTAGTATCACGGCTGACGGAGCAGCTACACCATATGACAGCGGCTCGCCCATGCAAGATAACGGCTATCTGGGAAGCCCAGATTACGGCGCCTCGTTCTCCCCTATCGTCCAATCAGGTGGCGCTACGCCTGGTGGGTTCACTGAGTATCAGCCTCAAGGCTTTGGCGGCGGATTATCGCCATATTCGAGCAGAAGTCCGGGCGGTTACTCCCCCAGCAGCCCCTTCAATAGCTCCTCGCCAACAAGTCCCTTCAATACATCCCCAACTAGTCCAGGCTACAGCCCTTCTAGTCCTGGTGGAGCATACGCTAGTTCGTAAGTAAAGCCTTATGATCACAATCTCTTTCAGTCAGTGGCTAATCCTGTCTAGGCCTCACTTTTCGCCTGCGTCACCTGCATATGGTAGGTGCTTTCCAGCCATTAATTCTTTGTTCTGCATCACAGTCTGAGTCTCGAGATGCACATGGAGCAATTACCCCCAATTACTTCTCAAGCACGTATTCAAAATCAAAGAGTTTTCCGATAAGCGCAATTACTAAATCCGAGGAATTTGATTAGCTGCCTCGCCAGCCTTCACACCCACTTCGTAAGTCTCCCTCCTTTCCTCTTCTCCGAACAGCTGCTGACATGTTATATCAGGCCATCCTACTCACCCTCGAGCCCGGCCTTCATGGGCCCCTCTCCTTCAAGTCCCGCGTACTCGTGAGCTTTCCCATTCTTCTGTATCATCTAGCCTTGACTAACAAAATGTTTAGGCCAACGAGCCCTAGCTTCAATTCACCCACAAGCCCATCCTACAGTCCAACGTCCCCATCATACTCGTACGTAACACCACGCTGTCGTTCTACCACCAATCACTAATGCGTTTGTAGACCAACTTCGCCATCCTATGGCGCGTCCTCGATCTCACCGACGGTAAATCGATACACTTTCAGGCTTGAATGAAAGCCTTGCTAATCTCGTGGTCATTCAGAGTCCTCAGTACAGTCCTACATCACCTCAGTATTCTGTGGGATTGCCTCCAAACCAATTTCCCAAGATCCTGCTGACCTCGTCGAAGCCATCTTCCCCAGCTTTCAAAGGCTCTAATACCATCAGCCCGGCGTCACCTTTATATGTCAGTCAAACCTAATGATGCTGTCGAATAGTACACTAAAAATGCTGACTATTCAACAGTCTCCTACGAGTCCTGTTGGGTCATAGTAAGTTATACCGCGTTTACTCCCGACTGTTGTACAAGCTTTGCAACTCAGGGTCAATCACTGAACGGTAATGCTGACGTCATAACCCTGGAAAGCTCACCATCTTCGCCATCGTTTATCAGTCCGGGATCTCAGATCAGTCCAGCCTCTGCGAAAAGCCCACAGTCGCCGCAATGGACCCCAGGAGTAAGCTCTTGTTTTGTTCAATAATTTCCTAGCATGGAAATCTTCCTGCGTTTTGAGTCACTTTCGGGAGCTCCCCGTTCAAATGCTGCCTGAAAGAGAAATACTGACTCGGGACATTGTTGTAGTCTCCTACCTTTTCGCCACAGGGGTCATAGCTACTTGATGGTTTTTGGATCTGCATTGATTAGTGTCTTGAAGTATTGCGGTTAACACAGATGGGGTACTATTGTAGGATATCGCTGGAACCTCGTAGTTCCACAGTTAGTTTCTTGCATTCTTACGAGGGACGGCGCGCCCAAATGGGCGTATTGCATTGTTCAGGGGACAGGCCATTTCGTATGCATGGCGTTTGATGTCTATGTTGTCAATGCCTACAGAATGCGAAAGTTTACTTTGCAGGGCTCGACACCGACAAAACTACCATTGGCGTTGCAGGAAGATGTTTATAATGTCCACAGCATAGCAAAGGATTGCTGGCTTTGGCTGTCTCTTATAGATCGAGAGTTTATTAGGTTACACAAGTAATCAGATCGTTGATGCAGCGAGCAACATGCTCTACCAACAATTTATATTGACTCTGTGCGGCTCATCAATGCGTGATCCGTTCTAAGGCCACCATAGATTATCAACTCAGCCTGGCACCGCTTGCAATTCGTTCAGAGGTTCCCAATATCACATATTACACAGCTTTCGTAAGACATGTGCAACGCGAAATTCGAGTATTCAACAAATTTTGAGCCATCGCCTACACTACTTCCCAATACTCATATCGTTGTACGCATCGATGGTCGAGTGTATCCCATGAGTGAGTACCTAAGCGATCCTCTTTCTGTCTACTGTTTTGTAGGCTCTCGGTAGAGTATGGGTTAGAAAAGCCCAACCACAGTCGATGAACGCGACAGCGGCAGCGGTCTTGAAAGAGCTATCATCGTCATGCTGCGCCTACGAGACCGGTGATAATTTCAAGTTTGGTAAAGTACCTATATTAGCCTAGATACTTTGCAAATGCCAACATTACAGATTTATCTTTAATCCACCAACTTCGTTGTTTGATAGAAGGAAACAATAATCTCCATCTAGTAAGATCTGACAACGGTGGTGTCTTTCCTTACGTCTTGCTATATTCATTCAAGCTCTACGATCTGCTTGGAGACAACTTAAACGCACTCGAAACCCTCATTGGCGGAGACAATGTAATATCCCATGTCCAGCCCGGCAACTTGGGCACTCGTTTCGTCTCGGCTAGGCCTTGGGGTGTCAGGTTGACTGTGAGGCAGGCTCCTAACGTTGTTTGCGAATGCCGAGGTATCAACTAGGTCATATCAACAATCTCTACAACAATGACTACATGTTGGGTTTTGGTGTAGCGCGGCGGCATGATCACCACAAAGACAGGGAAGGTACAGGCGATATTAAATGATATGATATGAGGTCAAATCGACGACTTATAGTACACTATTGCAGGGGACATCAGCGTCGGGCAAGAATGAGATCCTTAAGAAAGGCAGAATCCTCTACCGTGAGAGATGACCGTCAGCGATCTCCTAGTTCTACGATCTGCTAGTTGCCTTGTAGCACGCTTGCTTAGATTCCTTAGAAGGGAGCTTAGTTGTCAAATCTGAAAGCCGAGACGTAGAGCTATAGAATACTGGAAGAAAAAGGGGGCGAAAACAGCGCATGAAAGCCGAGATCACTCTTGAGCACACCGCTATCATCAAAAACGACTCTTAGAAGCAAAGGCTGAGATTAATTAACCGTGGGAATGGTTCAAAGAACTTGATTTGAGTAGTCGATTGCGCTGCTTGATATTAGGCGGGACAAGCAATTACTATAGCTCCACTTCAATGCCATGGAGGCCTCCAATTTCAAGCGTTTTTGCAGTCAGATGGCATCCATTTATTGTAGGCAATGTATTGATGTAAGTGATGGGTAGAAGATTCTTACCTACAAAGACTGCCTTCAATAAGGTCATGACTGGCGGGAGTTGACTTCCTGGCAAGTCAGGTACAATTCGAGGAGAAAACAGTGTCTACCATAGTCCGCTATATTTCTCCGATTGGCGTGGGTTGCTCGGAACATCTTCTCTTGTCCATACTTCGTGAGAGCATTCTCATCATGAGGAGCTTTCGCCTCACGACTCGCGCCACCGAGGTAGGCACGCGGAAATGCCTGGAATAGCCTCTCTATAGACCAATTTGGACGTCATCTCATGGACGTACCATTAAACTCGCATCTTTTACGATAGGATTGAGTTACATGGCTGAGCTTCCCTTTCACACCAAACAAGGCCGTCTCAGCTGCTGCTAACCTTTTCGAGTATCTTCTAGAGCAACATCCCCTTGTTCATCCGTTTTCACAATCTGCCAGCATCCGCCTTCTCTTTTTGGTAGGTTTTGGTTTCAAACCATTCGGCTTGATCTCTTCTGATACTGCTGACTCCATCCTGGTAGCTGTAAACAGCTTCTCCTTCTTCCGCCGCTTAGACCTCTCGAATCTCAAGTCCTTATCGAGCTTCGCCTCTATTTGGGCTGGTAGGCTTTGACGCAGAGCACCGTCTTTCAACGCTCTCTTAGCTTGCCTCTCCTCCCTCCTCTGCCGTCGCTCTTCCTTCGTCTCTCGACCAACGACCCTCGTCTGTGTCGATTCCGGTAAAGTAGTCTGCACAGCACCTCGGCATCCCATAATGTTAGAATCCTCAGCGGTCTCCCTTCGTTGCTGTGGTCTCTTTGACTTCTTTTGCTTCTCTGTTGACGCCATATGGTGTGGCTCGTCGTCTCGATCGATCCCCTTTTCATCGTTCCGCACGCCGCCGTCCGTCTTGCTCTCCTCCTGAGGTGTCAAAGTACCGCTCAAACTCTTACCCTTCACGAAATTGCTGTAAAGACCGCGCTGTCCGACCCACTTTGCTCCACCCTTGCCCACCATCTGCAGTGCTTGAGCGCTTGCACCCAAGCTGATGCCTTCAGTCTTTCCTGTAGATTCGTCCTTGGTGTTATTGATTCCCTTCAGCGTCGCGTCAAAGACCCTTGCCCACCACTGATCGGCATGTGCGTCGTGCCTTTTCTTGCCAAGGCCGAGGACATTCTGTTTTTGGGAGATGAGGATGGGTCTGGTGATACCGCGACCTGACTGGTGGAGTGCATGCCCATCACCGCGCCAGCCTTGACTGGTGAGATAGGCTGCTGTGTCCATGCTCTACCAATGTTGATATTCATTACACTTTGCGGTCGGAGTTGGGAAAAGACGGCAGTTTTTATTACTCATCTTCAATACGTTCTTCTTTAGAATAGAATAGCGTCAAACTCAGTATTCTACACGATATGGCCACGACCTCTTTGGCTTTCGTCAAGACAGGAGTTGATTCGTCATGTATTGCATTGGATAATCCGAAGAGCTTTGATCTATGCTATGCTACGACTGTGCTTGGTCATGCCATCATGAAATGAGAGTCGGCTGCGGTGGAGGTTAGAGCATCTGTGCATTTAGCGTATTCAAGACGAATTGACCTTCTATAACTCAATTCCAGTATATAGCTAAAGTAGTTACTTATCACTTCAATTTAAAGAATTGAACGATATAGACTCTTATTACGAAAATCTTTTAGGGCTACGCAGATTTCCCACCCGAAATAGGGGCGCATGGGGAAATTTACGTGCTTAATGCCAAGGATGTGCAAGAGTCTTTGATTACGCTAAATTGTCGCTCATTGGATTCCCATCTGAGACCTTATCCCAACCCTCGAGGAGCCGAAATGTTATGGCTACACAAAGATTTCAGTTTCATGCTACCGAACATCGACTCGTAAGATATCTTTTAGGCGTCGTCATCATATGAGCCCTCACTTCCCCTCTCGGCAGCTTCAGCCAGAGCCTGATCGCCCTTTTTGGACTTTCTCCTAATATTGGGCCACGAAAGACTGGACCGACCAGCCTTTTCTTGCTGAGGCGTACTGTTGGAATTCTCCAAACTCTTACCAAGGTGGGTTTCGCTAGAAGTATCTTCGTCAATCTCCCCGGGCGGGGATGGCTCCCCTGCTCGCTTGGAGAATAAGCCCCGCTCTTTGGCCCACGGAACGTTGAATTTGCTTGAGCTGCTCTTGCGAGTGATCTTTTGCATCAACGTTTCCTTGGGCCCTGAAGGAGTCATCGCTTCCGAAGGCGTGCCAGATGTGGAGCGGTCGAACGAATCGTGGGAATCTGCAGTCGACGTTGCAGTTGTAATAGACTGAGCATCTCGGGACAAGCGGGGATTCTGAGGCGAAGACTCATATGTCGACTCGATTTCCTCAATCTCTTCCTTCTCACTGTCTCTATCTTTTGATTTTTCGATTGTCTTAACGCCAAACTTCTCGCCCCTCGCTGATTTCTTTGCATCTCCACGAATAAATAGTGTCTTGAAAGTCGGAGCTGCCGGATTCAATCTTGGTGTGATAGCCCGCTGAGAAGACCGCGGTTGGGTGCCTATGGGAGCTTGCTCCGTGCTTTGCTTTAAGGAGAACCCAGGGTATGAGTCTGGATCCAGAGGGGTACTGCCAACGGAGAGATTGCTTGTTGAGCCATGCTGTACTGAAGGCCGACGCGACGGAGCGCGCGACCACGGTCCACCAGACCAGTGTGAGTGTGCACCCAAAGGGCTATTTCGACTGGGAATACTATCCGGTACTGACCACCCGAAGCGCTGGCTATCACTTGAAGGTCTGGCCAGGATTTGGTCGTATGAGTAAGTGGAAGACGGCCGAGAAGACGAGGTACTTTCTCCAAATCCTGCGGAATCCAAGCTATTCATCTTGAGCCCGAACATGTTGAGTCGACTTCTGCGACCCGAGGCAGTAGGGGCCGTGACGAATCCCGAATCTCCCGGGGTGCTAGTGTTACGAGTCAAAAGGCCTGCCATTGGATTGGCCCAATTGCCGTAGCTTCCTTTCCGCCTCCGGTGTCCGTTCGGATCAAGAGTATCCTGCTCTGAATTTCTCGGGAAAGACTGGCTTTGTCCTTGTTTCAGTGTACCGAGCAAAGGAGGCTCTTGAGTGCCTGGTTTTCCGCGCTGCCGTGTGAACGTTGAAGTGAAGAGATGAGCAAGCTTGCTCGTGGCTAGGGTATTAGAATCTGCGGTTATTGAGCTACTTAGTGGCGCGTTAGTTGAATGGATAGATCGCTGGTCGCTTTCGACGAAAGGTTCTGGACGAAATTGAAAGCCTTGGAGATTCTGAGAGCTTTCGTGAGGGCTTGAAAGTATGCTTCCGGCTCTGCTATTTGCAGAACCAGGGGTGTAAGGACCCAGGGCTGAAGCGTCTGAATGTGTCATTGCGTGGCCAAGAAACAGATCTGAACTACCATTGCGGGCATCTTGATCGTTGCAATCAGAAAAGCGCTGAGTCGCCACATCATCGTCCCGAAAAAGATTTGAAGGCAAGAGGTTGCTTGCAGCTGGGCTCACGGCACCGCTGCTGGTTAGTACCTCAACGTCCGCTTGTGACATGCCTGCTCTCTCCGCTAAAGGAGGGACAGTCATTCCGTTGCCCATATTGAAGATTGCTGACCCTACTGCAAAAGGCGGAGATAAGGCAGAGGAGTTATTGAATGCTGTTGGTCCATTCTGATAGCTGGTCGAAGGAGATGAGATTGTGCTCGTGCGCGAATTGGGCTGGCGGCTTCTTTGTGACCTACTCCGGTGAACAGCGGTTGCAAAGTCTAGCGACGTTGTAGGTGCGAATGATTCTGGGTTTTTTGCTCGCTTTGTCATCCACCAAGACAGATGCTCCTCAGCTTGCTGCTGTTCTTGTTGCGCATGTTGCAAGGTCTGCCACAAGGATCCTAGTTGGGCTTGGATCGCCTGCATTCGTGCCTCCCACGCTTGATCGTTGTCTCGCTCAAGTCTTGAGTGCTCCTGGCCTCCGCTGTCCTTGCTATTGATCCTCTCGTGCTCTTTTTCCAATGTCTTGATCTGGGTCCCTTTCACACGAATATCCTCCTCTAAGGTCTTGATCACAGCGAGGTCTTCAACCATACCCTCCTTTATCTCTGACACTTCTCTGTCCTTTGCAGCAATGATCTCAGCTTTCTCTTTGATCATCTCCTCAGTCTCTCGATTCATTTCGATCGTCTCTTTCTCCCACCTCGCAATATCATCTTTGACTCTCTGCCTGTCCGCTTTCTTCTGTTGCAATTGCTTTTCCTTTGCTGCTTTCTTGCTCTGAGCTGTCCTGTTGAGCTTGTCCAGATGATTACCATGCCTGCGGAGCTCCGCACTTGCCTCTTCCTTCTCTTTGTACTCTTGCTTGAGGCGGTCCCTTTCCTTGGTCAATTCTGCTAGCTGACGTTTAGACTCTTCCTCCTCCTCAGCGGTCTCTCTGTCTGTCCTTTCCGTTTCACTTCTCAGAAAGTCAAGTCTTTCTGTCAACTTTTGGATCGCCTCTGGAGATTCATCTTCATCGCTGCTGCTAATTAGAACGCTCTGCCCGACGCTCTGCTCTGCCCCTGAGATTACTGGCGAGTTCCGCCGTCCTGACACTGTCCGCTTTGTCTGAAGCTGAGCATTATTAGATTCCCTGCTGGGAGGCGACGGGAAAGCTGCCTCGAACGGCGTTGATGTTGCGTGGACAGCAGCGGGTTTATCTTGGCTAGCGGCATTTCCGGCTTGGAGCGTGCCGTCTTCATCAAGCGGAATCGCTGGGATGGTGCGTAGACGTATCAGAGAGCCCTGTGTTGTGAAATTTGCAGTATTTGTTGCTAGTACGCGGATATTGTAGTAATTACCAGGCTTTAATCCTGTGATTTGGATGGAAGTATCGCCCTTATTAAAATCACCAACTATGATAGCAACCATTTAGCAATACACGGTAGGCTTGTGGGCTTGCGCAAGCGAAAGAGTCCTAACCTGTAATTCCATTGACTCGTATAGAGAGTTTCAGAGACGCGGTCTGCATGTCTGGCGGCTTCCAGTATAGTAGAACCGAGTCAGAGGTGATACCGGCCAAGGATACTTCAGGTACTGGGGGAATATCAAGACCTAGAAGTTCCTCGAGCTCCTCCCTAGGTTTCATGTAGATCTGCCAGCTACGGTAGAGGATCCTTCGGAGTAATTAGTCTCTGAACCTTTTCACACAAGAGAAAAGGCTGGTGGTGAGACAAACCAGGCGAATGCGCAGACGAAGGCAGCATCCTGGAGCATGACGATAGCCGTAGAAATATTTGAGCTAGTAATCTTAGGTAACACTCCAGACATTAGATCGACTCCAAGGTCCCATTGCAAGGAAATCATGGAGCTTCCACGCCTCTAGTAGAGGCGTAGCTGCTCAAATATGTCCAGCAAGCGAGTATTGATGTGGTGAACTACCGTGACAGCCAAGTAGGCAATCGCTAAACGGGCTTCATGCCACAGAGTCATTGGGATATTTGACCGCCGGGTAAGGCTGCAGCGGCCAATAGCCGCGCCGCAATCTTGTCGCCCGTCGGCAAGAAACGTTTTAAATGGCGGCTGATATCGGCAGCGACTTCTTTGACCAATTCCCGGATGAGGGATGTCATACCAAGCTTTCGTCTATTTGAAGCCTCAGATCATCGTGGTTTCGTGGACATCGCCAAAGAGCGCGTGTGATACTCATGACCCCATGCGTACCTGGAAGTTGTGTTGCCTGAAGGGACGTGGTCCGTGACATTTGGTGCTACTTACTGCAAACGTTCGTTTGTTTATTGAAAATGTTACTCAGCAACACAGCAATAAACTCAAGGGGGTCATGAGTATGCAAAATTGACCTCGTTCTCGAGGGAAAATATGCAATATGTACGGAGTCTTGGTGGGTCTGTGTCCAAGACCTGGAATTCAATCAACCCGGCAACTTTGAGTGGGGCCATTGATGTTATTGTTGTTGAGCTGGAAGATGGTATGCTAGTCGTTGATATCAGCTCTGCGGCAAAAGCTGATGCTCGAAAGGCTCACTTGCTTGCTCTCCATTCCATGTACGGTTTGGAAAGTTTTCGTTGCTTCGACCGTACGAGAAGAAGGTAATTCTTACACCATAGACAATATCGCGCTCTACTGATAAGGACACTACTGTAGGTGGAATTTAAGGTCAACAACCTGAAGCAGCATCATGCCATGAAGCTTGGTGAAGGCGGAGAAGCCTTCTTTGTCTTCGAAACCTCCGATGAGATCCCAGAGAGCATGCAGACATCCCCCGTCATCTCGCCTGCCGCGAGTCCCCAAAGTCTAGTAGAGCAGGATATCATCCCTCCGCCCGATCTACAAGAGCCCGAATACCTGGACTTGAATACGGATGGCCCCAATGACCGCAGGAAAGCCATGCCCATGCGCGCGAGGCCGATGATATCGCATGCTTCAAGGGCCAAGAGCGATTTTGGTACGGAACATGCAACTCAGTAGGTGCATGCAATACTGATTGGAACAGGCGCCCTTACCCCTTTGTCTGCGAGTCCTGCTTCGGACTCTGGAGTCCTCGGCAACGGCGCTTGGTCAGCTTCTCGGTCCGTACCTCCCCAGATCAAGCGATCTGCATCCGAGGAGCTACTGTCAGCATCTACCCAACCGCAGCACAACATATTCGCCAATCCTTTGCATAGCCCTGCACTTAAGAGTCGAGATGAGCTTCTAGCCACCTCTGGGCTGGCAACGTCCGCGCCCACAGAACGCTCGGCCAGCCCCCCCCTCCTTTCTGCAAACGATGCGGTCAACCGAGCGAGATCGCTCTCGAAGAAGCTATCAATGTCCCAGATACCGACTCATGTCACCGACAATGGGGACTTGATGCTTGATATGACTGGGTACAAAAGTAGCGAAGATGAAGCGCTTCGCGCAGAAGTCATCGCCCGAAAGATCCTCTCCGAAGAGCTTGAAGGCAATTATGATATAGGTGCTTTGATAGGGGCTGATGAGCAAGGAAACCTCTGGATATACAGCAGTGAAGAAGCCAAAGAAGCTGCTGGACGTAGAATCGGACTTCGTGGCCTCGCTCCGGGTGTAGTAGTCAACGATGCAGCGTCTGATCCAGGGTACCAGAGCGACGAAGAACAGACCTCGCCAAACGCTCAAAAGCTCAATAAACATCACCGGACACAATCAGCATACAATTCAGTCGGATTAGTGACTCCACCTCAGACTCCTCCGTCGGAGATACCCACTAGCGGAGACCCCAACAGGAACTATGCCAAAACTCTTCGGCTTACCAGTGACCAACTGAAAGCTCTAAACCTAAAACCGGGCGAAAATACCATGAGTTTCAGTGTCAATCGTGCTACATGCCAAGCGCACATGTACTACTGGAGTTACGACGTGCCAATAGTAATATCAGACATTGACGGCACTATCACAAAGTAGGTCTTTGCCTTGAGCCTGCGAATGACTTGCTAATATCTGGGTGGTCAGATCCGACGCTCTTGGCCACGTACTGAATTACATTGGCCGCGATTGGACGCATATAGGCGTCGCAAAGCTGTATTCTGACATTGTTGCAAATGGCTATAACATCCTCTACCTCACGAGCAGATCGGTAGGGCAAGCAGATACGACAAGAGCTTACTTGAATGGAGTCTCTCAAGAGGGATTTAAGTTACCGAAGGGGCCTGTCATCATGAGTCCAGATCGAACAATTGCAGCACTACGACGTGAAATCTACCTTCGCAAGCCAGAGGTTTTCAAAATGGCTTGCTTACGCGATATCCTAAATCTGTTCAGCCACATACGGACCCCTTTCTATGCTGGCTTTGGCAATAGGCTGACAGACGCTTTGAGCTATCGATCTGTCAACATACCCTCGACACGAATTTTCACAATAAATTCAAACGCGGAAGTTTCGCTTGATCTTCTTACCCTCAATAAATACAAAAACAGCTATGTCACCATGCGAGAAATCGTTGATCATTTTTTCCCTCCTGTTGGATTATTGGTGACAGGCGGAGGGGAAGAGTTCACAGACTTTAATTACTGGCGAGAGGCACCGTTAGACATTGGAGACTTTTCTGAAAGCGATTCAGAGAATACTACTAAACGAGGAAAAGACAAGCAGAGTTTGCGGAGTGAGGATGAAGGGAGTGAAGGACTTGATGAAGACGATCAAGACGAGATGGTAGACAGTTACATGTCACGGGATTCGGTCGATGAAGGAGGCGACCTCGTCGAATCCATATTAGAAAGCATGGAGGATAGCAATTTGAAATCCAGAAGCCCGACCGACGAGACTGAGGATGACCTTGTCACACCGGACGCAGTCCTTGAAGTGAGTCTCCGCACGCCTAAGGATAGCGAGGGAGAGGAGTCTGGTGGTGGGATAGCATCGACAGCGCATCTTGATAGGTTGTTATCGGCTGAAGCAAGACGCTCTGATGTCGCGGGAGCTGAGGCGACATAAGCCGTTGAGAAAGGGTTTGTTGGTTAGGAGTTTTGTATGACATGGTGGGAAAAAGCGACTGTATGGTCGTAGCATATTATTGATGCCGGTGGAGCGGCATTAGATGGCGTTTATTGCGCTCCTCAATGGAAGATGGTCTCAGTATTCGATTACCCTGTAACTACTTGGTCCAAACAAACGTTCTATTGCGAGGACCTCGCCCGGCTTGGGCCCACTTGAATCATTGGAACGATGGATCGCACAAAACTCCCAAACCTACACGGAAAACATGATTCTATGACTTTTATATATCAACGAATATCTATAACGTTGATGTCTTTCAAAGTCTAGCATCATGTGATCGTATAGATACCTTAGTTATCAAACAAATTGCTAAATTGTCCTTATTACGCTATATGTAAGTATCGGAAATGTATACTCTTAGTAGGCTCCTCTATATCTTACTACGTCTTAGGGAATACCTTGAGATTGTATAGTAGGAGTTCATCTCTGTAGTATATAGTGGTCGTTACCCAGATATATTTCGATCCTCTGAAATCGAGCAGAATCATCTGCATAGGGGTAGATTATTCTAGGACCTCCAGAAATTGATTCGGCAAACCTCTTTTTGCATTCATACATCCTGTATGCCTCCATCACCGCACCACCCCTACCGCTGATTGCATCTTACCTGGAGACTGCGCCTAGGCGCACCTTATCATAATGGTTGAAGTCAGTGGTGCCAATCCAGAAGCCAACGCAGCCGATCCTCAACCCGCTATCGACCAGAATGAATCCATTCAAACCCCAGCAGACGCCAAGAACTCCAACCTCCCACCTTCTTCGCAGATGGACAACGGCCTCTCAAAGCGCCCTCGAGATGCCCGTCTCCTCCATATGGTCCTTGCAAACTACGGCGTGACTGCCTACCAAGACCGAGTGCCCCTTCAGCTCATGGACTTCGCCTATCGCTACACCTCGTCCACGCTTCAAGACGCCTTACATTTCACCTCAGAAGGATACGGAACCGCAGCACCTGGGGCTACTTCCGGGAAAGCGGCAGCACAGAATGATTTGAGCGGCATCACATTATCGTCACTACGATTGAGTATAGCTAGTCGGATACACTACCAATTTAATCCTACGCTACCAAAGGAATTCTACAGCGAAATTGCGCAGGACAGAAATCGGGTCGCACTACCACCTGTGTCGAGGGAATGGGGTATGAGGCTGCCTCCGGAACAGTATTGTCTTACGGGGGTAGGGTGGGATTTAAAAGAAGAATATGATGAGGAAATGGAGGACGCCGACGACGCCAGAGAAAGAGATGCGACCATCAAGGAAGAAGGGATAGAGGAGGATGGGGAGGGCAACGAGGACGAGGAGGCTGGGCGAATGGAAGACATTTTCGGCAATGACCATGATGGGGACATGGAAGAGTGAAGGGGTCATAGGGATGTGTGGTTCAAAATACGATGCAATGTTTTGAATGCGATTTAGCGAAGCATGGTAAAGGCGTCTATCAAACAGCATGCTCGCGCAGGGATAAGCCAGATGAGCAGCAATTGCTCTGGGCGGGGATATCTCCCCGTACATGGAACATCAACTCTCTAGTGCACATTTCTGCACACTTTGAATACAGGTGTCCCCTATTTCCAACTCCATCGATCGAATGACACAATGGCTACCCTTTTGTCATGCAAACGCTGGCTCATTGTCCCCTACTCTCTGCGAAATTTCGGCATGACTGCTCGTCCTGGACGGCGTTTGTGGAACGGAAGTGACCGAGGCATGGCCATTCCTGCGGCGGTTGATCAATACTCCAAGTGTCGTATCCTCAGAGGTCGACATGGTGTTTGGCGCTTGAACGTGTAACCCCCTACTCCAAACCATAGCTGCCACGCCCCCAAGCATTCCTCGATTTTGGGGACTCGCTTCTTCCGCTCAATCCGGATCTTACAACTCAAACCATTTGTCCCTCTATTTTTGGGATTGCTCTGATTCCTTCTTATCCAGATCCCACCATTCGCGGAAGAACTTCTCTGATTCCTCTTTCTTCAGTTCGTTTGCTTCTCGATCCTTTCTTCTTTGGTCCAGGGTAGCAAACCATTCTTCTCTCGCTGCATCTTCCTCCTCTTGTGAAGCATGGGCAATCATACATCCATTCATAGCTAGGCGCTGCTGCCGACATGCCCAGGTGGCAGATATGGTGCGGTTGGCGGCACATGCCGCAAAATCTGAAGGCAATGTTCTATTAGCTGTGATTCTCTCGGTCAAATTGAGGGTTGTTTACCCCGGATCTGATCGGCGCAATGACCACGGACTCTCTTATAGTACACTGAGAATTTCAAGAGTCACTTATTCTGCGTGTAGAAGTTCGGGTAGCTTGGAAGAGAACACATAGAAAAACCTACGATCTCGGACTTGGCCCTCTTGGGCGGCGGAGAGTGGTATAGGGTTCCTCGAAGGAATTGGAGATGGCCCATGTTTGGATGTGGGCATCATGGCTGCTGACGAAGAGACTCTAGAGGGACCACCTTAACCTTTTGCGCGACTAGTCATGCTTTGAAGAAACACCAGCTCTCCGAGATCGTGTGATTGGCACTCTCCTCGTCATGGATTGAACCTTGTAATTTTCTGCGCGCACTAGCCTGGTATTGAAATTTTATTACCCTAGTTGGAATTCCCAAAAAGTTTAAATGCTCATTACATTACGTCCTGCAGGGTTTTATTTCCGCCTATTTAAGGAAATCGATACGTTCTGGGCTGCAAGTAGCAGGTAGTTGTCTGCTGGACCTGTTGTCAACCTCGAGGGGCAAGATT
>JAABUW010004549.1_pt1 | contig 18762 bp, 21 predicted proteins | sample 5560081 | NCBI WGS metagenome assembly JAABUW01 (sample SAMN10711882, study PRJNA513363) | rock metagenome | isolation source: Antarctica rocks | place: Antarctica: Victoria Land, Knobhead sud | reverse complement strand
TCCAAAGGGCTCAATGGCTCCTAGACCAGGTGTGTTTGCAGTTTACCTGTACATACTGCCTTGTGTGTTGCTTTGTACATTGCTTTGTTTATTGTCTTTTTGATATATGTACATATATGTGTGGTATTTGGGAAGTTGTCCTCATCTTATTGCTGAGCACTTGTGCTGTGTTGTATACAGGGAACAAAGTCACAATCAATGTAGGCTCTCTGATTGATGTCAGTGATCTTGCCCCAAGATGCAATTGTGAAGGAAACGAACTCCAACAGGTACAGCTGGCCTGTCATATTGCGATTTACATGCATCATACTTTGTTGGCTTATAGCATTGCTGGCCGGTGCAGTTTGACCAAAGAGTCCACATCGCTGGTCAAGTAGCATTTACTATGCTAGTCATCACTGGTTTAGTTGATGCACCAACCCCCTGGTTAAGCTAAAGCATCAATAGAAACTGAAAAGTCTTCTTGGAAGTGCATACAAACCTGGCTGCTTGTGTTGCTAGGCATGGAAGGAAATAACAAGCAGAATAGAAGATGCCATGAGACACCTTGAATCTCAGTCTGTGCCAAACAAGAGCCAGATGCCCAGGGTAGACAAAGAGGGGGAAAGTGCAGCAGAAATTGCACCAAAACTGCCTAGCAAAACAGAATAAGTCATGTACCTGTTGCTGTGATAGACAGGCTACCAAGTACACTTCTGCACTTACTACAGTTAATTTGGATATATTTGTGCTCAAATGACACACCAGGCACAGAACCAAAACCAAACACCAGGACAAACATGCAGTACTGGACTGGTTCATTTGCAAACGAATAAGAATTTGTGTTCTGTTTGAGGGACTACAGTAGGCTTCACAAGTTGTTGTGTTCTTGCTTTGCATAAAATGTGCTTGGGTTCCTGGCGTCAAAACGATATGTGGAAGGATGACTGCTCATGTAGCGTCTCTGCGCCTCCAGCCTTTCAACCTGAATTTCATCTGGTACTGAGTCACCATTGCTCATGCCAGAAATCAGAGAACAAAGCCAACAGAAGCCCCAAACTACAAAGATGATGATGCCAATCCACCAAAGAGTTTGCCTTTCAGCAAGGCCCCTCAGGTTGATTCTGTAGCCTTTCCGCCGAAGCCAAAGCAACACATCCTGTACATGCAGAAAATGCATTGTCAATATGCCTTCAGAACAAGCATGAGCAGCAGGATCTGTGCAGATGCTTCTCAGGTTGGAACTAAAACATGTCATCTCAGTCAAGGCAGACTTGACAGATCCAACTGCAAACTGCAGCGTGGCTGTCATTGTCTCTGTGCACATGTGCAGAAAACGCTTAAGCTTATGCTTGACAGACCAAGCTCACAGAGCACTGTCACCCTGATGTCTGACAATCCAAGCATACCTGTATCTGGGTCTCAGCCATTTCACCCTCTTGTGCCGGTTGATCCAGACCAATCTGGTGATTGAGCCACTCTGAAAGCTTGACAAGCCCTTGGACCAGGAAACCAACCTCTCTGGACATGACAGGTCGATGCATGGGATCTCCTTTGAAATGCAGCTGCTCAATAGTGGCCTTCTTTACGGTCTGCAGCAGCATTGAGTTGCATGTTGTGCCAGGCAGCAGTCTACAACTGAGACACAGTTTGGCAGAGGACCGGACAGCACATGGGTAGCCCACGTGTGGGGTATGTGACCTGGCAGTGTTACAGTTTATGACCATTCAAAATGTATTGCACGTGTATACAAAGGGTGGTGTTCTTGAGGGCTGCCCACATCCAGCCTTTGGCTAAACAGAGGTATGCCCACAAAGGATCCAGATATGTTGTCAAGTCCTGAATTCAGGGTGTGACTGCTGTACACTGTAAACATTGTGCCCTGAGTATCTTTGAACACTGTCTGTGGGTTCCAGCTGCTGTGGCCACAGCTGTGTTATTGCTGTCATCACCTATGACCCTGTCAGCATGCAAGCAGCTCAGGCAGGGATTGACACAAGCTGGATGTCACCATATGTGTTGCACTAAAACATCTGTACAATGTAGAAACGCGGTTTACTGTCCCCAGACAATTCATTTACACTGTACTCCCCTCCAGTGTAGGGATGCAGTTTTTGAAATAAACTAGACGTTCTAGGATTGAAAAGAGCATCCTGTCTGCCCTGCAATGCGCGCAATATACCGGAGCTCTCGTTGATAACTGCTTGAGTGTACAAGGAAATGATGAGGAGGCAGTCAGGGTATTGCCACCTGGCTAGCTGTGTGCAGCCTTGGCAAGCAATGCATCCACTGACATGGTGTGCAGAGAGTACAACATGTCCACGATAGCAGCTGAATATGTGAGCCTGAGAGGAGGCAGTGCAGGAGTACCGGCATGGCTGGCAGGGCTGGAGCTGGCTGGGGAGCGTGCTGATCCCCTGTCTGCCCCAGCTTGTCCATGGGGAGCCACCCCAGTGCACACTCCTCCACCTGTACACCACATCTGGTGCCGCTCAGACACGTCATACATTGCTTGGTTCTGAATTAGTGTATGCAATCTGTGCAATGCATGGAGAGTTATTGACCTCCACCTGTACACCACATCTGGTGCCACTCAGACATGCCATACATTGCTTTGTTCTGAAGTCACGCATGCAATCTGTGCAATGCTGTAGTGCTTGGAGAGCCATTGGGCGCCACCAAGGGCATCACAGGCTCAAAGGATACTAGTACAAAGGATGCAAAGGATACTAGTAATGTGTGGTGACGTGCTTGCAAAGAAGATTTCTGGTCTGACAGATCATGCAGACAGGAACGGTATGTGGTACAGATCGATGCTGATGCTAGGTCCGCACTTCATGAGCTGCTGCAGAGTCGCAGCATGCAAGCATTGCTGCATAAGCTAGCATGTGACGCAAAGTATATAGCTTGGTAACACCCAGGTGTTTGGAACTTAAAACCTCAAGCATGAAGCAAAACAAAACAATTGCTAGAGTCCAGCAAACAAGCTGATTCTACCATAAGCACTGCACAGCTACCATGTAGCTGTTTTGACTGATATTTGCATGCGTGCAAAGACTGAATGTTGATATCAGCAGACAGGTATCTGACCTGTCTGATGACATCCTCTTGAGCCCCGACTGCCCTGTTCAGGATATTACGCACTTGAGCTGCGCCTCCCCTCTCGCCCCTGCTGAACAACACAAACTGCGGCGCCTCCTGCATGCACACCCAGCTGTCACTGTTCTGAAGACGCACTGAATGATGAAAAGAAAAGAAAAGTTTACGCTTTTCAGCGATCATAACGGGAGCCTCCTAAGGCAGCAGCCCGGAGCTATGACCATAGGCCATAGCCCTCCACTGAATGATGATGTATGCGTACTTTTCTTTGGGCATCACCAGTTGACATTTGTCTGCCTGTCTCAGATGATGGAGGCTACAGCGCATCTGGTATTGAAAATGAAACCTGTTGAAAACCCATTTGTAACAGACCCAGGTACTGCATGTGCTGGAGCCAAAGGTGTGGACACTGCAGCCATACTGTGCTGCCTACCATATGCTCTGTCACATGCTAGCTTTGCAACGCCAGCTATGACAAACCAACGCATTTGTCAGACCTGGTGTGGCGATACTATGATGACTTATGCTACTGGGTTCAGTCAGGAAGAGTTGCTGCACCAAGCATACCGCATGCGCTGTTGGAGCATCTCTGACGCTGGCAGATGCAGCGGACTCAAAGGCAGCAGCCTGGGCCTGAATCCAGGGCAGCACATCAGCATGTGGACCCTCAACTCTGCTCTTGTGCTGCTCCCTGGCTTTTGTGTACTCTTCCTCCACTGCTCTCAGCAGGTTGCAAAGCTCAGGCGCAGCTTTGAACACTACCAGCACCTGAATGCAGCAGAGCATGGCGCTCAGTTGAACAGTGCCTGCCACTGTACAGAGAGCATGGTGCTTGGTGCGAGGCTGGTTCACTGTGACGTATGGTAATTGTTTGAACAACATATCAGATTCTTAGGATCCATCTAATATCCTGTAAACAAAAGTGACATGAACACAGCGTTCTGCACAAGCTTAACAATCAGCTGTGCAGAGCACCTGCACCAGCAGAAGGGTCTACACAGAAGCTTTGACTGCTCATTTTGACAACAAACTCTGCCGCTCATTGTGTACATCCCATGCGGCTATACAGTATAATTTGGATATCTGTGCAGCCATGCAACAAGCCAATCTGAGCATGTAGCACCAAACGAACACCAACCTTGGCTAGATCCTGCACGGCTGATGTGGCCTTGCTGGCCACTCTGGACTTGAGTAGGCTCAGCAGCAAAGGGAGCAGCAGCATGTAGAAAGGCAGACTGGCCAGCACATGCCCTTCCCACTGGCCCAGCTGGAACTGAGGCACTGGCCTGATATCCTTGTCACTGCAGCATGATGGCAACAGTCTCTGGCAACAGTCTCTGGCTGATGGCAACAGTGTCAGGCCTTATTACTCAGTACAAGGGAAGGGCTGCATGCTGATGCCCTGCGCAAATGCGATCATGTGTGGATGGTAAGGCAGCAAAGACCTGCTACTAGCACTGCAGCAAGTGTTGCGTGCACTGCGATGTTGCTGCAGGACATCATTGCATCATGTTGTGTACTGCACATAGCTCTGTCAGCTCTGGTTTGTCTGCACTGCAAACCACCACAAGGTCCAGCTTGTTGGTCGTCCTAAAAAAACAGCCCAATGTTGATGCGTGCCATATGCCAGTCTTGACTGCCAAGTGCCAGTCAGTCGTTGTGGTTATCTGTTACCAACACTTGCAATCCTTGATCAGCTCGCATGCATGTTCATGTTATGCATCTGTTTTGGTTTTCAATGCCAATTGTCTTGTTGACGCCCTTTCCCTGCCCATACTTGACTTGTTCCTCATGGCCTCTTGGATTTCGTATTATCTGTTGCCTGAGCAGTGTCTGGCATTGCACAGTGGCACAATGGACGGAGGAAGTTGCACCTGGGTGAGGAGTTGGGCTTGTCACGCAGGACCCTGTGCACTAAGCCCTCCATGTTATGCAGCTGCCGAGTCAACGGAACAGTTCCCCCAGCACTGCCCTGACCAGACTGCTTGGTCGGCTCAGGCACAGTTGTCAAGCCCCTACATAGCAGACAGGCTTGGGATGTATCCGTCGTTGACCTGCATGCTTGTACAGAGGCTGAAGCCGTTGTAACAGTGCAGAACACTCTGGCTTGATTTGTTCATTACATGCAAGGACCATGAGATTTTGTTCATTACATGCAAGGACCATGGACATCCTAAAGTAAGGCCTGCAGGCAGATCAGAGATTACCAGGTAACCATATCGTCGATGATTATTACGAGGCATGAAGTCCAGAAGCTCTGCGGCTGCGTTGGCCTCATGCTTGACACAACTAGGCATGAGTCACATTGCACATATGGAACAGAGTCCAAACCAGGCAGTTGTGCAGATACAGAACAGCCAAAGCAAGAGTCAAGCTGTAAAGACAGTGGGTAGCATTGACGCAGACACATTCCACTCACCAGGTGGGAAAATTGCAGTTTTGGTGCCTCTCAATGCAGATGTGATGGTGCGTGCATATGTACAGATGCACGCACATGTGGTGATGCACGCACATGTGTTGATGCACGCACAGGTGAGGATGCATGCACACGTGATGATGTACAAACATGTGATGATGCATGCGTATGTGATAATGCATGCATATGCGATGATGCATACACACATGATGATGCATACACACATGATGATGCATGCACAGAATGTGGACTACTGCAGCATGCAGGATTTTTTATCGCACAGGGACTGACCAGGGAGCAATGTAGGCTATGTAGAGGCTGATGAGAGGCTGAACAGGGCGCTGCTCCGGCCACCTGGTGATTGCTCGCCTCATGAACCGATACAGCCTCTTCGCAAAGCTCTGCATACCAACAGAATAACCTTTCCAGCTGCAATGTCAAGGGCTTTGCCTGGTTTGCATAGCACGCTGTCATGCTATGCAACAGACAGGCAAGCACGACGGGCTTGGAAACACAAGAAGCAGGAATGCCTGGAATTGCTGTTGAGTCTGTCCTTGATCAGCAGCTTCTAGCAGCAAAAGGCCTGACAGCCAGGTGCATTAAAGTGCCCACCGCGATTAACATGACTTGACCTACATGAGACCCATCAAGAGGGCCTATAACAGCACAGTGCAGCCATCACATGCACAGATTGTCATTTGCCATCCTTACAAGCTGCACCTTACAAGGGGAAATCATCGCTCACCCTCTGAGGGCTTTGAGCTGCTGTGCATGTGTCTGCTGATGCAGTTGATGCTGACCTGGAAGGGAGGCTGGCCAGCCGCCATGAGGCGTGGGGGCCCAGAATGCTGGGGTGGGCCCAGCTGGGGTAGGGGGGAGAGGGGGAGCCAGGAGCGTACTGTAGCCTGAGCCCACCTAGGAGGCTGCTGACCTTTCTCGCCATCGCATATTGCTACACTGTACCTCACCAGCTCCTGCATTTATGCCTGCTAGTTCAGCATATATTCCAGCTTACTTATGCAGTTCCTGGTCTCAGATATGCTATACTATAGCGCCAAGCTACATTTTGTCAGCACACTGCGTTTCAAAGGCTTCATTATGTGCCTGCTACTGCAGCCTCAATCCTTTTTGAGGGCATGCTGGCATTTGAGGTATGTCACAATTGTGGATCAGTGACTAAGCAGTCCTGTCCAAATCGAGCATGACATGACATGCCACCTTATTGTTCTGTATGCTACAGACAGCAGCATAAGAGCATCCAGCAGGCCACGGCACATCCACGAAACTTACGGATTGCCTTTAAGGGCACACAGCAGGTACGAGTGTACATGGACAGCCACAGACTTTAACACAGACTCAAGGCAAGGTTGCAACGTAAACAAACACAGACCCAAAGATAGACACAAGACAAGGTTTGCCATATAAGCAGGCAGTATTAGCATCCAACCTGCATGGCCTCTAGCAGATCAGTTGTAGGTGCATCATATGGAGCCGCCACTGAGACTCTGTCTTGCTTTGGGTTCCTCAAAAAAGGGTCGTCCCCATCAGTCAGCCAGAACTCCATGAGGATACTAAAGAGCATTTCACCCCGGCTATGCTGACCTGCCTTGCCTGCACATGCAAGGGAGCTGATTATCAATCAATCAATCAATCAATCAATCAATCAATCAATCAATTAATCAATCAGTAATTCTTGTCTTTAGGACTCATCAGGGTTAAACACATGAAACAAGTGCCATGTGATGCCAATCATGCTTTTGAGCATACATTCAGATCTGTTCAGCAGAACCGACAAGATAAATTTGGTGAATGTTTACATGAGGTCGATTTATACCTGAGCGTGAGTCTCCGCCCCGAGGCAGAAATCTGCTGAGGTAAAGCTGCAAGAGCGTTTGATACGGATGACTTCGCGTAGTCTGCTGCTGGCCCTTGACAAGTTTGCCAGCGGTTGCTTGCATATGCTGCATTAGCACACTAATCTCTTTATCTGACAGTCTGCACTTGAGCGATGACAAAACTGCTGGCACGCTTTTAACATCTGTCTCGGCCTTCTACAACAGCTGCGCAAGATGTTGCACACAAAATGTGGACTGTACAGTTTCAGCATGAAAAGTGTCCAGCAGGCAGAATGTTTGCTGCACAGTATGTGTTGTGCTGGGGATGTCAGCAGTCAAGTCATGGTCAATAAGGATGTGTGCAGAATTAGCATGCAGGAGATGAGAACGTCAATAGTGTTATGCACTCTACCTTTCTCATATTGCCAAAAGTGGCAGAGGCAAAGACAGGCCGCCTTGAGCCTGATGACTGACCAGTGGAGCTTTGACCAGAGCGCAAGACGTAAAAAGCTGTCCAGAGCAGAAAATACTGCAATGTGTTCATGTGCAGGTACTTTCTGTTGCTGGGGCCAGGCACAAGGCGTCCTTGGTACTGAGGCCATCTATCCAGCTCCTTTTGTCCTGACTCATCTTTGAGCAGAATCTGCATGGCATCTTTTTGTCTAAACCTTTTAGCACATAGTGTTGTCAGCATGCCAAACCGTGCCTGCCCCAACAGAACTGCCGCGAAACCGCAGCCAAAACTCAAAGATGATAAGGCTTTACAAGAATACCTGTGTCATTACTGGCAGGCGGCCATCCGGAAATACATACTCTATTAGTTTGTCTCTATCAGCCAAGTCCATTGCTGTGAACAGGTTGCCTGCGCAGGCAGCTTGGGCTGAATCAATGGCTGTGGCTATGTATACACCGCAAATTGCGTACCTGCTGGACCCAGCAGCTGTACCAATGCCTTGGCATCCTCTGCCTGGTTTCCCTGCGGCAGGAAGGGCAGGATTGAGCAGAGCTGCATGGAAAGCATGCCTGATCACTGTCAGAACTGGCACTGACCTGTGCGACAGCGCTGAGCCAGCTGGGTCCATCGTATCCAAACAGGTATCTGACCAACAGGGGAAAGCACAACTCAAAGAAGCCGCGTAGGTTGTCCCAGTTGCAACTGATGCACTCGTCGATGGCCTGACATACTTGAGCAACAGGCTTGCTAGGATTGCTGATGATGTTCTGAAGCGCCTCGAAGGACTCGATCCTATTTGTCGACATGCGGCAGGGTCAAAGTGTGCGTTGAGAGCGTGCTGTTCGGTTGTTGTCTGCAACACGGAGCATGCATGCATTTTTCACATTTCATGCTCTGAATCAGCAGTCTTATTTACATGCTGACTTCTGACTCTCAAATATGATAGTCCACTTTACAGAGTAGACGTCACCTAAAAATGTTGTTCACCAACCAAAGGTACATTAGCATGGATCACTTTAGCTCAAAAGAATGAGAGAGAGCAATGATAGTCAAACTGCCACACAATAGCTTGCTCATGCGCACGGGAAGGGTTCCTTGTGGGACAGCATTGCCAGAAGCAGTCAGGCACAAGACTAACGCCAGTACTAGGCTCTGAGCTGGGCTGCATTATTGCCTTCTGAATTACAGTGAAGCTCTGTTTATGGCGTTGCAGTTACTACAGCCCAAATTGCACACGCAGAGTAGACCATTGGCAGCTGTATGCGGCTGTCTGAAGCTCAGTAAATCACAGTCCAAACTAGATGAGTGAAGTTCATCTTAGTCGCCAGCCTCTGCAGGTGTGCTTGTCTTCATTGAGTCCACAGCATGGACAGTGTTTTGCAGTTCCTGCCAAATTGCCTGCATTAGGCAGTGACTCAAGTGCTGTGATAGAATTGCCTGCCCAACCTAGCAAGTTCAGCATTGTGAAAGTGACAGCAGCCACAGGTGGTATTTCTAAGCAGTTGCTTACCTTGTACACTAGCCTCTGCCTTTTCATGCTTGACTGCCCATCAAACAATTTGGAGACGACTTCTATATTGACATGCCGCCCATCACCATAGACATCAGTGACCTCGACTTTGTCTGCCTCTAGGTTGTTTGTGATGCTTTCTTTCATCTGCTGCATTAACTGTGAAGATATCTGTCCCTGCTCCTCTGTTGTCACCTCCTGACTGGACGCCGAGACTTTATTCCTGTTGTGGCACCTAGATATTCGTTGTTCGTAGAACATGGTTCTTTTGCTCTGTGATATGCATCGAATGCCTCTTGTGCCCCTGTGGCACCTCGCTAAGGGACAGAGGTGCGTGTTTGAAAGTATCGCCACCTGCGCCATGGGGTGCTGTGCTGCGCTTGGACACTATATGCACAAGGTTGCTGACTCCAGGTCAATTCAAGAACCTGGTTCGCTTGTGTTACAGCGATCGTGCGGAGGTTCACGTTGGCTTTGTACAGATCAGAAATTGTGTGAAGTCAAAATTCAGGTCAAGGAACACGTGAAAAACAGCATGGTGTCTGCTTCAGGGACGAAACCCTAACCTGCACATGTTTCTTGTGAATTGAACAATCTTTCAACACGCCGTTACAAGTCATGTAAGCTTTGAGGACATCGGCCATTACAATGCAGCCATATACAAGTCATACAACGCCCTTTCAGCTGCACAGGCCTGATTCTGTAGCAGCTGCAGTCTCTGAGACTGATTCGGTGAGTTCAATGATCAAGGGACTTAGATGCAGTGATCAAAGGAAAATCGTAATACTGACAGAAAGAGGTGTTCAAGGATCCATGCAAGCCTGACAGATCCTGAAATTTGCATACATGTGGTCTTACGCAATGATCACTTGGCTGCTCCCGGTCAAAATATACATGCTTTCCCCCTCATAAACAGTCTACACACAACAGACAAAACCCTGCCTTCTCACACACCAGTTTGCGTGTACACACTGCTGAATGGTTCATATTGTATCACCAACTTCAGCTCCAAATATGCAACACATCCACACACACACACACTCACAGGCATCTCATGCAGTACAGTAGAGCTGATGACTTGTCCAGACTGCACTTTTTTCGATGAAGTCACTACCAGTACATTGCAGCATAAAGACTGAGCTGCTTCACAGGACTGCACACCAGACCCATACGGAGGTTGTACAAAGTTGACAATGGGAGGCGATTGACAATGGGAGACGGAAGGCTTGTATGCGCACTGCTCAGGGCGATGACGCCCTGGTACTGAGGTTGCTATTGCTGCGAATGAGGTAATCTGCAGCCACCAGAGGGACCTGCAAGCAACAAGGCAGCTATCGTAAGTGCCTACGCAACCTGGGCAGCCTGGCATAATACTTGGCTTCTCATTAAATTGACGCCGAAAGGCGTAGTCTTTTCTTTTCTTTGCCTACGCAACCACCTGAGTAAGTGACCATGCAACAGGCTCAGATAGTGCACATACAAACAACACAGCGGTTGTCATGGATGCCATAGATCCGCAACATAGGTTGAATGACACTGACCCAACAAGAGTTGGAGTGATCTGGGCTGCAGCAGACATCTCACTTTGCAAGGGCGGCACACAGCATGAACATAGGCAGCAACCACCTGGCACTGCTGGACGATCTCACAACACCAGTGGTGCCCAAGCTTGATGCCTGCGCTTTGTACATGACAAGCATCACAAGTTCTGACGTTGATGCGGTAAGAGTACGGGATGCACAAGGGCTGTTACCTGCTCTGCAACCAGCATGTGAGGCATGAACAGATTCTTGGCTCCTGAAGCCAAGTTGCGCTCGACCTACAAAAAACATGGAGCAGTGACGATCCCCATAAGACCAAGATTTCATTGTTGGTGGCGTTTAGTTATGAACCTGAACCCTAAAGCATAAGGGCAGGCACTTGTTACCAGCGAGCACCGTGACACAATTGGACTGTAAAGCACAACAACATTGGTACACACAGGCAGACTTCACAGAGGAGTTTAATGCGCCAGCAAGCCTGAATTTAGTCTAAGATCAGCACTCAAATGTTTTGTGATGGTACAGGGGGTTCACACCAAATGAGAGAATGTGCTATTGCGTATTCTGCAAGCCATGCAGCTCATAGCTGTACAGTATGTGATCAGGTCTTTGCTTGCAGAGTCCACATTTGTTGCTGCTGCAGCAAGCACTAGAATGTGGATGCGTGCATCAGGGCATAAAGGCACCACTGCATTTGAGCCTCACCTTATGCTCAGGCTCAGCACGCAAAGCGTAGTCCACGTGTACGAAGGCACGCTCAACCTCTTCTAAACCTTCTACCTGCAAGTGCAAATTCCATATATGTGCATTTGCAATTACTCTGACTGCTGCCTTCAAGCTGCTCAGACATACATAATCTTTGGTCGACCATAGGAGACCAAACTCATCCTGTCATTCCTTTTATGCAGCAATCACTCATTCATTGCCGGGAACGCAACAGTCACTCATTCATTGCAGGGGGGGCACAAGAATTTGAGCACAGAGGGGCTGGGCTTTGTGACACGAGCCTATAGAGCATCATTGCCATCACAGCAAGATGCAGGCACGCTGCCAGGGTACTAAGAGCTGTTGTGAGGGTAAGATGATAATCACCTTGTGCTGCAGCATGAGGGCAATGTCATGCGACTCCTTCACAGACATGTCCTCTGGCAGCATGATCTCCAGCTCCACCTGTACAGTCAGCAGGCTTCAGCAGGCTTCAATCAGTAGGCTTGAGCAGGCTACAGTCAGCAGGCTTCGACAGGCTACAGTTAGCAGGCTTCAGCAGCAAGGGTGTGCAACTCTGACCGAATCCCCCACACCACTTTGGCATGGCATTGCCATTTGAATATGTTGAGGATGTACACTGAACACTTCTCTTGACACACATGTATGCATGCATTGTATGTGACTTCTGGAGATTGCTGAGCTTAAGTGAGGTTGCTGCCGGTTTCCTGTTGCCATGCATGATGTACCTCTTCGTTTAATACCTTACAGTCTGGGGTGGAAGGTATTCAAACAAAGACATTGTACCCCACTTTCTCACCATGACGCACTGATTAGGACTCAGAAAGCAAGACATTGAATGATTCTCAAGAGCCGCAATGCTGAACATTAGTCTGCAGGTATGCCTGAAGCAACTGCATACCTCAAGAGCATGCCACAGACGCATGACAGATGCAGCATAACAAGTTGTGTACACACCAGATTTTAGATCATTACCAGGTATCGCTGGCCAAAGTGGTAGGCGCGGATGACGTCCACAGAGATGAGGTCATGATGCTTGAGGGCCAGCTCTCTCAGCTGATTGATGAATGTGGGTGGTGCTGTCTTCCCCAAAATCTTATCCACCTGAGCATGTGAACTTTGACAAATGAGCATGCCACCACAGCATACCAGGTCAAGCCTGACACAGGGCAAAGTGCAGTCAAATCATGGAGGTGCAGCACAGTGTGTGTAGTATGCACACAGCAATGCCAATGCGTGACAAATGAGCATGCCACCACAACACACCAGGTCAAGCCAGACAAATGGGAGGAAGCGCGATCAGATCGTGAAGGTGTGGTCCTCACCTACACACCGCGCATGGTACGCATACGGCAGCAACAATATGTGAAAACTTGGTATGTGTGATGAGACGCTTGACGCCACAGTGCAGACTATGTGTGAATGCTGCATGTGCAGTGACATTTTGAAAGCGCTGGAAATGGTCTGCTTCTGCTGGTCAGCATGCCTTGCTGAGGCAACAATCAGCAGGGGCGATGGCCAGCATTACCTGGCCTTTACTAATCCTGATCCAGGAGTAAATAATGTACAAGGAGATGGCAATAGCCCCTGCAAGTGACATGGTGTAAGGTGTAAGAGCTTATACTGGAATGCCTGTCACTCAGGGCCAGTAGGGCAAGGCTTTGATTACAGGCTTTGACACAAGGAATGGTATGTAACAAAATGGCTGACACCAAGGCAATGCATGTACCGACGTGGCAGAAAGGAACTCTGAGCCAGGATGAGTGCTGCTGCACTGGTTGTAAGGCCACAAATCAGTTGCAAAGAGTCCAAGAGGTATGCTCAGCTTCCTTTTGACATGTGCCAGGCTTTGACCGGCACATGTTGAAGCCAACAGGTATATTGCAACAGCAAGCAGCATGGTCAGTGTGTAGACAAGGTGGTTGCATACCTGCAGGATCCAGGTACCACACCTTGGGCACCTGTGATGCTATGGCAACTCCAAAAATAGCAACAAGATTGCTGCAGACACAAAAAGAACATCAGCTGTAAAGGCTCAAACAGTGTGTCTGGGCAGGGAAAGACACCTGACAGAAGACCATTTGATTACAGTTGACGGGCTGAAGCTCTGTCAAACAGGTCTTGAGCAAGCCAGTCAACTGACCTCATTATGTCATTCAGATGGTCTTCAGCCAATGCCAGCATTGTGGCTGAGTAGCTGCGCATTGACACACAGAAGAAATACAGGCCGATCTTGAGGGCAACAGCGCCTCCTAGTATTGCAAAGGTGACTGCTGACGCATCTAGAGCAGGCCTGTTGTCTGCAGCACACCAGGGTGGTGGTGGTGACAGATGCAAAACGCCAAAACGCTGTGATTGAGTTCATTTGACAGCACAAGGCGTGCCCTAAAATAAAAGCCCTGCTGGTTGCGCTGTGTATATGTCATGCTTGCTGCATGCTTTCGAAGCAGGCAATCAGTATTGAACAGCAAGGGGAACACTCCCAGTCAAGACAACACCATCATTGCGTTGTATCGGCATAGCTGTTCATCAAAATGGAGTACAGGAGCATATGTGCAATATCATGAAAGCATGGCTGGAAGTGCAGAAGAAGGAAACTCACGGTGTGCAAGGCCATCTACCAAAGCACCAATTGACTCTCTGATGACCAAAACAGTTGCAATGGACATAATGACAGCACAAACAATGACAGCGACTGTCTCTAGCCGTGTGCGGCCCACAGGAAACTGCATGCACACCAGCACTGGGTCAGTCAGCAGTCTCAGCAGCCAGGTTCAGACACAAACAGCATGATATAATAATAATAAACACAATAAAAATAATATTAATGATAATGATAATAATGTTAATATGAACAACAACAACAACAACAACAACAACAACAACAACAACAACAACAACAACAACAGCGCTTTCCAGCTCATGATGAGCTAGGTACGAGCAGGACAAACAGCATGCTAAGACAATACCTCTCATACGAAGTGTATGCAGTGATCTTGCTTCACTTATACATGCTGTATTGTATGATTGAAGCTTGCTATATGACAAAGTGATGTGCAGGTGTCTCAGCTGCGTGTGACAGCCATGCTGGATTCACAACACAAAAAGCAAGTGCACAGCAACGTCGTCGTGCTCGCGTTGAAGTTGATTGACACACCTTGTGATCAAGCTTCTTCATCCGCCATTGCGCAAAGGCCAAAACAGCCTACAGCAGGTGTTTCTTTTTAGGTACTGGCCGCCTGTAAAATACTGTGGAAGCAGCACATTTGCATGTGCTATGACTGTACAGAGACAACAGACAAACTGTGCATGCTGGCCAAGCATGAGACACGGTATGCATGCATGTGCTTCTGCTCTTACCTGACTTGCAATATCAACAAAGGAGTCTGCTGCACTGCAGGGAAATAGGAAGACGGCGTCTTTCAAAGGTATTCGAGTCAAGTGAAAGCTGGGCATGTGATCCTGAGGTCGATGTTTGTAGTTGTACTTACCTGGCAAGGACGGAAAAGGATCTGGACAAGCCAAAAGCGATGAACTTCACCACCAACAGCAAGAAGTTGACCCCCCTGTAGTTTTTCACAGGTGAACGTTTGCAAGGCTCCTAGTTCCACGCAGACTGCAGTACTGCACTTGCACTTGTGAACCCGTCGCAGGCTCGTGCGTCCTCTGTGCTTACCAGGACAGGTTCATGGCTACTGTTGCTCTTTTCTCTATGGCGTCACTGTGCGCAGGTGGGCGGGCAGCTGCTTGCGCCGCGGCACTTGTCCGCGCCAATGCTAGTCTTGCTTCTTGCACGCTGACCGGCGGCTCGGGCCTGACGGCCAAGTCCGGTGTACATGTTGCAACGGGAAGGGCAGCAGCACCGGAGACAGATGGGCGAGCTGGGTCCGTCAGCTCCCTCTCCATGTTTGAGGTCATGAGACCATGCTGTTACAGCTGCCTTGGATGACGTCAATTGGGTTAAACCTGCTCCCTGTCGCGTTCTTCAAGCGATGTGAAGTTGATCACTGGTGCCGAAGCTGAATCTAAACACCGATCTAAACAGCATCTCATTGCACCTGCTCTGTTCTTACATGCATTGCATCTGCAACATGCATTCATTCTTTTGAGGAAACATGCACTGATTGCGGCCAGTAAATGCGCAGAAACAGCTTACAGGCCAGGCATGCAGTCAGGCCTCGTCTGGATCATAATGACCCGGTCATTCATCAGAGAATTTCTTTGACGTCCTTGGCCTCTTGGCAGCTGGGGTATCCTCGGTGTCATACCTTGCCGGTGCCTGCAAGGAAAGCCGTTGACTGTGTTAGCCTACCATCTGCCTGAGTGCTGCTTCTGCAGCTCGGGTGTGCCTCTGCACAGCTTGCAAGGCATGACATGATTGACTCATGAACCATCTCTCACACAAATGGTCATATGTGCACACAAACCTTACAATCAAATTATGTAGAGCATACTGGACTGGAATTTTTTTTGGCATAGCTGAACAGACGAATTCACCGTTGTGCTGCTATGCATGCTTGGGCCTACCTTGCCTTTAGCTGCCCTCCTGCCTCGGCTGTCACTGCCTGGACCTCCTTCACCAGCTTGCCTACACACCAAGGCCAATAACTATTGATATAAAACCAAATCGTTGTGCAAAGAACTCTATATCTGGTGTGGGATGTAGAGATCATTTTACAGTCTGGGGCATGCTGAGAAGCATGTGGCACCCATATGTTAAGAGGCATTCACTAATGGTGACCGCCTGCACCTGCTTGCAGCGCCCTCAACTTTGTTACAGATGTGCTAGCAACCACGCTGTGTTCTGACAAGCCATATGTTTGCAGGAGAACTGACCTATGTTGCAGCGTCTTCCGCAGTTCAAGCATAGCGACGACTTCTGCTCGTAACGCCAAGTACGCCCCGCAGGTGGCTCGGGTGGGCACAGCAGGGGGTCCAGGTACTCCCAGCTCAGACATCGTCGTATCTACCAGCTTTTGAGCCCTGCAAAATACAGGATCATTGCAAAACTAGCGCTTTAAGATCATCAGCCCAAGGGCTTCTTTGAAATACATATCAGGGAATCAGCCACAAAGCAGAAAGGCTTTGATGCCTGCTGCAGCTTTTGCTGGATGGTGTGTCTCACTACAAAAGTCCAGCTTGATTGCTACCTCTGGGCTGACAGATGGACTCAGTAACTTGTGTGCCACTCAGCAGCGTCGCAACAAAGTGCACTGTTCACTTTGCAATATCATGCAACTCTCAATCACTGCAGCCTCAATGACCTTGATTGCAGCAGTACAGAATGCAGTGCATTACCTTTGGCCGCCTGTGACTCTATTCAGCTGAGCAGTGGCAACTTCTTGGGTGTGACGCCCCCTGGCATAAACTCCAGGTTTGAGTGAGTTTGCAGGAGCCACGTCAACTGTGAATAGAGACGATTGGCCGGAGGGAGCCTGGTCTGGAATGGCTGCAGGGGTTGCGGCTTCTGGGAGGGGGGCGGAGGGGGCAGCCAGAAGGGGTCTGGCTGGTGCAGGGGTTGCAGCAGTCGGGGCTGCAAGCATAGATTAAGCTATTTGCAACTCAGAAGTCAATAAGAGGAAGTAGTTGTGCTTCTGGCACAAATCTAGGAAGGCCTGTGAGGCTTCTGGCACTAAATTTAGGTAGCCCTGTGAGTTGACGCTATCTCCTGTTCAGCAGCCAGAGCCATGGCAACACACTAGAAATAGCCTGAATTTGGCTTGGTCCCATGCAGCAAAGCATCAGCTTGGAGCAGAAAGACCAGGCTGCCATGACCTAATCACCTTGCCAAAAAGCTTTTGACAAGACAATTCATGCAAAAACATTTTGCATGATGGTCCTTGAATGAAGTGCCTTGACAAACAGTCGATCCAATAACAATACAAAATTCTTACCTGGTGGAGGTGGCGCAGCAGCCTTGCGCTGTGCTTGCAGCTGTGCTTGCTCAGCCTTCCTAGCTGCTTGAATCTGTGCAGCTTGCTCTAAGACGGTATTTTCCTCTGCTTCCTGCTGTGGTGTGCGGTTGACTGACATCTCCAGACCTCTTTTGCGTTCCCTGCAAATTATTCTTTGGGAATCGAGGACTTTACGGGAATTGAGGGTGAATGCAGCTGTCCATCAGGGACTGTTGCAGGGACTGTCAGGTATGTAATCTATCAATAAGAGCCAAACATTGTGCTCATGTATCTGCAGCATGTATTGTTATCATTGCATAACTTTGGTACACCAGCTTGCTTGTGATGTTGGTTCAGAAATTCTATATTGGGAGGTGGCCTGGATGAGCAGTCTATCAAGCCAGTCTCACTGGCTTTGCAGACTGTGTGAGATATGCTCGACTCACCCAATGCTCAGCAGTTTTGGTACAGTGCCTGATGAGCAGGCAGCGTGTGTTGTTCACATGTGATACTGAGAGCTGCAGATATCCTCAGATACGCTGCATGCTTTGCACATAGCATGTTGACAAGATTCACAGGAGCGTTACCTCTCATGCGTAAGGTTGAAGGGATGTTTGACCAGCACATTGTTCGCTACGCTGTCCTCAGTTCCTTCTCGACCAACCAGCAGCTGCCTTGCAACTGCATAGTACCTTGCCTTGATGTCCTCCATGCTTCTGTGGACACCCTTGGGATACTGCAAAGCCACTAGCATCAGTGTCTTCAGCTGATGAGGTTGAGCGTCTGATTAGGACAGCTCACTCACTATATCCATGCGCATGAGCATGAAGATGACCGCTTGACACAAAGCTCACAGTGGAAGCCGAGCATGAGGACCTTTAAGAACGTACTGCATATCTGTCAGCGATGATCAAGAAGCGTAGATCAAATAGCTCGCATAGCTCCAGCAGATAGTCGGTTTCTTCCCGTGTCCACGCTGGGTCTTTGACCAGGACATTGTCCCATTCATCATCATCGTACTTGAAGATATAAAGCTATAACAGCAGAGCATCTATGTGTTGTCACAGCTTCAAAACTCGGCTTGACAGCTGATAATACGTGATCACACCTGTTTGTTGAACTTGGCAAACGGGTATACTTCGTCAGCCTCTCGAAGCTTTCCAGCAGCATCTTTGAAACATTTCACCCAATGCTGCAAAGTGAGCGAGTCCTTCCTGGCAGGGTTGGAGAAAGGCCTGAGTTGATAGGTTGACAAGCCTTTGGAGGAAAGCTTTCGTTTCTGCTTCAAGCCGCTCAAAGCTGCTTTCT
>JAABUW010004547.1_pt1 | contig 18764 bp, 4 predicted proteins | sample 5560081 | NCBI WGS metagenome assembly JAABUW01 (sample SAMN10711882, study PRJNA513363) | rock metagenome | isolation source: Antarctica rocks | place: Antarctica: Victoria Land, Knobhead sud | reverse complement strand
ATTTTATTAAATTTATTGTTGTCTAAACAAATAAAAAGTAATTTGAAATAATAAATAAATTAAAAAAGAAATATAAAGATAAGAATTTAAATTAGAAAACTAATTTTTGTACTTTTTTAAAGTCTTTAAAAGACGTATTAAAAATAAAGTTGAATAATATTTATAAATATAATTAACAATTTAAAGTTATTTCTTCGAAGCTTATTAAACTTAATTAAATTAATAAATATACTAGATTCTCGTAATATTTAAAGAATTTTTTTTGTAGTATTTGCACTAAGATAATGCGAAAGCATAAAATTAATTTAAACAATACAATTATTATAATATTTAAATTATTATACAAGACAATTATAAAATTAATCAAAAATAAGACGATTATACAAGAAATAAACATTAATAGTAATTAAACTACTTAGTAAGTTGCGAATATCAATATAAGTAAATTAATAAATATAATAAATAAGAAGCAAGATTTAGTAAAAAAGAAAATTACGTCGAAAATAATCTTTGCTCTTTTAGTATTGCTAGCAATCGCAATCGAAAACACAAAAATCAACAAAATACTAAATATTTTGATACAAACTTTTGAAAATCTTAAGATTAACAATGTTTGCAAAATAATAAAGAGCAAGATTTATTAAATAAATTAACAAACAATAATAACGCAATTACAAAAGATTTTATATATTATATTTTCTTAAATTTAAGTAACAATCTAGAGTCTATTTTAAGAAACAATTTATACTTATTAAGAACTTGCACTTATTCTTAAATACAATTAATTTTAATTAAAACTAAATAAGTATTTGTTTTGTTACAATTTATATAGATAATAAGTTTGTCTAAAATTAATAATCTTAATAGCAAATAAGAAAATTTATATAAACGAAAGCAACAAAATTTGTTATAAATTTAATAATTTTAGAAATAAAAAAATAAAGTTGTCTTTCAATAATACAAAAATTAAAAAAAAGATTGTAAGAATTTGTCTTCAATAAAGAATGCAAAATTGTGTTCGAAATTTTGTAATTATAATAATAACAATAAAATTAAATATTAATTTTTCGTCAAAAAACAAAAAGAATAGTAAATCGAATTAAACAATAATAAAGATTTAAGAAACTCAATTAAAATAAAATTCTTTTAAGCGATAAGCATTCTAGAAGCTCTTAATAGAGCAATTGATCAAAGTAATTAAAGAAAAAATCAAAAAAAAAAGAAATTTTCGAAGATTAAAAATATCAAATCTAAGAATTATTTAAAGATAACAAAAGTCTTAGACAAAAAAACATACGTAAAAAAAAAAGTAATAAAACAAAAATAAAAAAGATTACAATAAAAAACGTTCTCGCAATAATTAACTTTAATTTAAAAGTTATTAAATATTAAAAAAACAAATTTAAAAAGAAGCAAAAGACTCTTGCAAACTATATATAACAAACAAAACATTTAAAGAAAATATTACAAGCTATAAAGAATTAAGTCGATTTGAAGACTCTAACTTAGAGTATTTTTATTTTAAAAATAAAGATAAAATTGATAAATCTTTTAGATTTTTGTCTTAATTTAAATTGCTTTTTTTTTGTTCTTTTTTTAATAAAAAGTTTAATACTATAGTAACGAAAAAAAAATCTTAGAAGCTTACAAAAAAAGAGAAAGAAACAATTATTATTATAAAATCGATTAACGCTAAATCTATTAAGATTGTTTATTTTGAAAATATTGTTGCAAAAGTAAAATCTTTTAGAATTTTGTATTTTGTTGTTTGTTTAATTGCATAAGTGCAATTAAAAAATATAAAAATCAAAAAAATATTTAATAATAATGCGAAAATCAATTGCATTAGCAAGAGTCTTACAAACAAAACTAATTTAATTATTTAACAAAATATTTTTATCTTATTAGTAGAGATTACAAAAGTACGTGCTTGTTTCGAAGAAATAATAAAAGATACAAAGATATTAATTAAGAAAATAATAATTTATATTTTTATCTTTGTTGTTTCTCGACTTAATTACAAAATTCTATTAGATCAATCTTTTTAACAAAGTGCTTAAATAAGCTTTGTAAATATAAATAACAACTTTCTAGAATTAACAATTTATTTTAGAAACAAAGCAAAGCGTATTAATATTTTGAAAATACTTATTAATTACTTTAGTAACAAGAATAAGAACGTTGTATTTTTAAAGAAATCTTTAAATCTCTAAATAATTGTTTAATTAATATAATTGTTCGATTTCGCAAATTTAATTGCAAGAGATTTTCGAAAATAAAAATCAAAGTTATTAGAATAACAACGTCGCAAAATAAGATTAAAGAAAAAAATTAACAAAATTCTAATTAATTAAAGCAAACAAGCAATATTAGCGTTTATTTGTCTATTAATATAATTAATTAAAATCGAACAAATATTTGAATTAATACTATGTTTTAAATATCTTTAGAATTATTAATAATTCGAACTTTTTAATTATACATTATAAAAGAGACTTTTACTATTTAATTGTTTAAAAAGTTCGATATTCTTTATTAATCTTTTATTGCGTCGCACTTATTTGTTCGAATAAATACAATATATAAGCAAAAAATTTAAAAAACGAATTTGATAAATATAAACAATTTAGATAATTTTATTTTAAACAAGTATTTAAACTAAAAAAAAATATTAAAGCTATTAATTACGAAAGATTTCTAAAAAAAACTTAACAAAAAATATAATCTCTTTTTAATGCTTAAGTTCTTAAGTATTAAATGCGATTTTTGTTTTATTAAAAAATATATTCAAAAACTAATTATAAAGTTCGAACTCTTTTTGCAAAAATAAAAACTCTTAATTATTATATTCTTTAACTGTAAAATTGTTTTAATATAAAGCTTTGCTAAAATAAACAAAATTAGATTAAAAATCGTATTTAATTAAAAAATTCGTATTATAAAGCACAAAGTATAACAAGTTTTAAAATTTTTAATTTCTTAAGTATTAAATTTTATTGTAATTAAGATACTAAAGAAACGTCTTTAAACAAAATTGCTAAAATATTGTTATAACTTCTATCAAAATTCTTAATTTCTAGTAAATAAAAAGAAGAAAAACAAGTATTGTATAATTAATGCAATTATAAAGATAAACAAAATAATTGTTTAAGATGTTAATATATCTTTACATGTCGAAGAGTTTGCAAAAGAATTTGTCGAAATAATAATCGTATTACTAATTAATTTCTTTTTAAAATATATTTAAATAAGTTTTGTATTAAAGAGTTGCAATCTTATTGTTTTTATAATTTCTCTTAAATTATTTAAAATAATTTGTCTATTACAAAGCACAACTAATTCGATTATTTAATTTGTAAAAATTGTAATATATATTTTTAAAAATCTTTTTAACAAATACTATTTATTTGTAAACAACATAAATATAAAAAAATTTAAATTAAATTATAATAATAAAGAAACAATTCTAAAAATTAAATTGTTTGTTTTAGAATATATTTAGTAATTAAATGCAATATTAGTAAACGTAAAATTGTTCAAATATATTATATCTAACAAAAAATCTTAATTCTATAAATTAAGAATTAAAATTGTCGATTTTGTATATAATTTCAATAAACAATTCTTTAATAGCATTAAAATTATTAAGATTGTTAAGTAATTATTATACAAAAACGTTTTTAAAGCTAGAGTCTTTATAAAAGTATACGTCTATTATTGAATTTAAATACTAAAATTTATAATTGTCGCAAAGTCAATTTATTGTTTATTTAAAACAAAATATATCTTTGTTTAAGACTTCGAACAACAAAATATTATAAATAAACTAAAGATTGTTTTAATAAATACATTAACAATGCGCATTTTAAATTACTCTATTTTGATTAAGAAAATTATTTTAATTATAGATTTTAGTTTAAAAGATTAAGAAATTGTATTAATACAAATTAATACAATAACAAAAAGAAAATATTTTTTACAATATAAAAGTAAACTTTGAAGCAAATAAGAATTTTAATACAATGTTAAAAAACAAAAATGTCGAAAGTTTATAAAAATCTTAAAGAAAGTGCAATTCTAATTGTATAAAATTCAATTTACAATTAAGATTAATACAAATATTTTAATAACACAATTTAATTGCTTTGCGACAAATTTGCTTAACGTTTTAATAATTTGCTAATTAATTTAAATTTGTTTCTTTAACTTTAATATACAATATATATTTAATTAAAAGTATATAATAATTAACAAACTTTTAAGAAAATTAAAAGAGTTGTTTAACAATATTGACAAAATTAATAAGAAAGATATTAACGATTTTATTAACAATTAATTAAATTGTGTTCGCATTTGTTTCGCACAAATAACAATATTAAAAGAGAACAAAAATATTTTCGAAAACAAATATTTCGATAAATTCGAATAAATTGTTTAATATTTAATTTTGTTGCAAAAATCAAATATAAATTAAAAGAATTTTCGCAAGTTTAAGAATTATACTCTTTATTTTTTAATAAAAGAAGAACGTTTGTTTCGAAAGACAAACAAAAATATATCTCTATATAGAGTAATAAATTAAACAAAAATCAAAAATCAAATTGTAAAAAGCTTGCATAACAAGAGTAATTATAAAAAAAAAAGAGTATTTATTAACGCGTTGCAAATTAATATTAATAACAAAATTTATTTAATTTTTGCAAAAAGTATATCGCAAATTACAATAAATACTAGCAAAAACTTTTAACAAACAAAAGAAAATTATATATTTAAATTATATTTTCGATTTGTAAAAAAAGATTGTTATAAATTGCATTTATATATTAATTGCAAAAACGTTTATTAAAGTAAATCTAATAATTGCTCAAAATAATTTAATAAAATAAGTAAAAATTAAAATAATTTTAAATCTTAAAGCATCTATTATAGCAAATTTTTTATAAAAAAACATTTTTTGTTAATATAAATATGTTAAAAAAATAATTATAAACAACAAATTCAAAAATAAAGTTAATATAACAATTAAATTTCTAAAAAAATATAACGTTAAAAAAGTAACAACGTTAGCTTATTATTTACAAACAAATAAAATAATAAAAAAAGATTACAAGCTTATTGTTAATACTTTGTTCAAGCTAATTAAGAGAGTTTTTACAAATTAATTACGATATTTGTACGCAATATTGTAAATTAATAGAACAACAATTTAAAAATTTATTAAAAAGATATTGTTTTGTCTTAAGTTTAAATACAAAGCTATACTATTAATTAAAATAAAGTATTTAATTTAATATATTATAAATTAAGAGAAAACTTGTTTAACAACAAATCTATTAACGTTGCGAACAAAACAACTAAAAAGAAGAAATAAAAATATTTAAAAAACAATTTTGCATCTTTGTTGTCTTAAAGAAGCAAACAAATTTTTTTTCGATAATAATTATTAATTGCTAACATGTTTACTTTAAACTAAAGACTTGATTTTATTATATAATATTAAGCTTAATAAAAAATATAACGTAAAATTATTTTTTTAATAATTAAATCTTTTTAAGATAAAAAAAGAAAACAAAATTAAAAACTTTTATATTTTAAAAAAAATTAATAACACAAAGTTTAAAAATACTTATTTAAGAAATTGATTAAAAAGATACGTAGCAAAAAATTAAAATCTTTAGATTTTTGCAAAGTCGAAAGACAAAAATAAAAAAATAAAAAATAATTTTATATAAAAGATAAAGAATTAATTTGATTAAAGCAACAAAAAATTGTTTGCGATTATTATATTATTGCTATCTTATTACGATTATTTAAATTACACAAAAGTATAAGATTTTTTTTAAAAAGAAAAAAAATTGCAATCTTTATATTTGTTTTACTTGCAAAAGCTTTAATATAAAGTTTATTAATTTACAAATATTAAAAAGTAATTTAATTATACAAAGTAATTTACAAGACATTATAATTTCGAACATTCGAAAAAAACAAATAAAAAGACAAAAAAATCAAAAAGTTAAAATATTAACAATTTTAATTAATTAAGAGCAAACAAATAGTATTAGCGTCTATTTGTCTATTTTAATTAATAAAATTAATAATTAAAAAGCAATCTAAAAGTATTAATAGCAAATCTTGACTCAAAATTCTAAAATTTTAAATTTTTTTTCAAATTATAGAGAACGAGTTTTAATTATCTTTTACGTAGCATTTCTTAACAATAAAAATAGCAAGATTATATATTAATTATATCAATTTTATACTTGTCTACAAATTAATATACAAATAAATATTAATACAATTTTTTTGCGTAATTAATAATATAAATATTACAAACAACAATTAAGTTTATAAATAAAAATTCTTTGTATTTAGAACTTTATATTTGTTAAATATTTAAAACAAATTATTGTTTTATTTATTAAAACATAGCAATTTGATAATTTAATTCTTTGTTTACAAAATTCTTTTTTTCGATCTATTATTTTTGTATAAATCTTTTTTTATTAAACTTATATTATAGCAAATTTAGAACAACAATTATAAGATATTAAATATAAACAATTTTCTACAAAAAAAACTTCTTGATCTTTATTAAAAAATTAAGATTAAAAACAAGAATTATTATTTATATTAACAAAATTTTTTTATAAAAAGCAACAATTTATATTTGTTAAACAAGATACAAATTAAAATTCGATAACATTAACATATTTTCTTTGTAATTAAAAATCAACTTTTTCAATTAAATTATTTTAAGTATAAGATTAGCAAATATTATTGTAGCAATTACAAACGTTGCAATATCAAATTTCTTAAACTTAAACTTAAATTAAATTGCGAAAAACAATTATTTAATCTATAAAAAACAATTTGACTATTAAGAATTGCGTCTATATTTAAATAGTTAACATTTTACTTTAATATAATAAAACTATTAGCAATAAAAGAAAAAAACGTTTAAAAATTTTTCGAAATACAATTTTAAATATTTTAGAAATAATTAAGAATTAAACGCAAAATTTGTAACAAATAATTAATAAAAATGCTTAAGTACTAATAAATAACTTATTATAACAAGAATTGAAAAACGCAATACAAGAAATTAATTAAAACAAAAGACTACAAATTCAAAATAATTAAATTTAATTTCGCAAATTATAATTATCAAAGATTGCAAATGTATTGTTTAAAAATGTAAATTAATTAATTATTAAAGCAATATTGCGAATAACAAAGAAGCGTCAAAATTTATAAAGAATTTTGAAAAAATTAAATCGAGCTATATGCGATCGACTTAAATATCGCACTACAAAATCGAAACGCGTTGCTAATTATATAATCGACAACTATAACAAAATAAATGTCAAAAAGTTCAAAAATATAATAGCGTTTATTAAATAAGAACTTTTAGAAATTAGAATAAAAGATTATTTTTAAAAATATAATTTAATAAGAATCTTAGACGCGAAGTTAAAGAAGATTTGTTAAATAAAAGTTCAAACAATTTCGTCTTTTTTTATAAAAAATGCAAAGAAAGTGCGAACTTAAGACGACAAACAAAAAGAATTTAAATCGTCAACTTCTTAATTAAAATTAAAGTCGAAATTTAAAAATAACAAGATTTACAAAAAACAAAGCAAAAAAAAAGATTAAAATTTAAATTCTTTTAAAAAAACTTTTTCTTTGTTATTATAATTATAAGATTCGATATTAAGATTGTTTTTGTTAAATCTTAAATTATTTAAAGTTGTTAATACAACAAAATTACCTACTTTAATTATTAAAATTGCAAAAATCTTTTTAAAGACAATAGCTATTTTTATTTCAACAAACAAAAAGAACAACGCAAAAAACTATTTATATGTAAAAGTAAGCATAAATTTGCGATATCGAATTAACTATTATTTAACAATATTAATTAAAGTCTTTCAACTAGTTGAACTAGTTATATTAACAAAGAAGCAAGAAGAAGATCTAATTATAATTATATTAAAATCGATTATTTGCATAACTTATTAAAGAAAGCTAGAATTTTTGTTAAAAATAAATCGAATTTCTAATAATTAAATTAAAAGACAAATAATTTAATATTATAAAAAACAAAACAATTTTCTAGTATTTGTAAAACAAAAAAAATTAAATTTTAAGCTTAATATTTATTTATTTGTTTTTAAAGATTTTCTAAGACAATACGTTTATAAGGGAAAAAAGCTAACTTTCTTATTTAACGATTTTTAATAAGCTAATATTTAACTTCAAATAATAGACAATATTGATCTAACGAAATAAAATTAATATAGAATAATTATTTGTTAAAATTAATTTGTTTATTTAATTGTTAATTTGAAGTACTAAATATAATCGCAACTTTAAAGCAAATTGCAAATAATATTATATTATTAACGAAAAAACAACAATTAACAAAAAGGATAATTTCTTAATTGTTTGTTTTCTATATTACAAATAATAATACAAGTAAATCTAGATTCTTATATAATATATATGCTTTTACAAAACAATTACAAGCATAAATTGTTAACAATATCTTATTTGTTAATTTTTGAAAAATATAAAAATTAAATGTTAAAACGTTACTTTAATTTCGATATAAATTAAAATATTTATTAAGAGTTTTAGCAATTGCAATCGATTGTTTTTTTTGTTATATAAAATAATTTATTTTGCAAAAAGTATTTGCTAAGTAATTTTTATAATTAGATCGACGTATAACTACAAAGAGCAATAAGAAAAGAATAATAAAACAAAAAAATATTAAAAACTAAATTAACAAAGAAGAATTTACTAAAATAAGAATTGTATTAAGCGAATATATTTTGTTAATTTAAAGATATGCAAATTGCGCGATTTTAAATTTTTTATTGCAAGCTAGAAATTAAAATTAATATAAAAATTAAAATATTTTTTGTTTACGTAACTCTATTAAAAGATAAAGAAACTTTGAAGAATTTTTGAATAAATATAAGAAACAATATTGTTGCAATTTATTAAAATTTAACTTTGTTAAATTTATCTTTAATTAATATATCTTATTGTTTTAAAGTTGTTATCGACTTCTTTTTTACATTTGACATTAAAAACGTTATTATAAAATATATACTCTAAAATTCGACAAAAATAATAAAGAAGTTAAAAACATTGTTCGAAAATATAAAGAAATTTAATTGTCTAATAAAGCAAACTCGAGAACGTACAATACGTTATATAAAATTAATATAAAGAAAGATTCATAAAATAAAAAATAAAATATTTAAATTTTATTTGTAAATGCAATTTATAATGTTTAAGAACTTTAAAATACTTAATATTTATTAATTTAATATTTAAAACAATTTAGATTCTTATTTAATTAATTATAAAAAAAAACAAAATTTGAGTCTTCAATTGTTTGTTCTAGCAAAAAAGAAAAGATTTTGTTATTTTGATTTAAAATTAAAAAAAAACGTTATAAATCAAAATTAATTTAGCAATCTAGATCGAATATTTTAAAGCTGAAAATAACTTTTAGAACTATATGTTTATCTTTTATTTTAAAGAGTTTAATCTAGATACAATAGCAACAACTTACTTTATTATTGTTACTTTTCTCTTAAATTAATCTTTTAAATTTATGTCAAAAAAGTTTATTACTATTGTTATTGTCTTTAAGAAATAGATAAGATTTACGATAATCAATTTTATTAAGTACTTAATTTCGATTAAATAATTTTTTCAACTTTAGAGAAAACTTTATGCGAATTAATTTACTACGTTCTTTACGCAATCGACTTAAGTAACAAAAAGAACAAGAAATCTAGTCTAACGATTTTAAAAAAATAAGAGCAATTTTTTTATTTTCTTACTACAATTTCTATACGAACAAAAACAAAAATTTCTTAATTCAATAATTAAGAGACAATTATTAAAAGAGAGAGAATTGTATGTAGTTAAGTAATTAAGTAATATTAGACTATAAATTTGAAAATGTTTGTTATTAATATTAGCGATCTATTTGCAATATATATGCGATTTCTCTTATTTAAATCTTAGAATCTTAGTTACTTAATATATTATTAGATTATATAGTGCGATTTATGCATGCATCGCGATAAGTCTTTGTTGTTATAGTTGTCTACTAACTAGAATTCTATCTTTATCTTGTTATATTGCAACAAAAAAAGAATATTAAAAAATAAATAACAAAGAAGACAATTATATTGATTTCGAATAATTTATTTTGTTGACATTTTTCTTCTTTGTTTCTTTAAGCTTTTTAACGAACTCGCATATTGTCTCTATTATTGAAGCGCTATTGTTAATCGATTTTAAGTTTAATTGCTATTTTTTATTTGTAACTCTTAATATGCTTTCTCTAAAACTTCGATTAACGCAATTTTATTTTTTTTTGTTTAATAATTTTTTATAAATCTTAAACTTTAACTTTAAGTCTTTTCGAATTCGACTTGTTTAATACAATTGTTTTTCAAATTCGATCAATTAAGTTGTAATATATTAAACGCTCAAAAACAACTTGTAATTTGATTAATAACAATAATATTTAATATTGTATTCTCTTAATTCGACAAAAGCTTAAAAATTTTCTTCGAATTCAAGTACAAAATTAGAACGATATAGATAAATTTATCTTTATGCTTTCAAAACGTGCTCTAATAGACGAACAAATAATCTTTAATAAATTGTGTTAATTTTTTTTTTACAATTCGATCTTATTAGTTCTTCTTTTATTATAAATTTTTTTAATTATTTCAAAGTTCTTTCGATTTAATTAATAAAGAATATAGTTAAGAAGTTATTTTACGCGAGTTAGTACATAAGCTTGTTTTCTTTGTTATATTGCTTTCGAATTAACAATATGTTTTATTAAATTCGAAGCGCATAGTACCTTTATTTATTAAGTTATTTTGTTACAATAAGTTAAATCTTGATTTCTTTTCTTTAAACAAAAACGTTTAAGCAAACAATATAAGATTAATAACAACTTAAAAAACTAGAATATACAAAATTCAAAATTAAGTTTAATAATAAAAGAAACTTTAATTTGATAGTAATTATATATACTATAAAGAAGAAAATAGATATGTTAATCGAAACAAATTCGCAAAAGAAAAAATAAAAAAATAAAAAAAATACAAATAAAAATATAATTAAGATATTTGTAATTACTTCTTTTATTTAAATGCTTTATTAAATTAATATCTAGCTTTAAAGTCTTTTAAATTAATTAATTATATAAGTATTTTTTAAATAAAATCAAGAAGTATATTGCAACTTTTGTGCGTATTGTTCTCAAAAAAAACAAATTTAAAAAAAAAAATATGTTATTAAATATAAAGTAAGAAAGATCTCTTAATAGTAGCTAGCTAGATTCTTTGTTATTGTTTCTAATACTATATTAAATAATTTTTATAATACGTTGTTCGCAAATAAGATAAATCTTAAAAAAATAAAATATATTTGTTCTCTTCAATTACTTAATTACTAACAATCTATACTTATAGATTACTATTATTCTTGCAATTATTATCTTTTGTTTATAGCTATAAAAACAATAACAAAGCATTCAAATTAAATAAAGAGACAAATCTATTATTTGTAAACATTGCTCTAAAGATACATTTATTAATATTGTTTGCTCTTTTGCTAGTTTAAGCAATAACTAGACGTTTATTTATGTCAACTTGATCTCTATTTTATATATAGCGTTTTTGTTGTGTATTTTCTTTTAAACACAAATTTCGACAATTAAAACAAAAGAATCTATAGATTTATTAACATAAAAAATTTTAATATTATTTTTCTTAATCTTTACTAATTAGTTAAAAATAAATAGATATTAACAATTGTTATTCTTAATTAATTTCGAATTTATCGCGATTTTATTGTATAGCTTTTTATAAATATAAGAGAAAATTGTTTAAAATATTGCGATTTTTTAAGCTTAATTTTATTTATTGCATAGTTTTTAACTATATATTACAACTAAAAGTTGTATATTGCATTTAAGTTTACTAAGTTTTGCGAATAATTTTATATAAAACTGTAAGGTGCGAGTGCGTCTACTCTTCGCTAGCACACTAAGATATAAAAGACGTAAGGTATGATAAACTTGTATTACTATATCCCAATTATATAAGATAGATAGTAGTAAAACTAATCGTTAAAAAACAACGAGAAACAAGCTTTCTCTTTATCTAATATTCGCCATAACGTGCGAGCCTATTTCTCGCTAGTTAATTAGAAAGAGGTGTCGTGCCATTCAAGGCTTTTATAGACATTCGAAATCACGTGTCTTGCCATATCTTAAGACGCTATCACGTGCTTTGCCATATCTTAAGGCGTTAACGCGTCGTTGGCGCTACAACATTACAATTATTTTCTCTTTTAAAGCATTAATTCTTAATGATGTAAAAAGCTATATTAGTCTTATTAAAGATGAAAGCGCTTGCTAAGCGCCAACGTTACAAAAGCTCGTTAAAAATCTTCTTAAATCTCTTTGAGAATTAGAAGAAAAAAAGTCTTTTATTTAATAAAAATAAATTTATGCTTTAACTTAACACAATCTATAAAATAACGTAATGACAATTATGACAATTTATGATGCGTTATCGCTTAGTCGTTTGTTGTTATTAGAGTTTTAATTAGGGTTCAAAGTGAAGCTAGCGTTGCGTAGACGTTAGATGAATCATAAACATAAATGTTGTTATTTCTCTTTTCTTTTTTTTCTTTCTCTCTATATTTTTCTTAATTGCAATTGCTTTATCGTTATAAATAAATTGTTGCAAAGACGACAATGCGTGAAGCTTATATATATAGTGCAAATATTAATTAATATATTTTTCGTTTCTTTTTTTCTTGTTTTTTCAACTACATTTTTTAAGAAATTAAGAAAATAAAAGAGTAAACAATTTTGACACTTTGTCGTTTACGATATTAACATGTTATAGTTTGTAATGATTTTTTGTGCATAATTTGCGTAAGCAAACATGCATGCGTTTGCGAGAAGAAGAGTGTTTATACTTGATGCAAGATTTTTTATCATAAATCAAATCGCTATATTGTGATAAGTTTTGTTCGCATCTACGATGCGACAATTGTTAATATTTATTAATTCGTTAAACGCTTTCGAAATAGTGTGAAGAATCTCGTCATTAATTATCGCGAGAGACTCGAAATGAAAAACACAATTATTAGATATATAAAGCATGTGCGAAAGAGTGTAGTTTGTGCGATGAAGAGTTGGCGACGCAATAAAGAGTTTATTTTATTAATAATAAATTAAGCTCAATCTTGTATTTGACGACTCGAACGAGATTTAATTTTCGCTTAAGAGCGTCAAGTTAAGTTCGAACAAAAGTTCGCAAAAACAAAGATAACTTAAAATAAAGCTTTCGTCAAAGCGCAATAGCTAATCGATCTACTTTTTGAGAGAGTATTAAAGATAAGCATTTTCGTTTGCTTTTCAACACTTTATTGACATGCATTTAGAATTTAAAATAAAAAAGAAACGAAAACGAGAACAAGTTGTTAATAAAGACGAAAAAAACAAAGTTAAAATAAATCGTCTTTAAGTTTGTCGTCGATTTAGATAAAACAAGTTTAAAAGATTTTTTCGTAAAGTTTTACAATTTTACGACGAAATCTTTTATTGACTTTAAGTTATTGACGAGATCGTTAAATAAAAATGTAATAAGTTTTATTTTAATTCTTTTCGCGCTTCGTTTGTTTATATATTTTTAAAAAATAACGAATGCAAAAATGCGTACAAATAACGAAAGCGAATCTATAATAAAAATGAAAAATATTGTACGAAGCAAATTTTTTGTAGTTTGTTTTTCTTAAAATGATGTAAGTATTTCGAACAATTTTAAAAATTTATTTATGATTAACTTTAAGAAATTCGACGACTTATTTTCGAATAAATTTAAGAATTTTCTTTAGTTGTTTTGAGACGAATTTGATGAAACGTTAAGAACTTGCTAAGTCGTTATAGTACGTCGTCGACTAATTAACGATGATGAAGTAACTTTGTTTTTGAGCTATGTTTTAAGCATTTATGTTAAGAGAGACGATTTCATTATTTTAGCATCTTGTGTAACAAAATGAAGAAATCTTTTTACGTAACTTGATTATACGACAACGATGCGATAACGATTGCGCGATATTTTATCGAACAAATTAATATTAACATAATCGTCGTTGTCGCAATACGCGTCGCGTTATCTTTTTTGCTTTCGTTTGTTATGCGTTCGTTTCTTAAAGTTCTTTCGCAACTTATTGACATTATTTAGAGATTCTTCTCTTAGTCATTAATTATACTCTTTGTTTCAATTTATTTATTGAATTTTATATTATATTTGTTTCTTTAACTTAATTTTGTTTAGAATTTTTTTAATCTTTTATGAAACTTCGTTGTTAACAAATTTCAAAATTTGCAACATTTGTTTCGTCTACTTATTATTAGCGCGATGCAAATATAATTCTAGAAGTGAAACATAAAAAGTATTGTGAATTCGATAAATATTAGATAGAATAAGACGATAAACTTGCGTTTTAATTTTGTTTTTAATTTTAAACGATTTAACATACTTGTGTAACATCTTTTTGTTAAATCTCTTTTACTTTAGATTTCTAATTAAGAGCATAATCAATTCTTCTACAACAAAGCTCTTTAACTTATGTTTTTCATTGTAGTATTTCGTTTGTTGTGCGACAACGTTTTTAAAACGTTTTGTTAAAATCTTTTTTAAATCATGAAGCTATTTTACGCGTTCTTGTGTCGATAATATCTTCTCTTTAATGAAATTGTTCTCAACTTTATAATAAATCTCCAAATGATAATTGTACATTAAATAGAACGACGAAGCTTTAATTAAAACGTAATGACTATTGTTGTAAACGAATTTTGTCATTAGCAATAAATTTGCTTATTTCGCTTAATCGTCTTTTAATTCGTACATAAAAACATATAACGAACTAGAAAACATTAGTAAAGACAAAACTTTTGTCACTCACTATGTTAATTAGCGTTTCAAAGCGTAAAACGATTTTATTGAAAAACATTTTTGCTAATTTTGCGACATCAATTCTAATGATTACAAATATATATTTAATCATTTTTGTACAACGATCGATTATTACGAAAATCGAATCATATACAACTTTACGACGTTTGTTCGACGACAAATTCGTTATAAAGTTTATAATAATTTTCTTTTATAACTTTTTTGTCGCAAATAAGAATCGAAGCTTATTATACAACTTATAACGAAAAACTTTAATGCGTTAATAAACATCACATGTTTTAATATACGTTTTCACTTGCTTAACGCAAGCGAACTAGAAATACTTTCGCTAAAGTAAATTTAAAGTTTTCTTAATCTTAAAATGTTTCGTCAAAGAATCGTTATAATTTTTGCGAATTAATTTTTTTTTAATGATTGCATTCTTTAAAACATAAAGTAGTTTGTTATGTTTAACAAAATTCTTTTGATCTAAAGTTTATATCGTTTGTTTGCGACAAAACGATTTATTAATTTTAACTTAAATTTTTTTAACTTAAATGTCTTTTATCTAAAGATTCTTTATTAAGAATCTCATTAATTTTTGAGATTTTTTATACGATTTCTTTGGCATGTTCTTAATCACTTTTTTTAAAATAACAACTTGTACTTCAATTAGTTAAAATAGAGATACTAGTTCTTTTTAGACTTTTTTTCTACTTCATGATTGCGAAATCTTCGCGTCATTAATAAATACTTTTGCTAATTATGATACAAGAGTTAAATCATTTATTGTCTCTCGTTCGCTTTGCGTTAACGATTTTTCGTCAAATAATAACGCTAGCTTATTTTAGAATACAAGAATCAAATCATTTGATGCTTCTTATTTGTTTTGCGTTAACGAATCTTCGTTAAATAATAACGTCAATTTGTTTTGCAACGTTAACAACAATCTTGTGTTTAACGATAAAATCTTTTTATAATTAGAACGTCTTAACGATTTATTCGTTAGATTTTTCTTATTTAAACGATAAAAAATTTCAAAGTTATAGACGACTAACTTGAGCGCCTAGCGAGCTTGCCTTAAATTTAGTTTCTTTTGACTTATAAATTCTTTAAAATTATTGTAATTTAATCATATCTTAATAAAGTATACATTATTTTTTAAATAGTGTCTTCATTACTTAAAAGCGATCACAATAACTAGCAATTCCTAATTATGCGTCTCATAATTTTGCTTCGTCGAAATCATCTTTCGCAATTAAAACGTCATTAAACGTCAATTTTTGTTATTATTTTGTTGATTTAGAATGCTCGCGATTGCAAAGTTAAACGCGTTAATCTTTATTCTTATTTTCTTGCTTAAGTTGTAATAATAAAGTAGTGAAGTTAACATAAAGATGTCGCAAAGTTGACGAAACGTCTACTCTACTTCATTTGATTAAACGAAAAAGTTATATTTCTTGTTATTTTTACTTTCTTTTAACAAACTAGTAAGAAAAATAGCTCTTTTTAAATAACGATGTATAAAGCGTCTATAAAAGTTTACAAAACTCAAAAACATTTAAAGCTCGTAATAAGTTTTTAATTTAAATTACTTCTTAATCGTTTTAATTTTTTCTAAATTCATTTGTACATCTTTTGGAAATATGATGAAATTCAAAAATTCAATTTTTGTAGTGTTAAATTTACACTTTTTTAGATTAATGTATAGCGAATACTCGCGAAGGCGTTCTAGTATCTATCTAACATGACGCTAGTGCTTCGTCGAATCATTGCTATATACAAGTATGTTATTTATATAAATTACGCAAGTTACATCGATTAGCTCTCGCAACGTTTTATTAATATAAATCTAGAAGATTGCGAATGCGTTTGCTAGTTCAAATGACATAACTTAGTACTTAAAATGCTCATAGCGTATATAAAACGTCATCTTTTATTTATTATCGCATTTAATGCGAATACAATAATAGACGTTCTTTAGATTCAAGACGATAAAGCGCTTTGCTTTGCATAGACGATCTAGCGTTTTCGTAATTAGAGACAATGAATGACAATTTTTAATAATAATCGCATTTAAGTTTCTATAATTGACGCATAAATATAATTCATTGTTCGATTTTAATACAAATAAAATAGAGGCGTTTGCAAGCGAAATTGAATGCTTAATTTAATCTTTTGCTAACGCATTATCAAGATATCGTTGAAGTATTGCCAACTTGTTTTGTGAAAAATTATAAAAAGACATAAACGATAACTCTTTATCGTTTTAAAGCTTAATAGCGTGATTTTCTCTTCTTAATTCTAGTAGAATTCTAGTTAATTTATCATCATAGACATCTTTTAGATTTCTTAATTTCTTAGAAATCTCAAATTTCGCTAGTTTTTTGTTTGACGCCTTCGTAACGCTAGCGCAAACAATTGCATAAATTGTGCTATGTTTGACGAAATCTAAGACAAATTGCTTGAGATCAATTATCTTTAATTTTTTATCTAAGATCTTGAATCGCTAGCTTTGCGTTTTCGAATTAATCAATATGTCTTGCTTGAACAACATTGATATATCTAATATAAGATTAGAGCTTATATATTTTATTAAATAAAACAAGATAATGCATTCTTAATGCTAATCTTATGAGTCAATTAAGTGATAAATCAACTTATAGACGTCATAATAGAAACGATCATCGCCATTAAGAAAACTTGATGTCGATAAGATAACGAATGTGGATTTCAATTCTTATTGCACTACATAGACATAATTAATGAGATTAATCTTAGCTCTTAAGTTAATTAAATCTATAACTTGACGTTCGTTATCGAAGAGTCGAATTTAATCTTTCATTAAAATTAAATTTATTATTTTTATTTGTCTTTTTTGCTTCGTTTGCGAGACGTTGACGAAGCTTAATCTTTTTTCACATTTGTCGTGATAACAATAGCAATAATAGATTTGTCTCATTTGTATTTATTGAAATAATTCGTTTTGTAATGTCTCTTTTTATGGCATCTAAAGCATTTGACATTTCTTAAATAGTTTGCGTCATTAATTTCGTAGATTCGTTTGCGCAACGTTGACAAGTTTTCAAAAGTATATAATTTCTTATTTTTGATAAATTTGTCAACATTGTTTAAGCGACGATTTTAGTAAAATTTGTCTAAAGAGACATTAGAATTTTTTGTAATTCGTTGATTTTTAAAGTTGTTTACGTTTGCTTCGCAAATGCGATTTAACGTTTGTTTTTATATAATAATTATAGCTAGAAGTTTATCGCGAATGTTTGACATACTATTGATATCTAAGATTTTTACTTTCAAGTTTAACTTAAGCTTAGCTAAAAATATATAAATTTTATGCTTTTTTAAAAGCGATGCTAGATGAATCTTTAACTCATTTAAATATTTTTTAAAGATAATTATCTTTTAATTTAATTTCTATCTAGCGATCTCTTATCTTTCGTAAACGAAAAGGCGACAATTAGCAAAATTAGCTACTAAATTCAATAAAAACTTCTTAAATTCTTCAAAGATCTCGCTTTTTAATTTAGCGTCATTGCTTGTTCTTAAATATCATTGCGTAACAACATTGTTTTTCAAAAATAATATATAATAAAGAATTTTATTTTTATTCGTAATAAAGTACGTCAAAAATCGCATTATATTAATGTCAATTTTTCGGAATTAAATGATGTGCTTATTTACGCTTTGACTTTTGTACAATTTTAGCTTTTCGAATTTTAGAAA
>JAABUW010004546.1_pt1 | contig 18766 bp, 1 predicted proteins | sample 5560081 | NCBI WGS metagenome assembly JAABUW01 (sample SAMN10711882, study PRJNA513363) | rock metagenome | isolation source: Antarctica rocks | place: Antarctica: Victoria Land, Knobhead sud | reverse complement strand
GCATGTGAACCAGCCACTCGCCATCAATGCGACCCTTCAACCGCGTCGTAAACAGCGCTCGGTACCGATCATGCACAACTTGCTCCGGCACTGTCTGTCCCATGCCCGTCCTCGGCGTCTCCATTGTCATCTCGCGCCCGTGCAATAGGCGGAAATCGTCCCAAACATAGAGAACCCCCGGCTTGAGCACCAGCTTCAACTGATGCGTGTCCATGCGTAGGATCTCCTGGATCCTCTGGTGCGCGAGGCGAGCCTCTTTGTAGGAGTCATACGGCGCGAGGAGAGAGCCAGTGAGGTTGGGATGCCAGCGGAAGCACTTCACCCGGTCGGTGCCAGGATGCATGGTGACGGCCGTATCGACTGTGGCTTGGTACAGCGGCTCGCCGTAGAAGCGAGACATGCGGCCAATGGTCATGGGGGCGTTGCACAGATGCTGATAGGATTCAGAGGATTCTTGCTTCAGCGTCTCCAGTGCGGCGAGGGGAGAGGTCCATGTGTTGAGGCTTGTGTCTTCGAGACCGCAGAAGCCCATGACTTGAATAGGGTGGTCGTAGAAGGCGTGGTCGACGTGCGGAAGGAGAACCTGAGTGATGTCGTAGTTTGGCTAGCCAACTTTACGTGTGACGTTATGGTCGTGAGACGAGACGTTGAAAGTCGTGTCGACTCCATAGATTGAATAATAGAAGACGGAGATAAAGAGACGTTTAAGAACTTTGATATTGATATTAATTTAAGTTAAATGTACAAAAATACTTAGAAAATAATAACAAAAATTCTTGTATAATATTTACAAATTTTACAAATTTTAAAAAAAAACTTCGAAGAATCTTTAAAATATTTAACAAAAAATAAATTGTAAAAAAAGTAATTTAATATTTAATTTAACGAATTTTTGTAAAAAATTATACAATTAAATTTGAAAAATATATTAAGCTAATTAAATAAAATAATATTGTATTTATAACAATACTTTAATAAGATTTTAAAAATAATCTAAAGAATAAAGTTATATATAATAAAAGAATTCTTAACAATATATTTAATCTTATTAAAGTAATTATTAATTTTAACAACAAACTATCTAAAAAATCAAAAAAAAATAGTTAACTTTAAAAAAGAGCAAAAATCTTCTTTAAATTAACAATTAAATATTATGTAATATTATAGCGTCCCCGACGCGCTAGCGTCTTAGGATATGACAAAGTACGTGATTCTAGATATCTATAGAAGCTTCAAATAACACGACATTTCTTTTTTAGTTAGATAGCAAGAAATAGACTTGCACGTTATAACAAGTATTAGATAGAGAGAAAACTTGTTTCTTGTTGTTCTTTAACAATTAGTTTTACTACTATCTATCTTATATAGTTAAGATATAGTAATACAAGTTTATTATATTTTATGTCTTTTATATTTTAGTGCGTTAACAAAAAGCAAACATATTTGTATTTTACAATTCTAATTGTTTTATCTTTCGAAGAGAAAGATTCGAAACATAATAGTATTATGTCGAACTATAATAGTTTAAGTTACAATAATTATTTAACTACTAAATTAAAGTTTAAAGACTTTAATATTTTTTAAAACAATAATTGTTTACAAAATGTCGACAAAAATAATTAACGTTAACGTAATAATAATAAAAAAGATAGCTTAATTATAATTAGAACTTTAACTTTATATTAACAAATAAAAATCTTAATAACAAAGATGTAATGTTATAACTATAATATTCCAAACTTTGTCGTAACTTGTAGTTGAATCACGTTATGCGCTAAGACAACGTTTAGATCTCGCCTTAGCAATAAACAGTTTTTCTCTTAAAAATTTCTCTTTAAATTTTTACGATTTATTTCTCTTATAATTGTAGATTTATCTTTCTATTTCGTTCTTCACACGCATAGCGTACGTCTTAATAGTGTCATTTTTATTATACGATCGTATAATTTTATAATAATAAATTGTCTAATCTTTTAAAAGCGATCGTTTATTAAAATGTCGAATCAAAAATTTAAAAAAGTGATTCGCTTCAACAAGAGCGAACTTGTAATAAAAACAATTATCGCAAAAAGCAATACAATTGCAATTAAAAAACTCTTTGTAATTATTAATTCTTAAAAATTATTAAACGAAAAACATAACAACTTTAGTAATAAATTTTTAATTAAAAACGAATTTAAAACGAATGCGAACTTTATCTTCAATAATTTTAAAATTAACTACGAAACTCTTTTAAAAAAAAAAAAAAAAAAGTCGAAATAATTTGTTGTTAAACGTAAGTATTAACTTCTTTTAAAAGAAAATCAAAAACTTTAAATCTTATTATAAAATAACGAAATAAGTGTGTTATTTACGCGACAACGTCGTACAACGTCTTCGAAAAACAATACTTTAAAAGACGACAAATTATTTTTAAAAAAGCAAAAATTAACATTCGATTTAAAGTCGTTTTATCTAAATAACTACTACGAAAAAAACTTTAAAAAATGAAAAAACTAAATTAAAAATGCGAAAATTACGTTCGAATTTAATTTCAAATTCTTTTTTATTAAAAGTTATAAAGTTCGTTAATATTAATTCTTTTTACGCAATAATTCGACAACGCAATAAGACAATTACAAAAAAACGAATTTTATCGCTTTAAATACTTAAACGTTCGAATAATTCTTACAATATTTAATGAATTTTATAAAATTATTTAAAAATTGTTAATTAATTATCGCAATTAAATATAGCTATATTAAGCAAAATCTTACGCAAAGCGTAAGCGATTTCGTCGTTTATTTAAAAATCTTAAAAACGAATTTAAAATTTTTCATTAAACTTTAAAAACGAAACACGCTTTTAAATAAATTAAGAGACAAAATTTATAAAAGAATTATTATTGTTTTTAATTTTTCTATAAAAAAAAACGCGTTTGTTGCGTTAATTGTGCGCGTAAAAGACGCTATTATTTCGCAAAATAATTATGAAAATTAATTTTAAAAATCAAGTTATAAATTTTGTTTTATTTCGAAAAGTAATCGTTTTAAACAAAAATTAAACGAAACAATCTTTAAATCAAATTTTCGCAATTTTTTTTAACGAAATTAACGTAAAAATATTATTATATTTCTTTTGCGAAGCGACGCAAATAACAATAATTGTATAAACGAAATTCGCACGTGTTACAATTATAATTAGCAAAAATATATCTTTTTTAATTACTCTTTTTTTAAAAAGAAAAACTCGCAAGTTAATGCGACAATTGTTGCGAAATCAAATATATTATATGTTACGCAAAAAACATTATTGTCTCAATATATTAACAAAATTTTTAATAATTTAAAAAACTAAAAGAGCTTGCAACGATTATTGTTGTTATTGCGAATTATAAAGCAAAAATTAATGTAATTTTAACAAAATTGTTTATATATATATTAAATAAATATTACAAAAAAATAACGCTTCTAAATAAAAAAGCGTATATCAATTGCATTTTTAAATAATAAACGAAAATATAATATTTAAAGAATGCGAATCTTTTATTTATTAAAATTAAAATTTTTTACAAAATTAAAATGCAATCTTTAGAGTTTTATAATATAAATATTAGAATTTGCGATAACAACAATAAAGAATATATATCGCGTTAAGTTTTTTATTTCTTTTCGAAAATCGCTTAAAATATAATTGTTAAATTATTATAAATAATAAAAACAAACTCGCATATTAATTGACAAATTTTTACGTAAAAATATTAAATAACAAAAGACAAAATTATAATAAATTTCTTCAATTTTTTTTTATTATATATAAAGAACGTTTTAATTTACGTATTTGTAACAAATAATATTAATGTTATTGCGAAAATAATTTTCTTTTTAATCTTTTAAATCTTAATAAAGATTTTATTGCACAAAAATTGTTTTTTTAAAATTAATGTTTTTTTATTTTTAAAACATAACGAAAATAATTACATTATAAATTTACAATTTAATACGAAGTTGTTGTTTAAGTCTTTGTACGCATTGTTCGAAAAAAAACTCGTTGTGCTTCAAAATTATTTGTTTAAAAATTAAGCGTTAAGACACATTCGCAAATTTACGAATTACGTAAACGTCTTAATATTGTTTATTTTTAAAAAAGATAATACTCTTTAACTTTATATAAATTATCAAAAACTAAATTTAATAATTATTAAAAATAGACACTTATTATTTTTTATTAAAAAGACGCTAAATTAACTAATAAACATATACTATTTTACTAAATTTAATTTTAAAAACACATATTATTGCATTTATATACAAAAGAGAGACGAATAAAAGATTGCGTTTTATACGTACTATAATTTCTTTAAATATACAATTATGTTCTTTAATTTATTTAACGCTTTTATTATTTTTTAAGCTTTAATTAATAAAGCATTGCGAAATTTAATAAACTACATTTGCGTTATTTATTTAAACAACATTCTAATTTATTTCAAAATTCGCAAAAAGCATTAAAATTACATTTAATAAATGTTTAATTAATTAAGATAATTTAAACTATATGCGAAGCTTTCTAAATGTGCTTTTCTAATATAGAACGTCGAATTTCTAAATTATATCGTTAGTAGCAAAGGCATCGCCATAAATGCGTCACAAATAAAATTAATTCGCACGTAATTTCGATTTATTACGTTGCGAAAATTGCAAATGTTTTTAAAGTTTGCGAACTTTTATTAACGTTTCGTCAAATACTTTGCAAAAATAATTAAGTTCTTAATCGAGTTATTTAAAAATAACAAATAAAAAAAGCAAAATAAATTGTTTCTATTTAACGCTTTCGTTTTAATTGCGTTTCGAACTTTTATTAATATTTTTATTATTGTTTTTATATTAATACATTTTGATCTCAAAAATCGAATTATAATTAAAATCGACGCATCGAAATTCGTTATTGCGATTATTTTTTTCTAATTTGTGCTTTGTACGCAAGGCGACAATTAAACAATATAACACTCTATTGTATTCTACTTTAAAAAAAAGATTTTTATTAAAATTCGTTATAAAACACATGATCAAAAGTTGTTAATTATTGTCGCAAAATTTTAGCAATAACGACATTATTTTAAAGATAATTATTCGTTAATTATTATTTTAATAAATTATAACAATTTAAAGTATTTTATAACAATAATGTCTTTCAATTGTTGTTAATTTTGATAAACTCTTTTGTTTGTCAAATATAATTTCGAAATTAAATATTAAACAAAAAAAATCAATCTTGCGAATAAATCGTTAAGACGATCAAATTACGAAAACGAAACGAACGACGAAATTTATTTGTCTATTTTTTAAAATAAACTTAAAAACATTACGATTACAACTATCGAAATAACTTTTATTTTAACTAAAGACGCAACTAAAGCGACGTTAACTTCAATTCGCACTAAAATCGCTTCGTATATTTAAAATGTTTTTAACACTAAAATGCTTAATAAATTATTTGTTAAAAACATTTTTAAAATCTTTAATAACGTTAACTTAAATATAAAGAAAAGTGTTGTAATTTAATAATTACGACGCAACAATATTAACGCAATGTGCAAATACAAAAACTTAATAAAATTTCTCTTTTTAATTTTGTTAACAACGATAAAGACATTTTAAAGAAAAAATACTTTAATGCTTAAAGTAAAACAACAATTAATCGCTCTTTTTTAATGCGACGAATGCGCTAAATATAAATGAAAATTTAACGATAATTTATTTTATTATTTTTGCGTAATCTATATATTAAATGAAGTTTTGTTAAAATCAAAATTATTGCGTTTGTATTACGATAACTCTTTAAGCAAAAATTATTTTAAAGTTAAAAAAACTCGCACATTAATTAATCAAAAATTCTATTAGTTTTGTATATTCGTTAAAATAAAATTATATATTTAAGAATACAATATGTGCTAACAATTCAAAACATTTTAATATCGTTCATACGATAAACTTTTTGCGCTACTTGTATTTACTTAATTTTGAAAAAAAATCTTTATAAATTTTATTATAAAACTTCTTTCTAATCGCAATGACAACAATATTTACGATGCGATTTTTGTTATTGTAGATTAATTCTTTAAGATAACATTATATATTTTAGTTAAATTAACTTAGATAATAAAAGATTTAATCGACATTTTATTTAAAAGAGTTTTTCTCTTCTTTAAGAACGTAAAGAGAATTATATTTAATAAAGACGTATTGTTTATTAATAACTATTAATTCGCGATATATTATAGCATTCGTATAAAAAAAAATTAAACATCGCTTTTTACTCGTAAATAAATAAATAAACGAAAAGATAAAATTAAATATTAAAGCATTATCTTTGTTGCTATTGCAATTATTGACAAAACAATTAGAAATTTCTTTTATTAATAACTTAATACGTATATAATAATGTCGTTTATTTATTTTTGAACATGTTGTTTCTTAAGATTGCGTTCGAATATTATTTAAATTTCGATTTTAATTAAAATAACAAAAAATGCTTTAACGTTTTCGTCGTTCGAAAGCGCATACAAATTTTGTAAAATAAATACAATTACATAAAAAAGCGACTAAGAGACGCACAAAAAGCGCAAGCAAAATATTATAATAAAAAAATTAAATCTTAACATTACGAAATAGAAGATAAAATTATACTCTTTATTAAAAATCTTAAAAATGTTCGATTTAAAAAAAAGCTTTTTTACAAATATACAAGATTGTTCTCTATTATAAACGTCGTTAAGACGCAAACATATTAACTACAATTTCTAAATAATTAACAAATTTATTTAATTTTTTATGTTTCGTTTTTCGAATTTTATTATTAGAACTTCAACGTTATCAAATCGACGCAAATAATATTAATGAACAAAGATAAAAAATAAAAAATAAAGAAAATTCTAAACGAGAAAAAAAGATAAAAGAAACTCTACTATTTTATTCAATAAAAAGAATTTTTTTTTTACGAAGACAATTAAATATTGAAACGATTTTTGATTTATACAAATGCGATGCTAAAGCAATTTCACAAACAACAATAAATCGTTATTTTTGCTTTTAAGACAAAAAAGTTACGTCTTCGAATAAATCGAAACAATTTAACGAAGCAAAATTGATGCAATTTAATCGACAATATTGTGCGAACAAAATAGAATCTTTACTATTGTTAAAATATATAAGAAGTTAAGTAAAAATCGCAATTTCTTAAATTTAATTACGATAATATAAAGAATAATGTATTTTTGTTATCTAATTTTATGTCTTTCTTAAATAAATTTTCTAATTTAATTAATCTTTTAGTAAACGCACAATAAGTCTTAATTGCGTTTATTATCTAAATCAATTAATTATATTTAATAATAAAATTCTTTTTTAACTCTTTTTTTTAATTGTTACGCATATTAATTTTTAACTTATTTTTTATCGTTGTTGTTCGTACGCAATAATATAATAATTGCAAATATATTTTTAAGTTTTCGTAATTGCAATGAAAAATATATTTGTGCAATTAACAACAATTTTTATTTTGTAAATAAACATATTTTTAAGAGTTTAATTAAAGTATTTAGCTTAATTTTTAAAAAAATAAAATCGTATATATTGTCGACAACAATATTAATATATAAGAGAAATTCTTGTCTAAATATTTATATCGCTTTTTTTTAAAAAAGCTTAATTAATGTAATTTTTAATTAAAAACGAAACAAATAATGTTGTTTTTAACAAGATTTTTCTTAAATTACGTTTAATACGTTATTTAAACGTTGATATTAATTAATGCGAACTTTTTTTTCTTTAAAAAGTTAAAGTCGTTCTTCTTTAAAAAAAGTTTTAATAAATACGTTTAATAACGCATTACATTTAGTATCTTTTGTTAAATATTACACAAACGTACTAAAGTAATTTTTATATTATTTAATTAATTTATTAAAAATAACGACTTCTTATTATTATATTTTTATTTGTTAATAAAGCGCAAAACAAATTTAATTTTAGCGAAAAAATTAAACAATTTAAAGTCGCTATTTTTAATTAAAATTTATTGTGCGAACATTAGTAAATTAACGATTCTCTTGCGAAAGCAACAAAAAATTTTGAAACATTAATATATTAATCTTTAATATAATTATGCGAATTAAATTTATAAGACAACAAACAATAACACAACAAACACAACGCAAATCTTTCTTCTTTACGCATTGTATAACACGTTAACATAAAAAAAAAATTACGAAAAAAACTCTATTTATTATTGTCTTTTTATTATTTTACAAATAATACAAATATTATAGACAACAAAAAGACACAAAAGAAATAACATCAAAAACGCAAACAAAAAGATTATTAACTTTATTTAAAAATTGCTATTAACGTTAATTTTAACAAAACTTTATAACAACTTCGTTATACGTATTTACATTAATAACATTGCGTTTTATTAAATGTTAATTAATATTATTAGAAGTTCGCGTTATTTTTAAAACTTATGCAAAACGTTAAAAAAATTTACTATTTTTGTTGTTGCAATTACAAACACATTCTATTAACATTATATATATTAAAAAGAGATTACAAAGAGATCGTTACGAAATTATCTTAAATGTGTTATAATAATAAAAAGAGTGCGATATTTTAATAAATAAATATTATTATTGCGTTTAACATTGCGCTAATTTAATTTAACTCAAACGCACAAATTAAAATAATTCACAAAATAAAAAGATTTTTATTGCGAAATTACAAGTCAATATTACGCAAGAAACGAAACGTCTAATAGAGAGCATTGCGCATAATATCTTAATTTTAGCTAATTCAAAATTGTAACATAATTTAATTATGATTTCTAAAGATAAACTATTATTATATAATAAGTAAAAAGCTCTTTTTAAGTTTTCGATCTATAATTGAAAAGCACTTATAAAAGTCTTGCTTAATTACGAAATCGTTACTCAATAATATACGAAAAAAGCATTTTCGTTATTATTGCAACGATTTCTTGCTTATAATGTGTAAAAAACATGAAGAACGATGCGAAAAAAATCTATTTATACATTTTTATTAACGAACGAATTAATAATGCGACGCAAGACGTAATCGCAATTATCGCGCATTCGCAACGCATAACAATTAGCAAATATAACACTAATTTTAGAAATTAAAATTTTAAAAAGAGAGACAATTGTAATGTTATAATTATAATGATTTAAACTTTGTCGTAACTTGTAATTGAATTACGTTATGCGTTAAAACAACGCTTAAATTTTGTCTTAACAATAAAGAGTTTTTTTCTTAAGAATTTCTCTTTGAATTCTCACGATTTATTTCTCTTATAATTGTAGATCTATTTTTCTATTTCGTTCTTCACACGCACAACGTGCGCCTTGATAGCGCCACTTCTATTATACGATCGTATAATCTTACAAAAGATTTGAAATCTACAAAATACTTAATAGACTTAAATTATAATAATCGAATAAATAAACTCTTAAGTTTTACAACTTATTATTATATTATTATCGATAATATTTAAGTTTTTAAAGTTCGAAAAACTAAAATTGTACAAGAGTTAAAATATAAATAAGTATACTATTTAATTTTAAGAGATTAATATTAATATAATGCGATTTTTAATATACTTTATTACAAATAAGAACAAAATTCTCTATTATATATTATTTTTAAAAAACAATATTGCTATACAATAATATTTAAAAACAAATAATAACGCTAAATTAAAAAGCAAGATCTTTGAAGAATTTAGAAAGTTTCTATTGAATTTAATAATTAATTTTGCTAATTGTTGTTTTTTTATCTACAAAAAATAAAAAATTACTAAACAAAAATCAAATTAAAAGATAACAATCTTTAAAGAATATTTAAATAAATTAAAGACTTATTTATTGTTGCTTTTAAAAAAATATAAAATTTATATATTTTTAACTAAGCTTAAGTTAAACTTAAAAATAAAAATCTTAAATATTAATATAATATCGAATATTTGCAATAAGCTTCTAGTTATAACTATTATATAAAAACAAATATTAAATTGTATTTGCAAAGCAAACGCAAACAACTTTAAAAATTAATAAATTACAAAAAGCTTTAATATCTCTTTAGACAAATTTTATCAAAATTGTTGCTTAAATAATGCTAACAAGTTTAACAAAAATAAAAAGTTCTATATTCTTAAGAACTTGTCGACGTCGCGCAAACAAATTTATAAAATTAGTAACACAAATTATTTAAAAAGTATTAAATGCTTTAAATATTATAAAAAGAAATATTACAAAATAAATTATCTTAATAAGTACAAATAAAACAAATCTATTGTTGTTGCTATTATTACAATAGAAGCAAAAAAAAATTAAGCTTTGTTAACGTCTTGCAAGCAAAGCAAAAAAAAAAAAAAAAAAAAATAAAATGGATTTTAATAAAAGATTAAATTTAGTTTTTTAATAACAAATGTCAAATTATAAATCTAGTTAATTTAAGAGCTAAAATAAATCTTATTAATTATATTTATATAGTACAATAAAAATTGCAACTTATATTTGCTATTTTATTAATATTAAGTTTTCTTAATAATAATAATTGTTTTTGTTACAATATTTATAAGTTAACTTATTATTTAATTAATTTGTAAAATTAGTATCAAAAATATACTATTTTGTTTTATTTAATAAAATATATAGATTTTAATCTTATATTAGATATGTTAATACTATTTAAGTAAGATATATTAATTAATTTGAAAACACAAAGTTAGCAATTTAAAATTATAAACAAGAAATTGAAGATAATTAATCTTAAGCAATTTGTTTTAGATTTTGTTAAGTATAATACAATTTATACAATTGTTTGCGCTAACGTTACAAAGACGTTAAGCAAAAAACTAATAAAATCTAAGATTCTTAAGAAATTAAGAAATCTAAAAGATATCTATAATAATAAATTAATTAAAATTTTATCAAAATTAAGAAAAGAAAATTACACTATTAAGCTTTAAGATAAAAAAAAGTTATTGTTTATTTTTTTTTATAATCTTTTATAAAATAAGCTAGCAATACTTTAACAATATTTTGATAATATATTAGCAAAAGATTAAATTAAATATTTAGTTTTGTTTGTAGACATTTCTATTTTATTTATATTAAAATCGAACAATAAATTACGTTTATACGTCGATTATAAGAATTTAAATGCAATTATTATTAAAAATTGTTATTTATTGTTTCTAATTATAAAAACGCTAAATTGTCTATGCGAAGCAAAGCGCTTTATTGTCTTAAATCTAAAGAACGTCTATTATTAAATTTGTATTAAATGCGATAATAAGTAAAAGACGACGTTTTGTATGCGCTATAAGTATTTCGAGTATTAAGTTATGTTATTTAAACTAGCAAACGCATTTGTAATTTTTTAAATTTATATCAATAAAATGTTGCGAAAGCTAATCGATATAATTTGCGTAATTTATATAAATAACATACTTGTATATAGCAATAATTCGACAAAGCATTAACATTATATTAGACAAATACTAAAATGTCTTTGCGAGTATTTGTTATACGTCAATTTAAAGAAGTGTAAATTTAATACTATTAAAATTAAATTTCTAGACTTTATTATATTTCTAAAAGATATACAAATAAATTTAAAAAAAATTAAAAAAATTAAGAAATAATTTAAATCAAAAACTTATTGCAAGCTTTAAGTGTTTCTAGACTTTGTAAACTTTTATAAATACTTTATATATTACTATTTAAAAAAAGCTATCTCTCTTATTAACTTATTAAAAAAAAGTAAAAATAACAAAAAATTTGATTTTTTTGTTTGATCAAATAAAGCAAAGCAAGTGTTTCGTTAGTTTTGCAATATTTTTATATTAGCTTTACTACTTTATTACTACAATTTAGACAAAAAAATTAGAGTAAAGACTAATATATTTAACTTTGCAATTGCGAACATTCTAAATTAACAAAATAACAACAAAAATTAATATTTTATAATATTTTAATTGCGAAAAATAATTTTAACAAAGCAAAATTATAAGATATATAATTAAAAATTACTAATTATTATAATTGTTTTTAAGCAATAAAGATACTATTTAAAAAGCAATATTTACTCTATTAAAATATAATCGAATTATAATAATTTTAGAAAATTTATAAATTAAAAGAAGCTAAACTTAAGATAAGCTTGCTAGACGCTTAAGTTAATTATCTATAACTTTAAAATCTTTTATTGTTTAAATAAAAAAAATTTAACAAATAAGTTGTCAAAATATCTTAATTATAAAGAAGTCTTGCTATTAAATATAAGATTGCTATCAATATTGCAAAACAAATTAATATTATTGTTTAACAAAGATTTATTAACGCAAAACAAACAAAAAATATTAAATAATTTAACTCTTGTATTTTAAAATAAGCTAGTATTATTGTTTAATAAAAAGTTGCTAACGCAAAGCAAACAAAAAACATTAAATAATTTAACTTTTATATTATAATTAGCAAAAGTATTTACTAATAACGCGAAGATTTTGCAATTATAAAGTAGAAAAAAAGTTCTTAAAAAATTAGTATCTCTATTTTAATTAACTAATATATAGATTGTTATTTTAAAAAAAAAAATTAAAAATATATTAAAGAAATTGTATAAAAAATCTTAAAAATTAATAAAATTCTTAATAAAGAATCTTTAAATTAAAGATATTTAAGTTAAAAAGATTCGAATTAAAATCAAAAAATTGTTTTGTTATAAACAAAAAATATAAATTTTAAATTAAAAGAGTTTTGTTAAATATAATAAACTATTTTATATTTTTAAAAATGCAATTATTAAAAAGAAATTAATTCGCAAAAATTATAACAACTTTTTAACAAAATATTTTAAAATTAAAAAAACTTTAAATTTATTTTAATAAAAGTATTTCTAATTTGCTTGCAATAAGTAAGTAAAAATATATATTAAAATATATAATATTTGTTAACGTATTAAAGTTTTTTGTTATAAGTTATATAATAAGCTTCGATTCTTACTTGTAGCAAAAAAATTATAAAAAAAAATTACTATAAACTTTGTAACAAGCTTGTTATCAAACAAATATTATAAAATTGTATATAATTCGATTTTTGTAATAGTCGATCGCTATACAAAAATAATCAAATATATATCTATAATTATCAAAATTAATATTGCAAAGCTAGCGAAAGTATTTTTTAATAAAATTGTTTTATATTTCGAAACGTTAACTAGTATAGTAAGTAACAAAGAATTTGTCTTTATTAGTATTTTCTAGTTTGCTATATATTTTTATATACGAATTAAAAGACAATTAAGTATTGTCTTTTATTTTTAAATAAATAATTTAATTAAACAACAAAATTAAATTCTCAAATATTATTTTTGCATTTATGTTAACACTAAATAGACAAAATAAGCAAATCTATTATTAATAACAAAATTTGTCTATAATAATAATTATTATATTTTAATTAAAGTTTTGTTATTTTACTTAATATACAATTACAATTAAAAAATTTACTATAAAGTTAAGAACAACTTTATTAAAAAAAAGATATTATTAATACAAAAACACGTAAAATAGCTTTATAATTTAAGAAATTTTTTAGCGAGATATTTTAAAAAAGTTATTGCGCAATAAGCGAAATACTATAATAAAAAATATAAGTTAAAAAGCTTTGCTATAGAAAAATTAATTATATTCTTAATTAAAAATCTAAAGCAAAAGAGATTTAATAAGAAGATATTGTACAAATATATTAAATTATTTAAAATTAAAAACAAAATTAGAACGCAAACTTATTGTTTTACTCTACTTAATATCTATTAGATTTATAATACTTTTTATATTTTACTTTTAAAATTATATTTGTATTGCGTTAGCAATTAGTAAACAAAACAAATATTGCAAGTTTTAAAACTTGTTAACAACAAAATCTAATAAAAGATTAAAAAAATTCTAAACAAAATTAAGTTAAAAAGACAAATATAATATAAAATTAAATAAATAAATTGAAACAAAAAGTACAATTAATAATTAAGAGAAAAGTCTCTAGATAATATTAATAAGTTGCGAAAGAATTTTGAGAAACAAATATATAACAAATAAAAACAAAAAAGATAGCGCAATATATATTGCAACAACAACAATTATATTAATAATAATTTATTTGATAAAATATTGCGCAATTGTTATTGTATTGTTGTTGTATAATTAAGTTATATAAAAAGATTTCTTTATTTTGTTACACAAAATATTAAAAATAATAAAATTATCTCTCTTAATATAAATATTTAAAATATAGCTTAAAAACAAAACTACTTTACTATTGTTAATTAGTTAACAATATACTATAATAACTTAACAAGCTTTTAATATTTTACTAAATTTATCTTAAAATAACTAAAAAAAGCTTTCGAACTTATTTAAAAATAAGTTGTTAAATTTTTTAAAATTAATTATAAATAAGTTTTCGAAATTGTTTAAAGTATTTATATTTTTTTAAGAAAGACAAACTACAAAGAATTTATTTTGCACAATATTTTTTGTTTTTGTTACAAACTTATTTTTGTTATTTATATATATTTTTGTTTTCTTTATTTTTTAAAAATATATAAGCAAACAAAATGCAAACAAAATAAAAATAAAATTTATTATATTTTTACTTAATAACTTTGTTAACAATTCGAAATTATAAAAAGATTTAATTTTAAAGTTATAAAATTTTGCAAAAGAATTTTTTAAACTTGTTTAATTTAAATTAACAATAAATTTAAAAATAACTTATCTTAATTTTGTTTTCTTTATTTTTATTAACAATTTATTTTTGTTTTTGTTTTTATTTTATTTCAAATTCTAAATATATATTAATAAAATATTAAAAAACAAATAAAAATGCTTATCTTTAATACTTTTTTAAAAAATAGATTAATTAACTATTGTATTTTAGCGAAAGTTTTATTTTAAATTATTTTTGTTTTTGCAAACTTTTATTCAAATTTAACTTAATATTTTTAAGCAAGAATTAAATTTTGTTTAAACTATTAAATACAAAATTAAGTTTAATTTGTTATTAATAAAATAAACTCTTTATTGCGTTGCTAACTCTTTATTGCATAAACTATACTTTTTTGCATATATTTTATATATTTAGTAATTGTGTTTTTTATTTCGAGTCTTTTGCAATAATTAATAATAAGATTCTTTATATTATTTCGAAAGCGTTTAACAAACTAGTAAATATTAACAATTATTGTATTGTAGACGCGAACAAAATTTATTGCAATATAATAATTTGATTTGCAATAAAGAATTTTGCAACAAATATAAATACTTCTTTTTTCGCAAATATATATATACTTGTTTACGCAAATTATATACAAGAAATTATTACAAACTATAATATATTAATATTGCAAACAACAAGATATTAAAATTGTTTATTTTTTTATTTTTTTAATTTCTCAAAAGATGTAATTAAAAAGACAAAAAAAAAAGAAGCAAAAAATATATTAATTTAAGATTTGTACTATATATATAAGTTTTATATATTATTGTTTTTGTAACAATTTATTTATAGCAATAAAGCAATTGCAATTAAGAAAAATATAGAAAAAAAAAAAAAAAAAAGAAAAGAAATAACAATATTTATAATTATAATTTATTTAGTGTTTGCGCAACGTTAATTTTACTTTAAACTCTATTTAGAATTTTAACAACAACAAACAACAAAACGATAACGCATTATAAATTATTATTGTTGCTATTATATTGTTCTACAAGTTGTGTTAAATTAATATATAAATTTATTTCTATTAGATAAGAAACTCTTTTTCTTTTAATTCTTAAAGAGATTTGAGAAAATTTTTAATAAGTTTTTGCAATATTGACGTTTAGCAAACGTCTTTGTCTTAATTACTAATATAGCTTTTTACATTATTAAAGATTAATGCTTTAAAAGAAGAGATAATTGTAATATTATAGCGTTCTTGACGCGCTAGCGTCTCAAAATATAGCAAAGCACGTAATTTTAAATGTCTATAGAAGTTTCAAATAGCACGATATCTTTTTTCTAGTTAGATAGCAAGAAACAAGCTCGTACGTTATAGCGAGTATTAGATAGAAAGAAAGCTTGTCTTTTGTTGTTCTTCAACAATTAGTTTTACTACTACTTATTCTATATAGTTGAAATATAGTAATACAAATCTATTATATCTTACGTCTTTTATATCTTAGTGCGTCAGCGAGAAGCAGGCGCACTCGCATCTTACATATTAGTAGAAAAAAATTTGTTTTAGTTAAAAATATAAATAAAGAAATATAATTACTATTAATAGTTATTTAATAATATTATAAAAAATTAATTTTTAATATAGTAAAAATAATTGTTTATAATATTGTTTTAAAAATATCTTAATTAAAATAATATAATTTAAAAGTTAATTAAAATATATAAATACTTAAATTTGTACAATATAATTACGCAATTTATATCTAATCTCTATTTAAATAATATTTAATAATAAATAAAAGATTAAGTTCAAAATTAATTATAAATAGCAAACTTATATTTTCGCAAAAAAATAATTTAAAAAAGTTTAATTTAATAAGTATTAACAAAGATTAATTAAGTTAAAAAGTTAAAATAAATAAATAAAATTATAAATTTTCTAAAAGTTTTAAACTATTTAATATAATAAAGAAATTGTTAAAGTATATATTATAAATATACAATAATTAAAATTATCTATTTAAAAAAAAGAAAACAACAAAGATTTTCTCTAAATATTAATTATAAAATTATAAAATTAAAATTAAATTAAGTAAATAATTTATATTTATATTTATATATATTTTATTTGAAAAAAAGCTCGAAATACTTTGCAAATATCTAGTAAAAAATAAAAATAAAAATTCTTTTAAAAAATTCTAATTATAGATAGAATACTTAATTCTTTTTGTATTAAAAAAGAATAAAACTTTTTAGTTATATATTAATTATTAAAAGCTAAATAATATTATAATTAAAAATTAATATTTATTGTTTAATATTAATAAACTTTAGAATAAATTATTTAAAGCAAAGTACTTTATTAAATTAAATCTATAAAAAGCATATAATTAAATTAGAATAAAAGTAAAAAAAAGTAGAAAATAACTTTTTATATATAATATAAATTATATAAATATACAATAATATTATTTGAATTTACAAATATTTTAATAATATATTAAAAAATAATTAATAATATATTATAACAATATTTGAATTAATTTGTTATAATATACTTAAACAATATTATAATTTATTTGAAATTTTTAAAAAAATACATTAATTATAATTTTAAAATATTAAAATATCTAAATACAAAAAACTTATATTTTAAGCTAAAAAAATATAATTTTTATTAAAGAAACTTAAATTTTTTTAAATTTGTTGTTAAACAATATAAAATATATATAAATTTTAAAAAATTATAAAAAATTAAAAATTAAAAATTATTAATAAGAATTAAGAAAGTATTATTCTTTTTAGATATTATAAATTATAATAAGAAATTTATTAAAAACTATTTAATAGATATTAGACTAACTATTAAATTAAGTTTTAAATCTAACTTTTAGAATTAACTCAATTTAACAATTTTAATATTAGAAATTAATCTAATTATTAATTTTTTTAAAATTAAATTAAATTAAATTAACTCGATTTTCGATTTTAACTTTTAAAATCGAATTAATATTAAGAAATACTAAAAATTAATTTAAATTAACTAGTTTTAATATATTTTAAACTATTTTAGTTATTTATTATAATAACTACTAATATATATTATATATATATATTATATCGACAATTCCGGAATTTTTGTTAATAGTACTATTAGTAACTAATAGTCAAATTAGCTAATATATTAATATGCTCGCTTTATATAACTAAGTGCAAGATTAAGCTACAATTAGTAGAATATATAGATGCATAATTAACACGCGCTTTGTTAAGACTAGTCTTCTATTACTATATATATTGTCAAGTCTTGCGAATATTATTTATGGATACTATTTACGAGCGCAATTTATAGATATTATCTACGAGCGCAATTTACGAACGCAATTTACGATTATTATGCGCACAATACAATTACGCAATAGAGATGTTCTCGCTATCGCATAATTTACGCGTAGAAATCTCTCAAATTATTTGATTCTATTATATAAATTACTATAGTATAGACAAATAATAATTAAAAATATAAGCAAAGCATTGCAAGAGTTTGTGCGTATCTCGAATATTAAAATTGAATTTTTGTTAAACAAGTATTAAGACTTTTGTTGCTAAACAAATTTTAAGCTAGCTAACAATCAAATTAGTAGAATTCGCAACTAGTATTTTCTAAGCAGAGATTCTAGAATTGTCGATATACTTTTATTAAAATATTGTGTTTTTAAGAAATTACTATTTATATAGTTCGATTTTCGATTTTAATATTAGAAATCGACTTAATTTAACAATTTAAATATTAGAAATTAAATTAACTTTTCGATTTTAACTTTTAAAATTACATCGATTTAATTTAAATTAAATATTTAACTTAAACTTAATAATCTAACTTAATATAATTAATCTAGTAGATACAATATTATTAACAAATTTTATAAAACAAAATATATTATAAGTATAGAAATTTATAGAAAAGAAATTATTTTAGAATCTTAAGTTAAA
>JAABUW010004544.1_pt1 | contig 18773 bp, 29 predicted proteins | sample 5560081 | NCBI WGS metagenome assembly JAABUW01 (sample SAMN10711882, study PRJNA513363) | rock metagenome | isolation source: Antarctica rocks | place: Antarctica: Victoria Land, Knobhead sud | reverse complement strand
GTTGGGACGCGTGGACGTACAGTGGCAGGATCGACTACACGGAGCACACCGAGAGCGGCGGAGAGGAACCAAGCTTCCTCGAGCCCAAGCTGAAGATGCTCCATCTCCTCCACAACGGACTCGTCAACTTCCTCGACGATTCCCGGCACCTCGTCATCCACCTCGTCCAAAGCGGGACCGATGGCTGCACTTTGGCCATTTTGCGTAGTCGCAGCGTTCGCTCCAGGTGTCGCTCCCGCCCGTCCCGGCGGCCTTCGCTCGAAAGCCTTCCTCCCCCGATTCCGATTCGAGTCCGGTCTCGTCGGTCTCACCAAGAACGTCTGCGGGGTGAGATTGCTCACGTCGACCACCGTACTGGCAGATGTCGAGGGCGCAGGTGAGGATCGTCCATCTCCTCCTTCTCCCTGTCCAGTCGAGTCCTGCTCATCCCATGTTTCGGATCCCACAGGTGATTGTCCAGCCATGAGTACCGCCTCCGCCGCCTTTGCAGCGTCCATCATTGCCTGTGCACGCTCAATCTTGAATGCCTTCCTCGCCAATCTCCGCTCTTCCCGGATCTTCTCTGCCGCCGCAACTGCCGAACCCCCATCAGTATCACCTAGTGCCTCATCCCCCCCCCCCCCCCAAAGAAGAACCCCAAACGCACTGCTCCCGCCACGTACCGCATCCAGTCTTCTATCTCGCCAAGTAGGTTCCGACCGACTCAAAGTCCCCTTGCCGAAAAAACCCCTCCGAAAAAGAATCTCGATATCGTCCTTTCCCGTCACGATCACCGACCGGGTGAGAGGGTGATATATCCCGGTAGAGCGTGGAGATTCGACAGCGTGAGAGGGCGAGAAGATGCTGGGGAGGTAGGAGGAGAGGAAGGATTGGGATTGAGAGGACTTTATGGGTTGGGTTTGGAGGAGGATGGGTAACGGTGAGCCGTATTTGCGGACGTTGGACAGGTGGCGTTGACGGCCGGGGTTCGAGGTGGGCGGCTTGGTGTGGTCGAAAAGATGAATCGGCGGCTGATCTACGGCTGGAGGGGACATGTCGAGTGAAGATAGGCCAAGCTTGACGAGAGTCAGGAGAATCAAGGTTAAGATGGATGGAAGGCGGTTGTAACAGACGAGACTGCTTCTTCGGCTCGGCCATCGTTTCCCCGTTTCCCGCCCTAATGTTCGACTCATGCTAGACAAGATTCGAACCATGTCAGATGGCGCCCAAAACCCGTGCATCACAGAATGAATGCTCGCCAACAGCCCCTGGCGCTATGTACTGCGGCAGACAACAATATGACCCGTACAACCATTTGTCTTCCCAACATACCAGTTCGACCACACCCCCTTCAACCAACAACCCGCTTCATCGCCTGAAGCCATTGATTCCTCAGCTCCACCGTGTCTGCCAAATACGAGTAGCTCGTCGACGCCTAATGCCACCGCTCATCAGCCGGAATCTTTTCACAGCTCCCGAAACACCTACAGTCTGCACCACGAACCCCTTCGCCCCCTTCTCCTGTACGTCCACCACCCGATTCGCCACTGTCCCACCGATCTGTGCGCTCCGGCCACTACCGATCGTCCCGGCGCTCGGCCGGGTAACGAAGACGCACTCGCTCTTCACCTTGAGCTGAGCCAGGTCCTCGTCCTTGAGTCCTACGGAGGAGAGTCGAGGAAAATCGGTGAGGATAAGCTGAAGGCGTTTGGGCGCGGGGAGGAGAAAAGACGGGAGGGGAATGCTGGAAGGGGGTCGGACGGAGATTGAGGAGGTGAAGACGATTCGCTCGTTAGCAAGCAGAAGGGGAGTCCTATAAACTGCATCAGACCCCGTGATCGGATCGATTGCGGGGACTGACCATTTCGAGTAATCCTCAGCCTGCTGTGGCAGCGACGTCTGCGTGAAACGGGTCTCGTCGCTCCGATTGCTGGTCCGACTCGCGCGACCAGATTTACTCTTGGGAATCAAACCCGACGTCGAATTGCCCATCATCCCCACCGTCTCGAGCAGACCAGTAAGGGCCGTCCGATTCCCGCTCGAGCTCGAGCTCGTCCTGCCACTTTTACTCCCGCTCGACCACCCTCGAGCTCTCTGCTTCGGTGTATCGGCGAATGCAGGACGGGGCGGTGCCAGGGTGTGGTTGCGGTCCTGCTCGAATTCCCGGACAGCATTTGCCGCTGCATGACGATCAAATTGTGGTGATCTTCGGTGGTCGGCCTCGATCTCGTTCTGCGCGTCATCATATTCGAACCCTCCGTCAGATACCTCGTCCTCGAAGACTGCCCAGATGTCGGACTCAGGATCAGCAGAGGCGAGCGTGGCGACAGGCTTGGTGAGACCTGTAGACATGACGGGAGCTGGCGAGGTCCATAGTGTGGAGAAGTCGATGGAGGCGAAGAAGGGATACGACTTGATCTCGCTAGCAGTAGGACGTTGAGCCGGATCAAGATGCTACTGGAGTCAATGGACGTCGGGCTCCCGCCAATCATGCTCACGGAAACAAGCTCAACGAGCGCTCTTGCATCCTCATCAAATCCATCGGGAAAGTCCATCTTCTTTTTCAGGATCTTCTGGAATGTGAGATAGTCGGTGGCGCCCCGGAAAGGTGGACGGCCGACGATGAATTGATACAGGATACATCCGAACGCCCAGATGTCCGAGCTGCGAAACATCAGTCCGGGCTATAGATGCCGACTTGGATTTGACTCACGCCAGGACGGCTGGCTCATTCCGCAGGACTTCGGGGCTAACGAAATCGGCAGATCCGACGAAGGACCGCTTCTTCATTTCCGAGGCTGATCAAAATCAGCGCGGTCGCTCATGCATGCAACGGAGACTTACCTGATGATCCACCATCCTTGTCCAGCAGCTTGGCGCTCCCGAAATCAGTGATCTTGATCCGGATCTCGTCGTCAAGCAGGATATTTTCCGGCTTCAGGTCCCGATGTATCACCCCGCGCTCATGCATGAACTCCAGCGTATCGATAAGCTGAGCAGCGTAATACCGTGCGGACACCAAGTCAAGCGAGCCGAATTTCCGAACGAAACCTAGCAATTCCCCGTTTCTTGCGAGATCCAATACGAAGTAGAGACTGGTGGCGTCGTTGAAGGTCGAGTACAGCCTGATGATACCTGGATGGGCAACTGGACTGGCCTTGGTTGACTTGTTGGACCTCTCTGACGGCGCGAGGGAGTGTCTTCGTGGCTTCTTAGAAGACTGGCCCGCTTCCTTCCCGCGAGGTCGTTCCCCGATGGATCCAACGCTGTCCGCAAGAGTTGGCGTTGATGGATCAAGCCTCTCACCGAAAAAATCCTCCTTCACAGGCGAAGGTGCTTTCGACAAGCTCGCCTCAGGAAATGTATCCCCTCCAGCCTCCTCTGATCGCTCCGGTACCATCTCAGGCGGATCAGCTGATCGACTAGGTCTCCGGCCAGCCAAATCTGTCTTCAGAGTAGGCGAGAGAGGAACACTCGATCCCAGAGTAGTAGAGCTAGAGGCACCCCCGGAAGACGAGCTCGACATCCCTCTTGTATGACCCCGAGTAGTGGGCGACGAGACTTTACGGATGTCGTTCAGCCTGACCAGGGCGTCGCGCTCGATCATGGCGTATTTCACCTTCTTCTCCTGCACCAAGTGGGCTTGGTTGATGATCTTGATCGCGTACTGCCGAGGGGGACCTGGGGAGGTTGGCGAAGTGGAGGAGGAGACTGCGGAAGCTTGGACCACCTGCCCACTCTTTTCAGCTTTGCTAGCGAGAGAAAAAGTGCGATGGTAGCTCACCGTGCTGTAACTGCCCCGACCTAGCTCCTCCCCCAGGATAAAATCCTTCAAAGAAGGCTTCTTCTGCCCCGAAGCCGACCCATTCGATTTCGCAGACGTCTGACTCTGTCGCCGTTCCCTCTCCCTCGGTTCTTGGCGGTCAACACTCAATGTGCGCTGTTTGCCGGTAACCCCTGAGATCCTGTTCGCGGTGGGCGAGGTCGGATTCGACCTGGGCACTTCTCTTCCTCGCGTTGTTGAGGTCCCGGCGTCCACTGGATCCATGGAGACCGTCACTCTGAGTGGTCCTGGAGGATCGGATGCGGACGTCGGTGTCGATTCGTCATACTGTGGGGCTCGAGGTGTGTCCGGGCTGGCAGATGGTGGGAGGGGGACAGATGCCGATGTCGATGGCATCGGTGGAACCTCATCTGGTTCTGGTGAAGGGGAAGTGACTATGTTTGGGGGTAGAGGCGATGAACCCGGCCTCGATTTCGGACCATTCCGCTTGAATCCCCTTCCACCAAATCTCCCTCCAGGCGACTCATTACCGCTCTTATCCGCTCGACTGGCTGAACGTGATGGTAGCTGTGACGAGCTAGTCGCAGCTGTCCGAGTCTCGATAGGGGGCGGGCGGATGGGGGTCGCGACGAGGGAGGAAGAGGTGGAGGAGGTGGTACGGGACGAGGAGGTGGAGGCATTTCGTTGGATGGAGGGGGATGTGGGGAGTCGAGGGAAGACCGGGTATGGCGGCGTTGGGGGAGCGGAGGTGGAAGGTGTTGGAATCGGGGAAACGGGGATCGCTGTGGCCATGGTGGATCTGATCGCCAGATGCTAGACTGCCAATGACAGTCTGCCCTTTCGACAAAGAGGACCTCTGAAAATGACAAACAGAGTTTACTCCCCCATAGAATCATGGATTGCGTCACAGCGGTCAGTGCCGGCCCGATCGGATTTTGACGTAAAGCCCCGCTTTCTTCAAGTCCGCCTAATCCTCATCATTTGCTGGCGTCCTTCTCTCGGTGCTCTGGTCGATTTGGGTACTCGCCGTCCGTGTGAAGGCGCAGAAGGTGTACGCCTATCTAGGTTCACCGCGATCTCGAGCCAGACCCAGCGGCTACCGTCGAGTCTGGCCAGTTGATGTGCCAGAAGCCAAACAGCTATGGGTTGAATGTAGCGCTCTCCTTCCGCACGCCTATAGGAAATCCGGGTCCAATCCCCAGCTTTGGATAAGGTCTTCCGTTCGAATCCCAACGCTAAGGGCTCCGTTGTTTTCGGTCCACTCCTCACGCGAAGACCCTTAGAGTATGCTTCCTCAACAATGCTCGCTGTCTTTATCGTACTCTGCAGTCTCAACGATCGCGAACTTCCGCCTCGAATCGCCAAGATCCTCTCCAAACCCTCATTCTCTTCAACCCCTCATCATCCCCAAATCTCTCCTTCGCCAACTCACACCCCCTCAAGCGTCAGCGCCTCGCATAAATCTCCTGTGAATGCGGTATCTCAGCGCATTCAACAGCTGCAGATCCGGCGGAGTGGCGATGATATTGAGCAATCGCTGATACTTCTTTCCGCCGCGAACCCCAAGGTCGGGTCCTCCGAGGTCGGTGTACGCCTTGGCGAGAGCAAGCTCACCCGGTGTAGAAGGACTCGACGTCGAAGAGCGCGAAAGGCGCGGCGAAAGCGTCGGCTTGGGTTGTGGTGTGTGCCCTGACACGAATCGTTGGGACGAAGGTCCGGGGTCTGGAGCTCACCATTCCGACTCCAGTCGATGATGGCCGTGATATGCCCATCCTCATCCACCAAGATCTGATCCCCCTTATCGTCCGCATGCTTGATATAGAAGTCTTTCTCCTCCTACCATATCCTTCGTCCCTCTCCACCAGATCCCGCATCTCGAGTTGCGCCAAACACGCCTGCACCGGCTAGGCGACAAACAACTCGCCCGACGCGATGTGCTGGAGAATATCGTCGATGAAGGCGAGGTACTGCTCTCTGATGGACCTGAGGGGCCAAAGAAGAAGGGCGGATCAGGGTGACAGAACTCAGTGTTGACCCAAGGTCCGACCTTCCCACCCGGATGGGGGCTGCCGATAGCGGAGAAGGATCCGTTCGAGAGGGCGATATTGAACTTGGCGAGATCGTGAATAGTGATGGCCTGCTTGGAGGTAACCTCTCCGGTTTAACGGGGCCTCGCACTGTGTCCCACTCATGTTTCGAGAAAGAAGTAGCCGAGCGAGCTACCTGGAGTCGACACGGTTATCAGCGACACAAGCTTTCCGACGCAGGCTTACCAGACCGATCATGAGGCAAATACGCCGTAGGTACCGCCGCCCCAGCTTCCTTGAGCTCCCTGATCGTCTCCACCTCGCTCAGAAGAATCACTCTCGTTTTCTCCCTTGGCGGGGAGTTGACTCGCTGTTGCCTAACCCGAGCGAGCCATTGGACACCATCGTCAAAAGTGATGGGGACGTGGACGTTCATCCTTCCGGGCAGCAGTCCATCACTCGTCTCGGGAATTTTGATGCTGCATGTGTGGTCAGGACAAAGTGCTTCGGCTTGGGCGGCGGTGTTGGAGGATCTGATGAATTTGAGCAGGCGGTCCAGCTGACATCACGTCAGCCATGGCTCAGGCGGAAGGGAGGTAACCTCACAGCCTCGTAGATCATGGCAATCTTGGCGTCATGAAGGTCATCTTCCTAATGCATTATTTGAGCTCTTCGACTCGGGAAGGTCTGAAACGCTTACGTTCAGATCTTTGCAACCATGAAACGGCCGGTCGTTGTGAGTCTTACAGAGTTGTCGTCTGCAAGCCTGGGAATCGCCATCAAGCAGTACTGATCGCTTCTCGCAGCTCACGTAGTCGCAAGGCCAGGAAAAGATCTCTCGACGAATGTAAGAAATCACGGATTCGATTTGATCAATTCAGGTCGAAAGTCTACTTTACATCCTCTGATAGGCAAGAAATTGAGGTATGCGCACGGGCCATCACTGATCTTGAGGCGCATCAATCATATCATACCATCACATCAGCTACCCGAGCGAAAGCCTCATCACCCTCTTCGATCCCTCGTCGCCTCCGTATCTCTCCATCGCCCTCTCCTTCCATGCGTCAAGCGTCTTCGATGGCTCTCCCGCCTTGTCCCCGAGAAACGCCTCGCTTAGCCCATTCAGCTGAGCCAGGTCCGGCCTTCCACCCAACACCTCATTCATGCGCTGATATTTCCTGCCCCGGCGGACACACTCCGCCAGGTCGGGTCGTCCTAGGCGATCATAGGCTTCGATGAGAAGCTCTACGTCGAGGGTGAGACCGTTAATCCCGTCGCGGAAATTTGGCTTGCCGAAGTAGAGCGCGCTCGGTGTAGTGAATGCCTCGGCTTTCGTGGTGACGTACGCCCTACACAACAGTCAAATGAGCTGCAGAAGTGTAAAAGCTGAGACTAACCATTCCCAATCGATATTGACATGATTGGTCGTCCTTGGTGAGAAATTGATCGGCCTTGTCATCCGCGTGCTTGATGTAGAAATCGCCTTCTTCCTTTTCCAATTCCTCACTTCCCTCGACCAGGACCCCTTCGCTTCCAACTGAGCAAGATATGCGGCAACGGGATCGTGCTCCTCGATGAGCTCCATATTTACGTGGATGTTTTCGAGGAATCGCTCGCGGTTAGTCTTGAAAGGACCAAGGAACCACGGTGGCTCCGGACGGCCAAAGCCATTCCAGGTGATCATCGGCCCGACGGTGGCGGCACCTCCCTTCGGATCGGAGTGGAGAATACCGATGGCGGAGAATGAGACCTGGCTGAGAGCGATCTGTTGTTCGGCGAAGTTGTTGACGAAGCGGAAGACGGCGTCGACCGTGGAGGAACCGTGAGAAAGAGGTGCGCACACGTGCCAAGGAACAGCCGAGAAGTTCATGAAAAAGGGATGGTTCGTGACACCTGTCCATTTTGATGGGACTCGCAAGCTGTTCAGGTGCTTAGGTGCTCACTCTTGTCCTTGGAAACGTCACTCGGGCCGGATGGCGGAAGGCGGGCTCCTGGAAACTTTCACTCCTGCCTCTTTCAACGCCTTCAGTGTCTCCACCTCACAAGCTGATACCAGTGCAAGTAGTGCGGTCGGCGCCCTGCTGTGCCTCGGACGAGGGATCCGGATGAGCCACTTGACTCCGTCATCGAATGTGATCGGGAAATGGACGTTGAACAAGCTGTGAAGCCTCAACTTCCGAGCGTCTCGCCACTTGTTGACTGTCGGGAATGTCGCAGTACATGTGTGTCCAGGCCGAAGTGATGTAGCTTGATTGAGGACTGCATCACGATCGATCGCACCCAGCAGGAATTGCCACTATCGTGAAAGTTTCAGCCATGGCGGCAGTGACAAGAATGCTGACATCCTTCTTATCGGTCGGCGCAATGATGTCACCCACTCCATCACTTCCTCGCTGTTCGACACTGTGAGACAGCATGATACGGATGAGCTGACTAATTACTCACGGGGAATGCCGCGCAGGGATGATATGGAGCCTTCCTGTAAATCTTGCATTGTACTTCGAAACAGTTCGTGCACTGGCTATCCCTTCCCATGACGTTCTCACCACACCTATCGGTATCACACTGTCTCGAAATAGAGTAGGCCAAAAGTAGGCCATTCCGACGGTTTGTGATGTCAATTCAAGGTCGAAAGCGGAAGAGGTAAAGAAGTGATGGGGATTTGATCGACATTTCCCACTTTTGGGGGGTCCTTTGGCGGTCGTCGAGCTCGATGAAGAGGTTCATTGCGGATGCAGAAGCGTCGAATCTTTCCGCGAGGAGCTTGCACTGCACCGAATTGTGATGTCGCCGTGTCGATGCTAACCGAATCTTATGATTAGTGCCCGGCTGTTTAGCAGGACCGCGCATGGGCAAGGTATACATACTGTCGCAGGGTATTGTATGTGCAGGGTATCGTCTATAAACAAATCCTTCTCGCCTTCCTAGAGCAATCCGCTCGAAGACCTCTAGCCCGATCGAATTTCTCATATGTTTTGCTGCTTGCGGTCCTCAGGAAGCTCGGACCCACCGGCCTGGCGGTCTATGCGCTCGTATTCGTGTGGCAGTAGGATAGCACTAAGAATGTCAGCAAGGAATGAGGTCCGTAGTACAGGACCTTACCGGTCAATTGCAACGGGCAAGCCACGATGTCGGCCTGATGATGGATGGCATGCGAGTCAGCTCGTTCACTATCGCAAGTTGCATAGGGGTATCCCTCACCCCGCAGCATGACCAGTATCACCTGATAGCATGATCAGTTTCGTCTCCAACGTTACGCCGAGCCCGCTCACAATCAATTTCGAGACCGTCCCAAACTCTCCGGAAAACGAGTAATTATTGTTCGGCGATCCCAGGCTAAGGCCAATGGTCGAGTACGCGCTCGTGCACTCGAAGATGATCCTGAAGACGGTGAACCAGTTCGACTTGTTCGGATCCATGAGTTTTCCGCGTTCCGCACACGCGATGAGGAAGACGGCAAGGGCAAGAGGCCAAATGTCGAAATTCAGTTGCTGGCGGAGGTGCCAGAACAAGTATTTGCTGCGTAAAGTGAGATCACAAACCAGATTATAAGAGGACGGACTCGCCTGAATACCTCGGGGCGGCGGCCGGTGAAAGTCGGCTCATCGTCGGAGCCAGACTCGGCATCCTGTTGGTGGTATACACCGAGGGCTGCGTACAGTCAGCCATGGAGAAGCATGGCATAAACTCACCTCGCTCCTCATATACGTTCGTCGACCGCACGGACATGGCGATAGCTGCGCGGCAGGAGTCAATGCATCGAGAAACACGACCAGCGTAAGACTCACGATAGATTGCCACGTACATCAAGATCTGATCTCCGTCAGCAATGACCATTTTTCAAGGTCGAATACGCACGACATACAGGAACCTGTCATTCAACGTGTTAGCGAAATCTCAATCAATTAGGAAACGCTCACAAAACGCTCGGAGCCATATCTCCGATCGGCACGATCACGAACCCTGCAGCTCGCACGCTCAAGCTCTGCAATAGACCGTCCGAGAACATCTCCCAGCCTGCCAGGTCAGTGATGACGGGCAAACCGATGTTGAGCACAAGGAAGCCAAATAGCTCGATGGCCCTATAATTTGTCCAATCAGGCGGATCCGGGTGTACAGGTTTCACATACGTGAACGCGACAAAGACGAAGACAAGGTACCACGTTTGATGACTCGGGAAGAGGTAAACGAAGCATCTGAGCAGTCTGTCAGGTACCCGTACCGAGGGAGAACAAATGCATACCGTCGCGGATGGTCGAGCAGGAAATGCATAGTCTCGTTGACCTCGCCGCGCCGCCAGACCTTCGTACCAAGCCAGATCACGAGCCGCAATGTCATCGGCAGCGCATGATTTCCGACCACCGTGACGATGTCCAGGACGTAAATGAAAAGATAGCATTTGGCGAATGGCGCCACGCTTTGATCAACCAAGCTGCAGCGATGCTTCAGCTTCTAGCAGTATAGAACAGGAGGCGGATCACCTCATTCCTGCACCAGTGTATGCCGCCACTACCGCGAATAGGGATGCCCAAGATTTGTTCGAATCGCTCGCTTGAACGCCGATCTTCGACTGGAACGAGGTATCCCAGTCGTGGATCCGAGAGAAGTAAATGGCGATCACCACGAATGGGATGAGCTGGAAGAGGATGATATACTACATACTTAGCTGAAGGTCGGTGGTCTCTACTTACGCCGCCGACGATATTGCTGAGCAGCCTCAAAGCGCGATATTCGACTCCGCCGAGCTGTTGAAGCTCGTCATCGTCAAGCTCCTCAGTGAAGAACCTGCTATTTCGCCCGACGATCAGCCCATTGAGCCGCTCAGGCATCCATCTCGTCGCATGTTTGTTTGAGGCGCTCCAATTCTCCTCATGACCGACGTCTCCGCCTCGGTGATTGATATCTGCTTCGGCGGCACTGTTTTTGGTGAGAACCGTCATCTGGGTCTCGACGCGAGAAAGGCGACGCCGAAGAAACGCTTTGGCGTTCGGAGACACGATCCCACTGTATGCAAGCTGCAAAGGATTCGGGAATCCCCCGAAGCCGGAGTGTTGCGGATCCAAGGGCTTGGGGATAGAATCCTGGGTTGGGACGGGCCTTGTGGAAGTGTGGAGAAGGTCGTATCGCGTGGTGGAGCTACGGGGATCCTGGATGCTCATGGTTCGTGTACGTGCGCGCAGGAGCTGACGTTGATGATATTCTGCTGGTTCTTGAGGAGGTTCGGCAATCTGTATGGTCCGCTCGCGGTCTAGCATCCTATGAGGCAGTCCGTGAGGCCGAGATCGAGGCGATTCAAGAGACTGCAGGGCGTAACCAGACGAGAGTACTGCAGACGATTTGCCATCCGACTTCTCGCTGCTGCCTTCTGCAGGCGGTCCGAGGCTCCCATTTGTCTCATCCGGCGGGTCTGCCTCATTTTGTAGCACTCGTTGATCATCCCACAACCGCCGGTGCGTTGTGGGCGATTCCGCAACCGGTCTATCCTCGGCGAAATTATCAACCTTGCGCGCATCCTTCGGTGAGGAGATCAGCTTCTCTCTCACCGGCTTCAACGGCCCATCCCCCTTCGGTGTGAGTGTGAATGTCGTTGGGTCGAAGCCGGTGCGCTGAGGCGTGAGGGTGTCGGTGCGCCGGAAGTGATCGTTATTGAGTAGCTGGGTACAGCGCTTGCGAAAGAAGCGCTTGCGGACGAGGACCATGACGAGTGAGATGAAGGAGTAGTCACCGAGGAGGAAGAGGAGGAAGAGGATGAACTGCTGGAAGGGGTGTGTTGCGGAGACGCTGGGAGATATCAGCTCGTTACAGTTAGGTGTTTGAGGGCAAGCCCTACTTGATCGGTACCAGCCCAGTGACACTGTCTCTATCAGCACAAGAAGCGATAGGCTGGCGGAGAGGTCTCACGTCATAGCGGAGAAACATAAGAACAAGCTGTCGACGTAGGAGACCTTCTGCAATCCAGCCCCGTATTCACTATTCGCATTCCCGGTAGCCGACCCATTCGCCACATAGAATATACCAGAGAAGAAGAGAGGAGTGATGGTGAAGAAGAGAAGATGGATGCGGAAGAAGTTGAAGTGCTGGGTGACGGAAGTCGGGAGGGAAATATGAATGTTAAGCGCCATGGTCGATGCGGCTTTGCCAGTCGTTTCTGTCCTATGTGATATCTGAAAACGGTAATGGAGTGAATGAGGAAGTCATGGTGATCAGATTGCCTAACGGGAGTTCCGAACCCGTGCCTGAGGCAGCGGTGAGATCCAACAATTTGGTGGTTCATTACGAAACAGGCATTGCCGTTCAGCATCTATACATGTATATCCTTATAAGCTTCTCAAACGACAGCCCTCGATCATATCCGGCCGTCATGCTTCCCCTTCTTTCCTCGCCCATGTACCGCATACACAGGTGTAATCTGCTGAGCCTGTCCCGGGGCGATTGGCTTGGACACGGGAGGACCTCGCTTGTTGACGGTCGTGGTCTCGTACCAGCCTGGACTGTCACGAAAGACCGATCCAGCACTGTACGACAGTCTGGGAGGTCATACCACAATCAGGGAGGAGAAGGCGAAAGTACTCACGGTGTGGCGTAGTCAAAGCGTACTGATTTGGTGATAGGCGGAGGGGGAAGGGGTTTGTCCAAATCGACTTTCTTCTTTCTCTACGAGGTTCGTAAGCCGGTGTTTAGTCGGCGATACTTGACAAAGGAGTCAGATTGGCCCTGCTGTACTTACCTTGATAGCGAAACCGCCAGGCAGCAGTACCGAGAAGAGGGAGATGCAGGATCTGCGGGTCTGCCCGGTGTGAGCGTGCCCCAGATTCCACCATCCCATTCTCCTGGTCGAGGTGGTCGTTCTCGAATGATCTGTGTTTGGTGTTCGCCCCGAGGAGAAGCAGGACATCGATCCTGGTTCGGCCACCATGTGTCTGTCGCCTTGGCGACCGATCGATGACTCCCTATTTTGAACCTATTCTGCAGGTTCGAGGCGATGCAATATGGTATGTCATGTCATGTCGATCTGATGTCTATCGAAGCCAGTCTCTCTGTGAGAAGCAGGAAGCAGAAGTGAAAGGAGCGCACAAAGGCTCACAAGCAAAGGACGGCATCACCTGCCTTCGCAGCAGAAACCTTGAGTGAAAGGCGCCCTTGAGGTGTTAAGATGTAGATCCCCATGTCGTCAACCTGGCCTTTCTAGACCACGCATATTGAGCAGAGGACAGCGAGAGATTTTCGCTTGGAGGACCACGCCACATCCCCCCTTCACGTCATATGACAGATGAATTAATCTCCCGGAATCGTTCCGGCGGAGTTCAGGTGATCATAATGAACACATCTCATTCGTGATGCACTACGCCTCCAGCCTCCCTTGAAAGGGCTAGATAGTCACTCAAAATGGCTCAGAAGCTAGCACCGCCTCCAGTCCCTGATCCTCTGGCTCCGGGTACCTTCCGCTCCCTCCTACCCACTCTCGACGACCTCCTCACCATCATCCGTTCTCAATCCACTTCCGCAAACCCCCCTTCCCCAGTCGAGGCGTCTGAAGCCGTCGCGGCGAAGGTCAGCCCATCTTCAACATTGCTTAGGACTCGACGAGCCTGTACGAACGCTGATAATATCGTCCAGGCTCGCGAGCTTGACACTTCTCTCGAATCAATGCGGACAGCAGCTCTGAATCTCCCCGGCGGTCACCTCAGTACGGCACGGTTACAAGAGCTCAGTGAGATGCTAGAAGACGAGGCGGAAAATCGGCGGTAGGCCATTCTGACCTGTTGTATGCGGGAAGAACAAGCTGATCTAGGGAGCCAGGACGGTGCTGCGGTCGTTTGCGAGGAGCGAGATGAACGTTGTGGATGGGCTGTTGGCTGGGAGGGGCGGAGCTGGGCTGGGAGAGGAGAGTGGGGTGCCGACGCCTGCTCAGGGGCTCGCTGGGCTAGCGGACACAGAAGGGGTTTGACGGGATGGGAGGCAAGCTCGCAACGCCAATACCCGTCAAGAAGTTATCCAGCATGTATATACCTGGCTTCGCGGCACCGATATTGGAACGAGTGGAATTGCCAAGGATCCCAAGAGTAGTGCTATCATCTCTCTCCTATCCCCCATATACACCAAAACACCCCTTACACCTACTCATCAGCCTCCGGGGCTTCCGTAGGGTCGCCCACCCCGGCCTCTTTCTTCTGAATCGTGCGGAACAACACTAAAGCCACCCATCAGTCCCTCTAGCATGGTGTCACATAGTCTCAAATCACGGTACTCACAATGTCTGAGCACGACTCGGGGCGGGACGAACTGGTCGCCGATGGGTTCGGAGTTGCGCATGTCGAGCTCAGCCTCGACGTAAAGCGTCGACCTGTTTCGTCCACCTTGTCAGACATGTCATATCAAGTGGTGGAAGTGCGGACGCACCCCTTGCCGATACGCTTGATTGATTCGTGGCTATTGGGATTGAATGCAAAGATCGTGTGCCAAAACGTATCGGGAAAGATTGTCTCTGACCGCGTATGGCATATGAGCATGAAGTCCGGACGAAGGTTATGCAACGGGCTCACTGCCATCAACACCTTGTCGAAGAGGGCCGATCGAGACGCCGAGGGGATACCTGGGCTCGTGTCAGCTGTATGGCGAGGCAGAGCGAGGAGGGACGGACGTGTAGTAAGGCTTTCCGTCTTTGGTCTAGCATTCCCTGTCATTGGGTGTAATCTCATCAAGGTAGATGGCCCACCTCTCGGAAAGTCGGGTCAGCTCCAACACGTCCGATGAAGGTGGCTTTCGCCATATCGGCGAGGGCCGGACGGGTGGTCGAGAATGCCTGGGGGGATGATAAATGGGAAGTTAGGTGAAGAAGGGGAGCCAAGGAGTGGAGATAAGGGCGAGTTGGGTGGCGAAGCGAGGTCAAACGCGTAGAACTCACTCTAGCAGACCGAAGAGCAGGAACGAAGCGGGTGCCGAACATGCTGTTTAGGGTGCTGATGATGACAAAATAGCTGTTCCAAGGGCTTTCGATTACGGCTTTGGATGAATGGCTTCGACTAGGATCAGGAAGTATTGATATGAGCTCGAACGGGGGCCGAGCCTACGAGCGGAAACTCAGGCACAAAGTTGGACAAGAGACGGGAGCAGAAATTGCCACTCGTGGTTCCCAACCAGGGATTGCCGGATTTTGCCACTCATATTTCAGCGTTAAACGCTATATCGAAACACTCACTGAACTTCCTGTTCCTGCTTGTCCGTTCAGATATCGGTGTACCCACTTATGCGTCCGGTCTCCGCAGCATCATATAGCTCAGCGTCGAGACCACAGGTCCTCTCCCTGAGCTTGCACGATGTCCCTCCCGCCCTTCATCTCGACAATGGCGCCCCCTCCTCTCACCGCTCCCACGATAGCCGGCCCGTCCCGATCGGCAGCACAATTCGAAATCAAGCAGCTGGACTGCTGCAAAGTATGCCTCGGTGGACTCGGACATAGGTACAGTCTCGAGTATACCGAAGACAACCTCCTCGCTTGTCCTCGATGCGGTCTCGTCGACGAAGCGGCTACTCAAGCTCGCAATGCTGTCAGCGTGTCCGACACAATGGGTGCTCAGCTGGATCAGCATGATTATATGCGCACGTTCGACAGGGACTGGGGGGAGTTTGAGACCCGTATGGAGAAGAAATTCAAGGTAGGTCTGTCCTGACTCCGACCACAATTTGGGCTGATGATAATACAGGATCAAATCGACGATCTATTCCATACCTACCTCATCGATCCGAAAACCTCGCTGTTCGGTTACTCAGTCCCGTCTTTAGTGAAAGGCGCCAAGATGTGGTACCTTAGGATCAGGCAGGTGGAGAAAGGCGCATTGCATCGGACAGAGCTCGCGCATAATGCCAGTGCGAGGCGAATCACCTATCAGATCGGGGCGGCTATCAAGTTCGCGACCCAGGAGAACGGCCTCAGAGTGGTCAATAACCGTCTGGGGAAGTCCCACACCCCTGTCTTCGGATTCACCAAGGCGGATGAACGTGTGAAGGTGCTGTCTGCGTCGGAGATCTTCGTGAGTCCCTTTCACGCCTCCCAGTCTTATTGCTGACACTGCCGTAGGAGCGAGCGCACTCCCTCGGACCCGGTCAAATCGGCTACATGGACAGTCTGACCTACTTCACCAAGACGTACCGCCGCTACAGCATGCTCCTCGACAATGCCGTGTCATCCCTCGATGTCTGCCTCATCCTCCTGATGCAGTGCGTTCGTCGACTCCGTCAGCTCGCCGAGATGCCGCACAAAGAGCGACTCAAGCACCTGCTCACCGAGCCGAAACAGTCGAAGAAGAATCGATCGTGGGTGGACGAGGATTGGACGTGGTTCAAGCGGCTCAACTGGGACGAGCTGCTTCTCGTTGGCTATAACCTTTACCAGGCGCAGCAGTGCGTTAGCCTGTGGGGTAGCAGGTGCTCTGCACAGGTTGCTGTTGCGCTCACGATCTGGGCCTGCATGGCGATCGTCGGAGATCCCATGCCGCAGTACATCAATATCACCAATGAGCTAGCGGCGAGCTTCAAGCAGACTCACTGGGTTTCGACGGAGCGCGCGGTGGAGATGAAGAATTTCCTGATCTCGTGGTCGACGAGTATCCCGGCTGCGGGTCTGCCGTTCCCCAAGATGAAGTTGCCAATCCGAGGTGGCCTTGGGGACGGCTTATCGGGATACGGCAGTGATCGAAGGAGGAGAATACCCGAGGCGGAAATGGCGGCGACGGCGGGACGAACGATTGCGGACAATTGGAGAAAGATACTTCAAGCCCGCTTGCGAACACGATACGATGTCCTGCCGCTTGACGAGGAACACGACATGGCACGGCGGCTCTTCGCCTCGCATGGGCCGAAGCAAGACGACAAGCGTTGCGTGAACAGACTCACACTGATCGGAAACGGGGTGGGAAGTGCGCTTCTTCCTCTACATATACCTGTGCAAATAGTGTCCGACAGCCCCCGCCAACCGAATAGATTCTGGTCGGCTAGCGCATCACCACCGGCATATGTCGAATCAGCCACGATGGACACACCGCCGCCGGAGAAGACGATCGAGGATATGCTGGCGACCCGGGACGATTCGTCGGATGACGGGTACGCCACTAGCAGCGATGTCGAAGCGAGGACTTCCAGAGTTGCCGGGCTGGGTCTCACAAACCTTGGGGAGAAGGACGAACCGTTCGCCTTCAGCATCGGACTAGATGGCTTCAACGTGGACAAGCCCGCGTCAAAGGCGATCATTCACGAGCTCAGCCGCGACTCATCCTCTACCATTTCGCCGTCGCCCATCCTGACGCCTCGTCATCGCTCCAGGTCACCTTCTATATCCGCAATCGGCTTACACTCGACTTCCGAAAATGAGCGGAACAACACTGAGCTGCATCCTCACGCACAGTACATCAAGCCGCTGAAGCGCGCCGCCGAACGACGGTCTGCTTCCCGTTCGGCTACTCCTGTCGCTTCTCCGATGTCTACGCATGCTTCTCTTCCAATGTCACCGAGTCCTTCCGTGGATATTCCACTTCGCCCGATGCCTGATCGCGTCGACATCGATGGCGACCACGTCGGCCAGCTTATCCGAGAGCGCGAGCAGTATCAGACCTACCGCCAGGGCAACGAGCGAGTTCATGGTCGACTAGTCAGCGAGGAGGTCGAGATAGCCATGAAGAAGTGGGTCGAGGGGGAGAAGCGGAAAGGAACGATCCCGCATGTCATCTCGCAAGACTACCTCGTCAGCCTTGGGATACATGGCGATCCTCACCAGATGGATCTGAGACCTTGGATCGAGTCTATGCGGGAGACGATGCCGCCTATCGAGGCTCTTCTTCGTGCGGGCATCCGACCGACCGAGCTGCCACCTCACTGTATCATCCACTCGCTCGTACACCTCGACCAGCAACTCACGTGCTACCATACCGATGACGGATTTGCACCCATCGGCGAGGACATCGACAACGCACAAGCAGACAAGGAGCTTGAAATCCTCTTCCGAACTGGGGACGAGAAGCTCGAGGATGTCCTGCTTCCCGAAGCTGAGCGGAAGATTCGGAAGGAGCAGATCGATGACGCTGGAATATGGGACGACGACGATACGCCTCGAAGGCCTAGCAAATCGAAGAAGACCGAGGATGAGTTGGGGCAAATCGTAAACGCTTTCGAGGGGGAGGACGATGACGGAGAAGGGATACAGGAGGCGATGTTGAGGAGCTACTGCGCGGCGAGGGACGGTGGATCGAGAGGAGATGGATGGTCCGATGCCGATCCGTCACCGGGACCCGAGGCGGCGAAGGTGGCGAAGAAGAGTCGTCCGGGTAGGAAGGATGGTGGGGTGAATAGGAGGACGAGTACAAAGCGAAAGAAGGCGGTCGAGGAGGAGGAGGTAGGGTCGGATGGGACGGTCAAGGCGAGGTCGAAGAAGGCGAGGAGGCAGAAGGGGGCGGATAGTCCAGCTCCGGCGAACCTGGTGGTCGGGACAGAGGAGACCATTGAGATCGCTGCAGCCGATGCCTGAGATGGGGTCGGAGGGATAGAGGGAGCATTTTTGGGATTTTCATTGGTTGGTTTCGTCATCGCATTCAACACATTCGCATCACGCTCGGCATCATGGACACTTCATAGCATCATTCACTTCGGCACCGCATTTAGTAGTTCTGCATATTCTGCTCTCCATCATGTGCTGAATTCTGTAGTCGCAATCGACTCTGAGTAATCTCACTTTTACTCACTCATATCCTGATTAAATGGACAGAAGGAAGTATTTGGGAGGGAACAAGAACAACGATGACATGCCGATTATAGCGATTATACTTCTGAACCCTCTCCCCGCACCTCCTCTTCGTCCCCCACAAGCTCGTTATCCACCTCCTCAGCATCCCCCGAGCCCTCACCCTCACCCTCCACCTCATCCGCCAATCTCCTCTTCGTCAACACCCCCACCTCCTCCACGACCTGCACCCGTCCATTTCCACCCCCCCCCC
>JAABUW010004543.1_pt1 | contig 18775 bp, 14 predicted proteins | sample 5560081 | NCBI WGS metagenome assembly JAABUW01 (sample SAMN10711882, study PRJNA513363) | rock metagenome | isolation source: Antarctica rocks | place: Antarctica: Victoria Land, Knobhead sud | reverse complement strand
CCCTTTGCACGATGATTCCCTCCAGCCGCGTCCTTGGTTCATGCGAATGATGCAAGGCTACCTCGGCTGGGCTTACATTTGACCAATCAATTTACCTTACTAGGTATCTTAAAAATCATGGACCAAGTCTTCGATCTTGTATGTCGAAGCTGTCTAGACCCGGACCTATGGACCAATCCCAGAGAGGTAGTAGTCTGAAGAAAAGCCTGGGTCTGATCTAGGCAAGTGAGCCCGCTCATCTTTTGATCGGTCTCTACGAATTGAATATCCTCGAATATAACACTTCATGCCTCCCAACCCAGAGGTCACACATTGGTACACCCTGCCCAGCATCATCGACCTTTACTTGCCAGCTTTCATTCATGATGCTCTCAATCTCTCCTCTTAAACGCGTGGACGCCAGCACTCCGTGTGCCGAATACGGTCCCATAACGCTTGCTCTCACAGCTGCACTCACGACAGCTTTGGCATGGTTGAACAAGAACGTATATGCAGACTCATGCAGGGTAATGCCCATAGCGGATGTGACCGCCGCCCACATAGGAGCGAAATGTCCATTGAACCCTAGCGCAGTCTCTTCTTTTTGGGATGGAGTCGGCGCTCTCTTCAACCCCCTGCCAAACTCCTGCAGAGCCTCCTTCGCGGCAGACTCCGTAACCTCCCCCTTCAAAGCCCGCTCCCACAGCGTAAGCAATGCCTTCCCCTGCGCTACACTTGCCCGTCTGGCCACAGGACACAAGGTGCATGCATCAAGCGTCTCATCCAGCTCTTGTAAGCGCAATGGCTCATCGAAGGCCGCAATGAGATAGGGAAGCGTCGTTGTTGCGAGAGACGTCAGGGTGAGGGTTAAAAAACTTGGGAACGCTGTTTCTTTGCTCTTTGCCCGACCATTGTGGTGGGCGAGGTAGGACTCTAAGCCGCTGGAAAAGGCGAAGGATCCGAGGGGAAGGGCGGAGTCGGAGAGTAGGAGTAAAAGGTGGGAAGGAAGGCTCGGGTTGGCATTGGACGGGGAGGTTGTGGCTTCGGTGATGGAAGTTAGCTGGGCTTGAGTAGCCAGAAGCTGTGACTCGAGGCGGGCGATCTCATGTTTGAGTCTCTGCTCCTCTGTGGGTGCGCTCATGAGGATGGCATTGTTGAAGGCTACCGCTGCGGAGACTGTGGCTATTCTGTTTCAGGCTGTTGTCTCGCTAGGCTTCTCCGTGAGGATTTGATCGGAAATAATTGGGCTTGAAGTAAGGAACGTCATGTTGGAGTATGAGTTGTGCATCGCAACGGGTTCCTACAGCATCACAGGTCACGTGCCAATAGCTGGGTTTGAGGGTTGAGGTTAAGGACTCCTTGAAACGCTAATAGCACTCCTTTACGGAGGATGACACCAAAAGTCATGAGTTGGCGCTAATGGAAGGTGCACAACATCTTGCCGAGCTTAGCACGTATAGCCCCGGAAGCCAGCTTGAAGCCTTAGGCATGCTGATCTCTATATGTTGTAGATTTGGCGCTTGCTCCAGACTTTTGGTGTCATCCTCGGTACCAAGGCTGCATCTCAGGGTTACTGTTCCCAAAGCCGAGACAGCCCACCAATCGAAAATCGGAATCATGCAGCCATGTCGGAAGAGTAACACCTATAGAATGCCACTGCTGGCGGTGTGCACCGTCTCCGTGTGTCGGCGGTCGCCGTCATGCTTCTCATGAATTCCCCTCTCAGCCAGTGTTCACAATCGATCTGACCCTGTAAGCATGGATTGGAAGCCAGCTCGAAACTGAAGGCTGTCCCGTAGGAAAGCCCTTGAGGTGTGGGTGCCTCTCTGGGATCGTCAGATACGGCGGGAGCTGAACCAATAGGGGACTCCGTGGGCGAGACAAGGGAGGAGGCGGCTTCCAGGGGCGAAGTGCATACACAAACCTGTGATTTGCCAGCTTTCGGGGAGGATTGCAGCGGCAGTATGGTCCAAGGTCATGGAACTGACTATAACTCTACCATAGTACTGTAGTACAGTAACATGTTGTAGCCATCTATTCGTTGGTCGAAAAATCCGCTCACACAACGTCGCCAAGAGAACGACCAAGGCTTTTGAAACGCGCTATCCTAGGCTAACCAAATTTGTACTAGACTGATGCTTGAGTATGTAAAAATAGAGTAATCATTCGATGAAGCAGATGCGGCGCTCAAGCTGGAGTCCAAAACCATACAAAGCTTGTTACAATTGCTGTCGCGACCTCCGTGGCAGTAGCATCACGAGCGACAGGCGAGGAGAAAAGATCCCAGGGTATAAGGGAAGCCTTAATCAGGAATCCTTGGGTGGGGCTTATTGTGGTTGATCGCCCATTGCATCGCTCCTTTTCCTCCCACGAGCTCTACCACAAAACTACCGGCCCACTCACCTTTTAACCTCACCTCACCACATCCCATTCCTACGCCTGCAAATGGCTTCTTCCACCTTCGTTCATCGATTCAATCTTCGACAGTAGGGTCGGTGCAGCAAATACGAGATAACGTCTGTTCGGCCTTAAGGTCTCCACTCTGCGAAACCGCTGGCCCGGTTTCGAAACACAAGCACGACAAGGTACAACAATCACTCTAACATCCCGGAAAGGCTATCTACCATTCGAGCATCCAAGCTGGACTCTGTACGACCCCTCCGTCTTCACCTTCTACGACGCTGATACTTTAATCACCTCCACTTTGTCTATGGTCGGCTCTCTCTTTGTGCATCCTTTCTCTTGAGACGTCAAAACCGGATGCAGGGAATCAACGTAATAATTAACTCAGTCATCACGCAATAGACTAGGTCTGTCCAAATGGCGGTCCTTGCTTCCAAGACTACTTATAGCTCGTCGATGGGGATGGGCCCTAACCAGCAATCGGTCATGGCACAATATGCTCCCAACTACCCACATCAAAAGGCCTCTGCTGGACCAAGCTCGCATAATGCACCATTTCTGAGCCCGACGGAGTCAGAGTTCTCAGAGCCTAGTGATGCACAAAATTCGATCCGGTGAGTAACCCTTTGCACCAGGCTTTGGCAGATGACTGAAAGGCTGGGAGAGGAATCGCTAACTTTACTGCTTTTATAGCACCTGGGATGAGAAACGCGTGGGCGAATGGTTGCGTGCCATCAACTGTGCTCAATATGAGCAGCTCTTCAAAGGTCAGGACCCACATCATCTGCAAAACAACGTCGGTGCGACATTGTACAACCCTCAAGATCTTCGTTCCTGTTCATGGGGGCATGGTAACTGACAAGTTAAAACAGTCAATAATGTCACTGGCAGCAATCTCATCGAGTGCGATCAACTCGTGCTTAAGGAGATGGGAATCAAAAAAATAGGGGATCGTGTCAGGATATTTGTCGCCATCAAGCAACTGAGGACTAAGGCTGTCGGCAACCACAAGAAACGTAACAGGGACTCTCTGGCTGCCTTAGATCATCGTCAGGTCCACACACCTTACACACCTTCCTCCTCGTCGCGATCACCTAGGGACATCAACCCCGCCCGAGATCGCCAGCCTGAATCTGCACGGAAAAGGTGGTCACGACAGGTTGATCTGACAGCCTTAGAAAATTATCATGCCGCCAATAGACCGAGCTCGCCTCTCGCAGAGGCAGATGGCATCAGAGGGCTCCGAGCTCAGGTGGGTCACGGAGGTATGAGTCCCATAAGCACAGCGCGAAAAGACGCTGCACAAGGCTACTTCAATCCTCCCCAATCCGCCAAGACTGCCAACGGAATGCGGCCACCAACACCAAGCCGGCAGAACCCCAATATGGACTCCACGGTTGGCAAGCTTCCTGTCGGGTCACCTGTTATTCGAGTCATATATGGCGGTGGACAGACCAAGGTGCTGGACATTAAGAATTGTAGGACTTTGGAAGAGATCGTCTCTAGCATCCTGAGGAAGCTCAGTCTTCCCGAAAATCAGGGCAGGAATTATTCTTTCTGGAATCTCGGAGGGACAGGGCAAGACATAAACAACTCGCATCGTCTCAACGAGGTTGAGCTTGTTCGCTTGTGTTCTGAGCCTTACGACAAGAATGAGCGAGGTCGACTCATCCTTCGGAAGAGACACGCTGGCGAACCAGATGAAGAGGAGCTGCGTAAAGCTGCTAGCATAGCCATGGAGGAGCAGAATGAAATGCATGCAAATGCGATGTCCGCCAATAACTCCCGTAGCCAGGCCAAGGTCCAGAAGCTGACCGGCGAGACTTGGAAAGACGTTTCCTATCCTTTATCTCCAGCGACCTTCCAACCACCGTCCCGCCTCAGAGATCAAAGTTGGAGTGCTGTATCTCAAGGATGGGGAGATGCCCCTGCTCGATTAGATTCACGCTCCAAGCCAAAGATAAAGCAGTTCGACGGTGGCAGGCCACCAAGTGAGCTGATTAGCCAAGAGTTGACAACCTATTTCCCCGACCATCAGAAAGAGACCATCGAGAGAACGGTCAGAATGTCGATGCGAAGATCCGCCCGACTTAGTAAAGCCGTCAGCCGGATCAGCATTGCGAGCAACGCATCAAGCTACACTTCCAGTCTCAAAGACGCTCCACCGCTGCCAAACATCGCAGATACTTGGTTGTCCGGGGCACATGGGTCATCAGCTAGTACCCGCGGTCCTCGTCCGCTTTCAGTTTCTCGATTTGCCAACATACAAAATGCCTATCGCGACTCAATTGCGTCAAGCTCTCTTCAGCCATTACAGGAAGAAACTCCATCCGAGCCAAACAGGAAATCGTACGTGTCATTCGAGAGTGACTCACAGCTTGCCAACATTACTGGGGAGTCGGATACTTCGCACGCCACTCTTCAGAGCTATTTCGACGAGTCTGGTAGCAGTGGACCGACCACGGAATCAGGTGGCTCGCTCAATGACCACCTTACCCAGGCCATCGCTGGAGACGGGGAAGAGCCTGATGAAGAACTCAACCAATTCCTACATGGTGATTCATGGGAAGGTGTCAAATGGATGCAAGGCGCACTTATCGGTCAAGGTTCTTTTGGCAGTGTCTTCCTCGCTCTTCACGCCGTCACTGGTGAATTGATGGCAGTCAAACAAGTCGAAGTGCCTTCCAACAGCAACAGCAACCTCGATAAGCGGAAGGAGAATATGGTCGCCGCCCTAAAGCGTGAGATCGACCTTCTTCGAGACCTTCAACACGAGAACATTGTGCAATACCTCGGCTCCAACTCTGACGCAGAGCATTTCAACATTTTCCTTGAATACGTGCCCGGTGGCTCCGTGGCCGCGATGCTGAACTCATACGGTCAGCTCCAGGAACCCCTCATTCGCAATTTCGTGCGCCAGATCCTAGCAGGTCTTTCCTATCTTCATGGCAGAGATATCATACATCGTGATATCAAAGGCGCCAACGTGCTCGTCGACAACAAGGGCAACATCAAGATCTCCGACTTCGGCATCTCGAAGCGTGTCGAGGCATCTGCACTGCTTGCCCCGCAGAAGAACGGTGGCCACATCCACCGCCCTTCCTTGCAAGGTAGTGTGTTCTGGATGGCCCCCGAGGTCGTCAAACAGACTTCCTACACCCGTAAAGCCGACATCTGGTCCCTTGGATGCTTAATTGTGGAAATGTTCACTGGCAACCACCCCTTCCCTAACTGCTCACAACTGCAGGCAATCTTCCAAATTGGCAGTTCCAGTGCCAGGCCTGATACACCAGAGAAAGCTAGTGAGGAGGGTAAGGCTTTCCTCAACAGGACCTTTGAGGTCGACCATGAGAAGAGACCAAGCGCCGATGAGCTGCTGTCATTGCCTTTCTTGAAGCAGATTGCATGAGAGGGGGTAACATTGCTGCAAAAGATCTCAAACCAACAAATTGCCAAGAAGGAATTTCCTGCCCTTGTACTTTTACATGATGCAATGAACAAACGGGATCGGGATGATATGAAGACGGAGGTTTTATGAAGACACAGATGACAGCATGTGATCCGAAGTCAGATTGTCTCTCTCCAGATCTGAAGGATAACTTATGTCTAATATGTACAATACGTCTGCATGCCAATGTATAACAGGGAACGAAATGTCAATCCTTTCACAACAGTCCATCTCTTGGTACCTGCTGATGTAGTCAACATGGACTCCCCGTCCTTGCAGAACTCGCATTAGGGTAGATGGCCATCCAAACATCCTCCCAGCGCTCAAACCCGTTGTTTTCGTCACCTTTGTCGGCGAACGATCACATCGTATAGCTTTGCTATTACGCAGCCAGGCTTTCTTAAAGCATGACAAGCTTTCCAAGCAGTGGAGTATCCATTTGCAAGCTGGAATATGAATTCGAAATACTCGACGGAGAATCAGTAACATATAAACGGATCTTCGAGGGGGTTTTACAGCTTAGTCGACTTGTGGGCGGCGGCATACCGCAAGACTCCAAGGCTTTTACAGGTTGGAATCGAGGTCGTAGGTTGAGAAAGGGATCTGTACAAGAGCACATCTCACCTGAGGAAGTTTTCTAGATGATTGGCTATATGGTATTGTAGAGGCGTGGACCGAGGCGGTCTAATCGATTCAATAGAACTATGGTGACATTTAATGCATGCAAACATGATGAGAGCACAGGTGTATGTTCTCCAGCACAGTGATCTAATTAGAGATCCGCTGGGTTGACCAAGGTTGTAGATTAGACTGGCGTTCTAATCCATCTAACAATGCCGGTTCCACGAAACAAGATAGATCGAGATGCAGGCAATCTCTATCTTCCACTCTGAAAAACCGTCCAGTACGCCAAATGCTCGCTAACGCCTCCCTTGTCTTGTCTGCATTATCAATCACCGTCCCCCCCTTTTTCCCTTCTCGTATAAGCTGCCCCTTTCTTACTACAAAAGACATCGAGAATCGAACTACATTCACGCTCTATTTGGCAGCTATCCAATCATCACTCGTCATCACTCATGCCGTTGGAGTATCCATCCCGTGGACCGCCACCATTGAACGTGAGCTTCAGCTTCGGGCCACCGTTCGGACCTGAGGCCATTGGTGTGCCAACACTTGAGACTGCGGCGGAACGTCCATCGCCAGGCGTCGAATCATCGAAATCTTGAAGCTCGGGATACTTTTCCGTATCTTGCCGCAGCGTGGCAACGGCGGTAGCCTGTGAAGGGATTGTTAGTTGAATTCTTCAACGAATTTGGAGGGTCACAACATACCTCAATCTTGTTGGCGTCTGTCCACAGCATGCTGCCGTCCTCATTGTAAGCCCTGGCATTGTTGCAGAGGAGACGGATGTCGTCCCTATATTCTCTCAAAGACTGATACTGTTCCTTGTCGATCTTCTTCTTGATCTGGTCCATCCATATCGGCTTTTGAATCAATACATAATAATCGGGAAAGTGCACTCTCGGTACTGGCTTTTCAAAGGGATCGATCAGACCTCGAGTCACTGGACCTTCTTCGTCTTCCGAAGGCTGCTCATCTGCGACTTCTTCTTCAAGGTCTTGCAACTCTTTGTAGTTGTGGAGCAAGATCTTCTGAAGTAACTTACGCTCCTTATCCGGGAGCGTCTCTACACCCCTGGATGGTCGGGCACCTCCAGCTCCTCCGCGCTTTTTCTTCGGAGCTGGCTCGTCGTCAACGTCGTCATCAGCTTTTCGCTTGAAGCCAGCTGACTTGCGCTTTCTACTGGCCGGTGCCACGGAGCTTTCCCTCGAGGGTTCCGCGGAGCTCTCAAAGCCAGCTGCTTTTTTAGCTCGCTTGTCCTTATTGTTATTGCGCTTGTCAATTTTCTGAGCTTTACGCGCAACTGCATCTTCGATCGTGTCCTCATCGTCGTCCACAGCCATCAGCCACTGCTCTTCAGTGAGACCGTCATCGTACTTGACCCGAGTTCGCTCTCGAGCGCCTCGGCCAGCAATCTCCTCAATCTCTTCTGTTACGGGATTATCTTCTTGCAGATACATATCCGGAAGCTCGGCCTCCTCCATAAGACGTGGGAGTTTGCCTTTCTCCGGCCCGTACTTGGGATCTGCGTAGCGCTCCTGGTCGAGTCGGTGGAAGATCACCAATTCCTCGTCAGACCTAGCTGTGATCATGTTCAACTCATCATCGTCCATCTCTTCCTCATTGGCCATATCATCAGCAGTCTCGGCGCTGTCGAGCAGAGTCCTGAGCATCGCATCTCGCTCTTCATTAGTGGACTTGTTATCAAATCGACCAGCCTGAATGACTTTGCCATCCATATCTAGCTTGTATTGGGCCCGCTCAAGGATCTTCTCTTCGACAGATTTAGAAGTAATCAATCTCAATATCCGGACTTCGTTCTTTTGGCCAATGCGATGAGCACGATCCTGAGCTTGCAAATCTTGATGAGGATTCCAGTCAGAATCATAGATGATGACAGTGTCGGCTGTCTGTAAATTCAGACCAAGGCCTCCAGCTCGTGTCGACAATAGAAAGCAAAAGTACGGCGAATTAGGAGCGTTAAACTTTGCCAGCAGCTCCGATCGGTCATCAGACTTCGTAGAACCATCAAGACGTAGATATTCCATACCTCTCAATCGTAGGAAGTCCTCCATAATGTTCATGATTTGTGTCATTTGAAAGAACATCAGTATCCGGTGACCGGTGGCTTGGAATTTCGGCAGCATTCGATCGAGGAGCTCGAACTTCCCAGATGTTCGCCAAAGAAGGTCATTGTTGGTTTTGGAAGGATTCATTTGGTCCTCAACCTGTTCGAAGACGAAAGGATGATTGCACAATTTACGTAGCTGCATCAGCATATTACTGAGACCACGAATACCAGTTTTACCACCTTTGCCGTCGCTTACGGAGATCTTGTTGTAAGTAACCAACTGCTTATAGATCTTTGCTTGCAGTGCAGAAGATTTGCATTTGATTACACGCTCCTGCTTATCCGGTAAGTCTTTTTCCACATCTTTTTTGAGGCGACGCAGCAAAAATGGTCGCAGAACCTTGTGTAGTCGACGAATGACGAGCAGCTGTTCTTCTTCGGTTAGTTCCATCTTGTCTTGACCACCAGTGTTCGCAAATGGCGTATTGAACCATTCATCGAATGATTTGACAGACTTGAAGATGGTTGGGAGCACAAAATTTAACAAGGCCCACAGCTCAGGCAGATTATTTTGCAAAGGAGTACCGGTCAGAATCAGTCTATAGCGTGTGCTGTAGTATTGTGTCAAGGTATTGCTGAGCTTGGATTGGGCGTTCTTCATTCGATGGCCTTCATCGACAATCATGTGTACCCACTTGATTCTACTAAGCACAGGCTTGTCCTTGATGATGTACTCGTAGGTGGTGAGCAGAACCTGGAACTGGCCGTATCTTATTTGTTGCTGCTGATTTTTTCGAGCGAGAGGAGGACCTTTATAGACGATTCTCTTGATCGACGGCGCCCACTTCTCGAATTCGAGGTTCCAATTCGTGAGAGTACTTAAAGGGACAATAACAAGGAATGGCCCAGATTGGTTCTTTTTCCTGATGAGATAGGTGAGCAAGCTAATCGTTTGGATGGTTTTGCCGAGGCCCATCTCATCTGCAAGAATTCCGTTAAGGTTGTTGTTATAGAGGGAAATCATCCACTGAAGACCTTTGATCTGATATTCTTTCAGAGTGCCGCCAATGAGGTTGTCGGGTTGCTCTTTGATCTCTTCCTTGATACGATGAGCAACAGCGTAGTAATCCACCTTTGGTCCACCTTCCACTTCATCCTCACTATCGCTAGACTCTTCCTCGGGCATATCATCTTCTGCATATTGCTGAACAGCACCTCGCTGCTGCTGTTTGACGGACGCAGCAAGCTGACTCAAGAATCCGTCCGTCTGCTTCAGCAAGTGCGATATACGTGAATCTTTTGCTTGCCCAAGAAGTTTGAGATAAGTTTCTTCATCATCATTCCTCAATGCCTGTAGACGCTGCTTCGCGGTCCTCTCAATTCGTTTTTGCTCTTCTTTCTCGATATGCTGATGTTGCGCCAGCATCATCCGGCCAAGCTTCTGGACCCGTGCTCTTTGGGTATCTGCGGCCTTGGCAATTTCAATACCATGCTGTGTGATAGACTGGAAATGCGCAGTCTGCTTTTCCTTCTCTTTAGTTTCCCTAACGTCTCGTTGTTGCTTTTCTAATTTCTCCGTCATACGAGCTTCATGTAAGTACATCTTCTTGGGTCGACGATATATCGAGCGATTGGCAGTCTGAGCAAGATTGTCGTAATGAACCACGTCCCGGTGCACTTGCTGGCGCAAAGCACGTTGCTTTGGCAATAAGCAGAGCATTTTGTATTCAATAAGGGCTTTCCGCTTCAAAGAATCGTCCACCTGTGGGGTATCACTTTTGCTAGTGTCCCAGACGCCCAGATTTGCAGGTAAACTCTCAAGCTCTGACTTCCTTGACATTATGCGATTGTAGGCAATGCGTTCGCGATCTTCCCGCAAGCGGTCGCCGTCGACTCCAGAAGAGGCTCGGCTCTGGTACAGATCCAATTTGCGTGACAACAAGCGATTCGAGATGCACAATTCTCGATCACGTCGAAATTGATCGATATCCACTCCAGTCGGCATGAGAGCGGGAATGATAGGTCTATTTGGCCTAATAGTATGGTTCGCATAACTGATGGTAGATTTGGTGTAGAAGTGGGGATCAGCGTAAGTCTCGTATACATGTGGTGTATCTAGATCTTTGCCCTTCGCTGCTGGGACCTTACCAGGAGACTCATTCAGAGCCTGGTCAGCAGCTGCGACTGCTTGTGCAAGCGTGGGTGGCGCATTGCTACGCTGGGATTTGAAGAGCTGCTGCTGGATGTTGAGTGGGATCGCATTGTTCTTGCTTAACATCTTGAAGGCCAAGATCTGACTTTGGAGTGTTTGTAGCTGATCTTTGGATAAACCCCCGCTAGCCTTGCCTTGTGGCTTTTGAGACGGTGCTCCGAGCTGCTCTGTAGTGGGCGTTGGTTGCCCTGCGGAGGTGGCTTGAGCCGAGGGTGTAGGCACGGGATTCGGCAGAGTGTGGCCTGTGATCAATTGTTAACATGGCTAACGGGAGTCAGTAGGTGGTACATGCCATTGACCCCGTTTGTATCAGCATGTTGCTGGTTTTGTTGGTTCCGCTGGGCTTGTTGCTGTAGAAAAGCTTGCCTCTGCTGTTGAAAGCGTTGATGTTTTTGAAATGCCGTGAGTATATGCTGGCATTTTAGGAGCTCGGGGTCGTTTTCCGGAGTCCCTCGGTCCTTCAGCTGCTTGTATTTCTTGGGGTATCATTAGCATGAAGATAAGAATGTTGTAGAGATAATGCAAAGTATGTAGGAGTGTGAATGTAGTGGAGTGAACATTCTTACCGTATAACATTCGTTAATCTGCTGTTGATTGAGGTTGGGTGGTAGATTGCCTCCGCCCTGGGGAAGGTTGGGCGCGGTGTGAACAGCGGAAGCCATGGCGGAGATGTTGACTATCGTATTCGAGGGTGGTGATAGTAGTCAGCAGGCGGAATTGAGCAGGCCGAGGGGCGCGGCGCAAAGCGAGTGGATGGATAAATGATAGGGTGGATCCAGTGAGCTGAAAAGCGCAAAAGAATGAATGGCAGCCTGATGGGAGGATAGTTCAGGCGAAGAGAAAGCGACCCTACAACGCGTCCCGAGAGACGTGTTGAGGGTAGTGAAGCTTTTCGGAGGAGAACGGTGATGGCGGGGGTCCAAAGCAAGCGGACTTTTGATGTGTACTGATTGCTACGAAGTTGGTCTTCAAGCTTGCCACGCTGAGTGGATTCCTTGGCGCTAGTAGCTGATTAGTAATCGACCACGAATACCAGCGAATCATTTTCTTTGCAAGACCAAAGTGCGAGGACCAACCTATGAATGTCCTACAACTCCGCTAAGCCCAGGTACCACGTTCAGAGAAAATTGTAAGTCTAAGTGAGTAAGATGCTCAATAGTTCTAACCAGGGGGGATTTCGATCGCTCGGGCAATGTTATTACAAGGAAGCTCTCATGACCCCCAGAGCAAAACTCTGTCCCTTCTACCATAGCATCCGATGCACGAAGGCGATCTAAACTCCTAATTTACAGCAACATTTTCCCAAAGAGTAAGCTAATGACTTGCCATCGATCGGAAGAATGAAGAGACAATGCCCTCCCTAGGTACGAATGTCCAACACCAGCTGTATGCTACTACCAGTATGAAGGCATTTTGATCCAGACGAAAACCAACGAACGCCAAGCCAATGCACACGATATTAGCATCAATCCCTATGGAGTTGTACATCAAGCGTACGAAACGTTCGTTGTGGAGAGTGCGCTTCGTTCTGACGAGATTCTGGAGTCAGCTTTGCTCTTTCCAGTTTAGAATAGGAGTTGCGGGATAGATCGAGACTGTATGAAAAAGAAGAGGCATCGCCGCGTCCCAGAATCTTGTACCTCAAGGCACTACCCGCATCGGGAAAGAATGGATTTGAAAATACGTACTCATGGGGGGAGGGGGAGGAGGCGGTTTTTTCGCTCTCGATGGTGGAGGGGGAGGGGCTTGCTTTTTGCTGTTTGTGGCTGCATTCAACGTAGAATAGCTCGCATTCCGCGACGGAGGAGCACTGTCGTGTGACGTTGCTGGAGACGCTGACCTCTCCTTGTAGGACCTATCAGGGCTACTGTTGCTGTGAAAGGTAGAATCGTCGGATGGGTCGCTGAAGAGATCATTTTCCGTACTGACTTTCGCAAGAGGACGCAATTGTGACCGCTGATTTCGTACAGTGAGGTTGTCACTTGGGACTCGAGATACTCGTTGCGATGGCGAAGAGTCGCGGTAAACTTGGGTTGGGCCTTGGAACGTAGTGGCTCTATTGATATTGGGCCGTGCTGAGTCGTATCCGCTCGTTTCTTTTCGAGGAGATTCAAGAGGGACTTGAGATGATGCTGCTCGTGTAGAGCGGATCGAAGGTCGAGCTTCTGCAACCGGCAATGATTCCTCCTCCTTTGCGTTGAAGCGGTCTGCGTACGCATGGGCAGTATTCGAACGTGATCGAGGGTCGCGACGCCCATCACCACCGTCAGAACCAGTTTGCCTGTACACCGAATCAGCCGGATTGACGCCAGAGGACGAAAGCAGGCAACTCACCCTGCAGGCCAATTCTGTTTCAATTGCAACAGCACATCCCGACATCGGTCATAATATTTGAGCTCAGCGTCCACGAATGTCCCAAGGTCGGCAACACTATCGACTTCGGCTTCTTTGATCTACCGGAACATTCAGCACCCTTATTCCGTCAATTTATGCGAAGGTCACCCACATCTTGCATCCTACGATAAACATCCTCGCTCGTCTCTTCATACTTTGCTTTCTGAGAACGCAACTCTTCTTCTACACGAAAGTCTTCCTTTTTGGCTTTTTGCATCTTGGCTAGTGAGGTATCGTAGGCCAGACGGCGACTCTCCAGCTTCTTTCGGGCAGACTTTGAAGGTCAGTAAGATGCTGCCGCGAGAGGGTGAAATGTCATACCTGATACTCTTTCATCTGAGCTAGCGACCTTTCCAAAGATTCAAGCCAGCTTGTGGTCGCATTAGCAACGTATGTCTCCTGAATTCGACCAATTCTTTCATTGGTCTTGCCCAGACCTGTATCTGCATTAGCACTGTAGTTGGAAATCTCTCGCGGCACCATACCCATGAGGCATTGACCAAATTCCGAGTCATCCTCGAAATCTTCTCCATGACTGACCATCGTGGAGCCCAGATAGGCCACTGGAAGTATCTTATCCTTATCATCCCCTTCTTGGCGTTTGGAGAGGGTCTTGACATAGGCAGTCATAGACTTTTGAAGGCGTTCCATGCCTATAATGTTTTAGGACACATTTAATTAGGTTTAATATAAGGGACATAGAGATACCTTCTTGCCTTAAGCCCATCTCTATCTCCAACGACTTGAAGTCGTCAGAGACGCTTGTCTTGACCTCCCCACCCATCCTCTCGCCAGCCCATTGCTTGAATCGCCCGAGCTTCTTGTTGACATTCATGATGCTATGTTGTGTGAATAATGAAAGTAGTACATAGGGATTGGAGTTCTGCGAGAGCTGCTCCTGGAATGCAAAGGGCTCGCGGGGTGACCTTTAAGAGCTGTGGGAATTCTGGGATCCAGCCAGAACCGGTGTAGTCAACGAGAGACTATTGAAAGAGTGAAAGAGTGATGTGGGCTTGTGAGGCAGAGTATTTGAACGTCTGATCTCGTTGTTGGGCTATAGGAGAAAGTGTGGCGTTCCGACCCCACAATCGGTCGATCAAAGGAAGCGACTGCTGCGAGCGGATAAGAATAGTAACATTTCAACGCGTGAAGGGCTGATAATTGATAGGTATCTATCCTGTTGAGAAGTTCCAACTACAAAGTTTCAAAAACTATTGAGAATCGCGGTGCGCCAATTGGAACTTGTTTCGGATTGCCTGCGTCTGGCGTTTCGAGACCGGCGGACTGGATTTCCATTACTGGCGATCAATCCGTCATTTGTTTCGCTCAGGAGCAGGGTTCACGTACGAGGTCAAAAGCACAAAGATTCAGTATTGGGAAGGCTTAGTATCGTGCTACAGAGTGTGACGCTCTCCAAGCTGTGCACCCCACGGTATGTCTCTCGCTCGAAAACTCCTGACAACCTAATCCTTCGTCTTCTGCGTACCACGTAATAGCCCAGTTCTCCTAGCTGCAATAAGACCTGCTTTCTGACCCTGTGCCGCGTACCGTGATATGGTTGAAGCTTTACCGATATGTTGATGGTTACCACCTCCGTGAGGCTAAAAAGGAGGGAAGTCAGATTGCAAGGTGCAAATTCGAGCATAGGGTAAATCCTTACATGGTCAACTGGATTCATGGCAACACCACGAGTCTTGGGCCACGAGTTACGCTTGACAGCAAACTTGTGCTTGGCACGAGATGCCTCTGCGAACAGTCAGCCTTCGCTCTTCCAAGCTTTGTTCATGACAGGAAGCAGCATACTCAATAGTGGCTTGTCTGTTCGACCACCTCCTGCAACTATCCCAATCATTCCTCGTGCACTGCTCTTTATGACCTTTTTCGCGCCACTCGGAAGCTTCACTCTGGTTTTCCCCTCATCCGGGTTATGACCGATGACGGTAACGTAGTTGCCTGAGGTCCTTCCCAAGACACCACGATCCCCCATCTTCTCTTCGACGTTCGTGACCACAGTACCTTCCGGAACTGATCCTAGGGGCAGAACGTTTCCGACCGTAAGGGTAGCTTTTTTGCCGGCATAGATGAATTGCCCAGTATACATGCCCTCGTTGGCGATGAAGGTCTCAGTGTGAAGCTTGAAACGGTAGGGATCACGGAAGGATACTTTGGCGAGCGGTGCACCTCGGCCAGGATCGTGAATGATGTCTTTGACGACACCGCGGATATAACCGTGTTTTTCTGCGTAGTCAAGCGTTCGAAATTGCGCAGGAGCCTTGTTCAGGCGAGTATGAGCCGCTGTAGACGTGGATCAGAATGAACCCCCCGAGACCTCATCTTGAGACGTACTGAATATGGATCCACGACCCTTCCTCTGATTGCGGATTACCCGACCCATTTTGACTCACTAGATGACACGTCGTCAATAGAGGTCTCGCTACTGCCAACCTCGTATGTACTTACCGAAGGGTATCTTGGTTGGTATCGCTGGTCGTTGGAGCTAGGAAATCATGATTGAGTGTGGGCTTCGCTAATGCCGAGCCGCTGGAGCCCAATCTGGACTAGGCCACTTTGCTGGCGCTAAGGCAAAACTCCGCTCAACCACCTTCTACCATCCTCCCCTAAGACCAGCTCACTTTAACACAACTGTCACATCATCAAAATCCACATCATTGCGGATGATGAAAGCGCGCTCATCCGAACGTACTGCCCCGAAATGGTCGACTACGAAAATAAACAACTGCGACACTCTCTTGATCGTTAATTGCCCACCTATCGCTTCCGATATCACAGCTGATGTAGAGAAAACCATGCGCGAGTATATTTCTAAAAGATTCACCGTGTTGTCTGGCTTCGGATATGGCGAACACGGTTCGTTGTGTGGACGACACCACCAATAACCGGCGGTTGGTCCGCGCATTCGAGATTGCCTCATCATTAGCTTGCTTGACCTGCAAATCTGACGCTTGTATGTGGGATATCTATTCCTCGCCTCATGTTGATCGTTTTATACTGTCTTGATTGTTGGTACTGTTGAGCTGTCTATCCGAGCTATCTGTTCTAAGGCTATGACTCCTTCGTGACAACTTTGATCATAAGCTCCAAGATGCGAGTACAATGCTTACCACACGGACAACGTACCAACCAAGATTCACATACAAAGCTTAGCGACTTTTTCTAAAACTCGATTGACTGCTTGCAGCTTCAAGGACGCTTTTGACCGAACTAAGCATGTTCCCTTCAAACACATTTGTGGGAGAAGCGATTGGGAACCACGTTCTACTTTTATCGAAATGCTGGAATTAAGAAGCACCACCAACGTTGCGGGCAAAATTAGACATTCCAACCGGGCCACGGTCGCCAAAAACGCTGACTCACGGCTATGGCGAGCGTGCTTCTGTTGCAAACCCCCGAGGAAACACCAGCCCACACCTACTGAAATGCTCCAGTGTCGTCAAGGCCATAGGCATGATGGAGAGTATTGAAGACTGGGAAACGAAGATCTCGCTCCTCGGTCGAGGCTGAGGTGGATGAGGAACAAAGTGCCAAGCGACAGGGCCTTTCTCAGTTCGGGTCGCACTTCTACGCATGACTTTACGCTCTCGACTATACGCCGCAAACATGAATTCCCAATCTGCCCATCATCCTAGGGATACCCGTGACGCTTGAAGGCATAAGGGAACGAGTCCTGAGTCCCGTGGCATGGTGCAGCAGTCCATGAAATAATAGATCCCAATGCATATCTAATGCAAGCTCTAAACCTACATAGCGCGCTCCCGTAATCTAGAGCTCATTGCAGATTCGTGCATCTAATTTTACCTAGAACTATCTCCCACCAAAATTTGAGACCCTAGTGTTGACATATATCCCCCTCCTCGGGTCAATGTCTTCCTCAGGCCTCTCCGAACTTTCCTCATCGCTCTCTAGTGACGAGGGAATTGCTGCGCCCATTCCAAAAGGCACGCTCGATCACTACTTTAAAGGGAAGAATGACACAAACGCAACTCCAGCCTCGCCGCCATCCAAGAAAAAGCGGCCACCATCGCCGCCCCATGAATACGTGCTCGCCGATAATCCAGACATCGCAGTAAGTGCAATTGATCTTCCTTTCACTTCATTCGACATGTTGCGCGCGTTGTTTGAGAGAATGGTGTACTGATGACACGCAGTTCATTTGCATGTTCCGCTCACGATTCAGCGACGCCTTTCCAAAATCGCTACCACACTACGGACCACAAGACATTGAGAACGGCGTTTTAGGGTCAATACCTGATGAACAGGTGGAGCGACTGCTATGTGCTCTTCTTGGTTTAGTCCTCAATCGGAAAAAGGATATTGAGTGGGTCAATCCTAATCCCCCCCTTCAGCCGCGCTGTGTGTCCAGCCAGCAGCGAGAATCCTGGGCAAGAATACAAGCTGAGCACAGTGTGTGTGAATCACAGGAAAGGCCACTACACACGCGCTCTGGAAGAGTCAATTCAAACCCATGCGTCTCAATGGCCATCAGTATGGCAGGGCAAAAATCCCCTGCATGGTGGGGGAAGCTTCAACAAGATGACCCCAGAGGAACGAGTATGGAGCACAAGTATATCTACTGGAGACTTAGTCGCTTACAGCCTCTCTGTAGCTCACGCTTCTCAAAGCACTCATTCTATGGTCACTAGGGTCCTCGGAAGCCGTACAAGCTATCATGAAGGAATCCTACAAGCGACAACGGCAGGATGACGATCTCAATCAGCCTCTATCAGTGCAGCCATGGGGTAGAGATGGAGACAAACGCAGGTTCTGGCTCATTGAGGGGCAGGACGACACACATTTCAGGTTGTACCGCGAGAGCAACCCAGCCTTGAGACACACCACCTGGCGTAGCGTTGCCGGCACTATCGATGAGGCCAAAGAGGTTGCCAATAACCTTATAGAGGAAAACAGTCTGCTTGCGAAGCGACTGCGGGATCGCATTATGGCCGCCATCCCTCGCTTTGAAGCCTCTGAGGATGTTGGTCGTTCCTGTAGAATCTTCCAAAACATATACTGACCCTCTAGCAGAAACGGAAACGTCGAGACTATCGTCTGGCTCGTAAAGCTCAATTCACGCGCCCTGATCCCGGCTTCTCTCTCTACGAAGGTCGGACCCGTGGAAAGCGCATGAAGTACACCTACTCAGATGAGGAGGACGGAGGCTCAGACGCCTTGTCGACGAGACGCTCAAACAGACACTCGGGCATCTCAACCCCTGCGGAACCAAATGCCCCAACTTTCACTGCCAGTGGTCGACAAGTCAAATCGAGGCATGGAGGCGCTTATGGTGAGTCAATCCTGGTTGGACAAGTTGATGCCCCGAGACGAACGAGTCTCGTAGGTATGGATGGGGTTGAGGATGACGATAAGCGAACCATGTCTCGTGGACGTCCTCGACGGGCTGCACAACAGACGGAGAGCAAACCCAAGGCTCGTTCTCTGAAGCACATTCAAGGTTACAATGCATTAGACTCTATGGACGATGAAAGTGACGCTACGTCTAGTGGGGGGGAGTGGGACGGAGGGGACGACGATGAGGACGAAGATCTTGAGATGAGCGGCGACGATGAAGGCAAAGCCACCGATGAGGGAGAGGAGCCACAGCAAAGTCTTGTGGTATCTCTGCGTTACT
>JAABUW010004538.1_pt1 | contig 18788 bp, 16 predicted proteins | sample 5560081 | NCBI WGS metagenome assembly JAABUW01 (sample SAMN10711882, study PRJNA513363) | rock metagenome | isolation source: Antarctica rocks | place: Antarctica: Victoria Land, Knobhead sud | reverse complement strand
TTATATAAGATATTTAATTAAAAGGGAAGTACTTTCCTTATTATCTCTTATATCTTTTATATAATTACTTTTAATATTATTATATTTAATAACTTTCTTAAAGTTAATAATTATATCTTATTTATTTAAGAGAATAGGATTATTATTAATAGTATTTAATAACCTACTTTTACCTTAATTATATATACGCTATAGATTAGGATAGGATAAAGTAGATAGATATCCTTGAAATCTATTCTAGTAGTAAGGCGGATACCCGCCTTATTAAAAGAAGAATAAACTAGATATCTACTTTCAATAATAATAGATACCCGCCTACTTACTAATAGATAAGATCTTACCTAAAATCTTAAGGAATATCTTTAAGAAGGCTTCTAATAATTATTTTAATCTTTATCCTAATCCTTTTTTAATAGGATATAAAGGAGATATATAACTTCCTACTACTTAATTAGCTAATATAAATAAAGATAAATTAAAAATAGTATTTTATAAGGATTTCTATAAATAGTAATTTTAAATATTTTAATTATATTAGTTAATTAGCTAGTAGAAACTTATATAAAGGAGATATATAGCTTCCTATTACTTAATTAGCTAATATAAATAAAGATAAATTAAAAATAGTATGTTATAAGGATTTCTAAAAATAGTATTTTTTAATATTTTTAATTATATTAGTAAATTAGCTAGTAGAAACCTATATATCTCATTTATCTCTTACTAAAAAAGGTTTAAGATAAAGATTAGGATAATTTCTAAGGGACTTCCTAGGAGTAATTTAAGGGTATTAGGGGTAGATAAGTCTCTATTAATAAGCGGATTTACCTTTATTAGTAAGTAGCGGGTACCTGTTTTTTAATAGAGTAAAGTAGAATAGGTATATTAAAAGTTAAAGTAAATAAAGACCTTTATAACCTATTCTAAAACCTATCCTACCTAGCTTTAGAATAAGTACTTAGAGCGGGTATCTAGATCTATTCTATAACGTAATTATATAATAGTTATATACTACTTATAATTATATTAGAATAAGTTATATTAATTATAATTAATAATAGATTATTATTCTTTAATAAATAGAAGAATTAGAATTATTATATATTATTAATTATAAGAGATTTATAATAATATAATATTACTTTTATTTATAATAAGATTAATTCTTAAGGAATCTAAAAGTCTTCTTATATAAGGATTCTATAAAATCTTTTATAAGAAGATATAAGCTATTTATATTATTTCCTCTTATAATCTAACTAATATTATAATATATACTAATAGTATATTATAAGTAAGCTATTATTAGTTATAATAGACTACTAGCTTATAAGTAATTATATAAGTATATTTTAACTATTACTTTAGCTAAATAAGTAAAGTTAAGTTTTCCTATTATAATACTTCTAATAGATAAAGTATATATAGAAACTAGATTAAGTATAATAGCTTAATTCTAGTAAGTTATATATTATAAAGATTATATACTTAATACTTATCTAATAAGCCTTTTATACTAGATACCTTTAGTATATAATTATAGTTAAAAGGTAAGCTATAGAAGTAAGTTATAATAGCTTATTATAGCCTCTTATAAGCTATTACTTATAACTACTTATCTTCTATTAAATCTAAGATAAAGTGAAGATTATTCTATACTAGTACATTATTAGACTAGTAGGTAGTAGCGTCTATCTAGTAGTATAAACAATTACGCCTAAGTTTAATACTTTAACTTAATTTAGCTAATTCTTAATTACCTATAAATAATAGTATTAACAAAGTTAATCTAAGGATTAAAAGAAGTAATACTACTAAACTAATCTAGCAGATTAACTTTATCTCTAGGAGGAAGGATACGGCTAATCATATCGTTATAATCGTGTTAGGCTAGCTACTGTTGTAGGATCTGAATTTGGAGTAGACACTAGCTTCTGGTGGTCTTCATAGGTTTGTTATTGATGCCCAAGACTTACGCTTCGGACGAAACGCCAGATCCAAATCATCCTGGCAAGTATGACAGCTCGAAGCTAAAACTTCTCTACCAAATGAAGGCAGTGTCCGAAACAAGGCTGCTCACTGTGTTAGTCTTGTGCGGAGTCGCTCGATGGCCGCATTACTCGATACGAGACAAACTTCACAGAACTCCTCGACGATCGCGCATGGTAAGTCTTCAGTGATAGCTGGTGTTAGCTAATGACCTCGGTTGCAATTATTCGTACATAACACTTGCTACGTCGTTACGTTCGCCTGCGTCTTTACTTCATAACATCAAGCTCTATCAGTCAATACCATATCGCATCAGCCCTGTCGACCTAGATCGTGACTTTGATCTCCGGGTGGTACTCATTCCAATCCGGCTGCGATCCCACACCGGTACTTTCACTTGGCTTCCTGCTTCCGCTCTCTTCGTCGGTGAAGGTCTGGCTGCTTTTGAAGTTGAGCTCGTGGAGATGCGGGTCTCCGATAGTGGTCTTGGAGTCCGACTTTTTACTTCCGCTTGCGACCTTGTGTGCTGAATTGTCAGGATCACTGTTACGACTTTGATCCCAGCGTTTGGGAACAAGGCTGTTCAAAGTCGGTAGCGAGGCAACTGTGATTGCGAAGAAGATGTCGATAATGCTCCAGCGGATGTAGTCTGGGAATTGATCTGTATATCACAAGGTTGTTGTTAGAAGTGAGCCGGACAATAAGTTCGTATGGTTTAGGGGCAAGCTGGCGTGAGATTGAGAAAGAAGGGGTAGACGTACATGTGATATCATTCTGCTTTTGGGTTAGGATTACCGGCCTCATGACAGCACCAACTGATAATTTCTCAGATCAGCATTCCTCGCCCATACTCATGAGCCGGCTCGAGAATTCACTCACTGGTAGATACAGAGCCAATGGAAAAAAGGAAGCAAAGCCGAATCTTCTTTGACAAGCTCATCTTCATCTGATACAGTACGATGAGCGGCACCGATAGTAGAGCGAAGTCAAACACGATGTGGATCGCACTGAACGCGGGAACAATTGCTTCCGACTTCATCCACCGAGGCGGGGCCTTCATTTTTCCGATGTAGAGAGCCTCAAGATTCTTTGGACGTGGCACGCAAATGGAGACGTTGATGGAGATGGTTATGATGATGTAACAGACCAGCAGACACAAGAGTGTGTTATGGACAACCATCCATCTGCGGGAGGTCAAACCTGTGAGACGGCGGTTGAAAAGAACAATCGATATCTTAATCGTGGCGACGACGAGTTAGAAGAGGATTTGTCCCACCCACATCAACTACGACGCCCAATTAGTTGGAAAGGTGTCAGTACAAAGCAGAGGTGCTGGCATACCGACATGTAGGTATTGAACTCCGCATAAGTGAGATCATACAAATGCCTGCCAGCTCCCGCATTTACCGCAGCGGCGAGGGCAATGCCAACCCAAGAGACAGCGCCGAGTAATCCGACGATGATAGCCCAATCATCCAAGCCCCAGCGCAGGTCTCTCCGGAAAAGTCGCAGCGACAGGCGAGTGCCGGTGATCAACGTTATCAGGGCGATTACAACGCCCAGGGAGACGATCAGCCTCGTCTCGCGGGAGTCGTGAGGTGCACCTGGCGGCACCATGATGGGGATTACGGAAGTCTCGTTCCAGGCAGCATCAGGAATGTGATTGAGTCGATAGAAGCCTTTGACAATCCAGGCATCATCTTCGGTGTTGGGTTTGTGGCCCAGCAACGCTGAGCCAGTCATGATGATGATGTATCGCTGGAGCGATGAGAGCTCTTTTCCCAAGGCAAGACCATTCGTCGTTGGAGAGAAGCAAGCATTTGGCTATTGCGGGGGGCCTCTGCCAGTTGATATGGTCGACGATTGGTGTTAGCAATTCCACTATCCTCGTGCCGAGAGATGGAGAACTCTTGATGGCTTTCAACGGTTCCAATCTAGTCAACTCCTCCAGGAACAGAACCCTTTAGTATTTCCGTAGTGCAAAGCATATTCCGCACGGTGGGAGCATGACCACAAGCGTCCAGCCCAGCCGGTGCACCTCATTGGATATCATTGGGCGGCCATTCGAGCAGAAACCCTGTCCATATTCCGACGGCCACGTGGTGACGATCTCCTGCAATGTTAAGAGCGATCGATATACAAGACGGCAAAACATCGTCTCCGAAAGTTGGGTATTTTATTATCCGAATCACGGGGAAACCTGGGCCAAGCCTAAGGCTAGCGGAAGTAAGCGATCCATGATCTCGAGCGTGGTTGGCGCGCCAATACGTGGGATCAAAGACATTAGGCTGGCCGGAGCTAATGACACACATCGAGCTGTGCCGCCCCTTGGTCGGAGTAGCTGTCCGAGCACCCTGCAAGTACCTTAAAGACCACTGGCCCAGACGTCACATCCAATCTATCATGCTCCTAGCCCATCCCGGAGACCGTCTTCTAGGCCTTCACACATCAACAAGCGCGAGATCTCAAGACACCAGTTCAGGCCCCGTACGGAGTGCCCTCCGCAAGCCCAATGAACATGTACTCTACATAGTACAGTGAAAGGATGTTCTCCCTGGCAGCTCCTCACTGAGAAGTGTTCAGGGTTTCTCTGTGCGGCGCAAGCCAAAGGACACTCCAGTCCAGCGCAGTATGCTTGCCTTGGGAGACGTCCTTATCAACCTTCTATATTGTATGAGATTTAGCGGTTGTTCATGGTTCTTACAGGTAGAAAAGAATAGCTTACCGAGTGAAGATGTCAAAGCTTATCGATAAAGAGGACGGGTAACGCCTGTTGCCTATCGTGGGAACTCTTTAGAGAGTTCATTGGGGGAAGGTCAGAGGTCTGTCGACGAAAGCTGCTACGAAGCCTTGCTCTACGCGATTGTCCGGCGCGTTGTCCAATCCCCTCCGAAAGACATCTTGTCACAAGGCAAATTCGGATTCGACTTGGCATCTGTCTTCTATTGTTGCTGGTTTCTATCAGCGTTGACGAAAGGGGACAAAGATATACAGTTGGCTGATGTGACAATGGGCAACGACCATGTTAGTCCGTTGATCTTGGGGTCAGTTGGCAAGCGCGAAGCTGTCTCGGCAACTCTGTGACCTCGTTCTATGGCGCAGTCTTTCTTCGCCTTCGTTGGACTTTCCACCGCTCGGTTTGTCGTCCACAATGCCTCGGACTCACAATTAGCCTATGACTCGGTCTTTCTACAGCTAATGTACTCTTCAAATTCATTCGGATCTGGGTACAACAGTAAGTGGGTCAGCCCTTCTTACTTCCATTGATGAGCCTTGCATGGCGTCACTACTAACGTGGCACTCCTTTTAGGAATTCCAACAGCACAAAGTAGCGAAGACTAGCCTCACTGCCATCTAGCGCGTCAGGGAAGCATTGTTGAGGGTCGATAACCTGATAGCAAGCATAGCTGAATTTCCAGCTAATTAAAGTTGCCAGTCCCTATGGCGGCATGAACATGCGCCCCCCAATGCGTTGAAGAGGCCCAACGGTTCCTGTCAGTTTGGGTCTATAATGGAAAGGTAAAACCCCAACTATGTTTCAACCATCATCGCATGGAGGTTACTTCAAAACGAACTTGGACTCAATTCAACTGATAATCATAATGGTTCAAATAGAGCACCAAAGTCACATCCAATCTCTCGTTAGCCGTTTATAGGAATTATCCTATTACAGCATCGGTCTTTGGGCCAATCCCCCGGATGCACAATCTGCCATCTTCAGCTGGTGTCTGTGATGGTTTTGGTTCGTTCCACTGGCATCTCACTCTCAAAAAATGTTACCGATCGCTTAGTGTGCCATGTTCTCGGACCTTACGAGGAGGCAAAACTATGGCCCATAGCACCCATTTCGCTCTGACAGCTAAGGCTCTCCGATCGTCATATTAGATCAGATTTGACCTTCAAGCGACTCGCGACGATGAGTTGATTTGAAGGGTTTGACGCGGCGAAGCGATGGGCCGGCTGCCACGCTTTGCGATACGCGATTTTTATCTCTGCCAACGCCTTTCATCACAATTTCTGGGGTACATTCTCCAAAGAAGTTCTACAATGTGGTCCAGGTGCTCGAAGCTCTCAGAATCGTTTGCTGTACCATCATTCTGTACTGTCCGAGGAGATCAAGATGATTTATCACTTCGGGATCTTTCTCGCTTTCCTTATCGGCCTCTTCCACCCTGCTTTCACTTCAACACTTCAACTTCCGTCAACAAACACAGCACTTGACAATAGTACAGAGAACAGAACACCCAGCCATGGATCATTTGCTATCGGGGACCCTAGACCCGCGGTCTGTTTCGAAGCCTCTATATTTTCCGCCCAACTCGCTCAAACATACGACTGTCTGGATGCCATCATGAAGCTGCCAATCTCCTCTGAGCCAGGCGAATTCTATAGTGACCCTCGTCAAGTAACCCATAATCCATTCAACCTTCCGGTCAGCAAGACGCACGGAACTTGCAATGCTACGGTCAATATAAGAGAGGGATACAGAGACAAGAGCTCATGGATAAGTGTCAGCGTTGGCGCGAATCAGCTTGCCCAGAGGTGCTCAGTGGGATACTATCCGAGAGGGAAGAGCGGGGGCATCATGTATACGGGGGACGATAGCTACATCCAGATTGTGCTTCTGAAGGTTGGAGGGTCACCGATACCACCATTGCTGTACACGAAGATTGTTAATGGGACAAATGATGTGCATGACACCAATTGAAGAGCAGGAGATTTTGAAGAGATTGCCAGGTGAATTGTGTGAGGCTATCTGTCATGTCTTGTTCATGTGGCTATTTTGCTGCCTCAGATCCACCTGATGGAGTGGCGCGGAAGCAGCTCCTCGCGAATATGAAAGAGACACGATAGGACGAAAGTGTTTGGCACAACCACGAGACCACGAAGCAAGGGGAGCATGCGGGTTCCACATTTGACGATCAAGTGCGGATATGTAGGCTCAAAAAAGCTCGTACATCCGACATGACTGAACATGAGCACTCGATGGAAATACTCGAAGAGGATCCTAAAAGAAATTCTTGCGATACCAAAAGTATGGGTGGCGGAACCAAGATAGCTGTCAGCGTCATATGAGCCAGAGCATACCTATGGATGTACGACATGGGGGAATTGTACATGTACGTCATTTACGAAAAGGTTCACCGGCTTATGTGTATCTTATAGTTCATTATCGTCTTCGTGCCAATACTTTCGCCTCTTGACCACCGCAGGGGTCGGTCGCCCACTCGTGCATTCCATCTGGCTCATGGAATGTAGATCCTGGCCAAAATTGGGAACGGCAGTCATCATTTCCGTATCGTATTCTAATCGAATTTCGTCTTCCCAGGTACCACAGCTATCGATGTTCTTGGATGCCGTAACAAATGCCTTCCATCTGAGTCAATAGAACTCTTGGCGGAAGGTCTGCTTTCACCCCTTCGATCTCATATCCAATCGCCTACATTCCTCGAGAAATCCTACACAGCCAAGGCGGCGGTGCAGCCAAAATCGTGTGGGATCCTCGTGCAGTGGCTCATTCGTATTCGATCTGGCCGAACATTTGCCACAAGAACACATGCCTTCAAGAATCATCCGAGGTTCGGAAGCATATATGCAGCATCATCGGGGACCCAACCTCTACCTATATAATCTTGGATCTTTCTTCGCGGTTGGTCACCCTTCCATAACATCGCTCTTCCGAGCTTTCCCAGGAACACCCTCACGGACAGGCAAGCCCCTTTACCAAGCGGCATCCAGCGTCATCCTCATGTCTCCACACACTCTCCTAGTCATCGCCCTCTTCTCTTTAGGAATTTCCGCAATCTTGAGTCTTTAAGCAATGCCAACCCATCCCAAATCTACGTTCGAGCGTCGCTTCACCACCCCAGAAGTAGGTCCACCAATTGTCCCTTCCACAAAGACACGCATAGAATTAACAGCATGCCCAGCCACAGCGCCACGACCTACCAACCCCACCAACAACCCCCTCATCACTCCTCCCCCCCTCAAGAACAACCACCCCCTACCAACCACCACCCGCACGACCAACCCCCTGCGGCTCTCGCGGCCTACCTTCCTGTACAGGCAGCCAACAATGCGTCAACGACCCCCTATACGTGAGCTGGTGCAGCCCAGAGGAAGATTGCCCCGGCATCTGCGTTCTCCTGAACGGACCGGCGTGCGGAGGTGGGGCGCAACAAGCATGTCCGTTGGCTGGACAGTACTGTATCGCCACTCCGGGTTACAGTTGTGATACGAAGGAGGCGAATTGTCGTGGGATTTGCATTAGGAGGGACGGGAATTAGGGTTTGGAGAGAGAGAAATAGGGTGGGTGGTTACAAGAGAAGACTCATAGGGGCAAATGTATGCCAAGTGGGGGAATGGTCAAAGTGAACCAGGGAAGTAAAGATGGCAATACAGTCGAGTGGCCTTGTGGGAGTCCAGTAGGGTTCGAAAAGTTATTCGGCTTCCTTCTTTCGTGTTCCAGGCAATGCCTGTTCCTGTCAGTCAATCCTATTATCATGCTCATACCTGAGGTCGTTGCATGCTTCACAATAGATCACAGTGACTGCCCAGAAAGAGCCATGGCATTTGCATCGCCTCTTTGACACTTCATTAGCCCCATTTCCTCTAACAGCCACCATATCAGCAGTGCCAAAGGCTCCGATTGCAGTATAGATGCAGATGCAATCCTTGGAGTAATTCCATCAATCAATACATCTCATGGGTGGTACCACTTCCATATCGAGGCAGCCGTTTGCGGAATAGCTCACTCCATTCAAGAAGCAATCTACTCATGCTGCATGATATACACCAGCTTCTTACTTCCCCAATACCTCAAAGGCAGCGGCGAGCCCTTGTATTTCTGCTCTTCAATTGGGCCTGAACAATAAGTGACGCCTTCACCAGCACAACACCCAAATTGTCATGACGAACGAAGCCTCATGCGCAAACCTGGGCGATTCATCGAAGCTTCTTGATTGCGTATTCGCCACGACTCGAGAAAATTAGGCGAAGTACTCCTGCTCGTGTTGATGAGTACACAGCCATCCGATCCGAATCCCAAGCCATTTTCGCGTCTGAAATGTGTAGATTGTCTCATACGAGATCTGCGCATCAATACGACGCTGCATAAACTCCATGAAGATCAAGGCGTCGGAAGTAGTTCCTAGGCGCGCTTTGAGGTTATCACACAAATGGCGCATGCATTGGTCCGATCTCTCCCACTTTCTTTGTTTTTGCCAACATCGCAATCTTTCTCTCCAGATTGCGTGAAAGATCTATCACGAAAATGATCAGCTTAGTACTGCTCAGCCTCTCAGCCGTCTGCGCTTGTGTCTATTCCTCGGTCGTACCAAGCTCTTCGGCTGGCACCAGTCTCGCAGCTCGCACAGAGGCATCAGCAAGCAACGTTTCGGCGAATAACGATCTCCAGATCTCATGCAACGCGCCCGTCTATGGCCAGAACCTCAAAGTGCCCAGCTGCAAGAATGTGTTCAACGTAATTTCTAAAGATACCAAGCAATTCACGTTCGCAGAGCGTGGTGCCGTGATACCATATGACCTGCCTTTGCCATATAGGTTGCAAAGTAGTCAGTAGACGCAATGATCAGCATAGCTCAGGCTGATTTAGAATAACAGAGGATGGCTTCTGCTACGTACAGGTCGTGCTCGCTCCAGGCGCTTCTTCGGGACATGCGAGCTCGCTGGAAATTGGTACAGCAGCGATCACTATACTCGACCAGTGCGTTAAAAAGTATGGGTACGGAGGTGAAGCCTCCGAGCTAGGTGAGCTGATTGATGATACTGTCACGTACTCAGCCCGTGTCACATGTTGAAATAATCACCCAGGCGGCGACAACAAGCTGAGAGTAATTATGTCATCTTACAAGCCACGTGTGAAGTGCTCCCAGCGTCCGGCGCCTCCTTGGCAGTCGACAGTGAGCATCTTCGCCGATATGGATGCTACCAAAGATTTGGCCATCTTCGGGCGTAATGGAGCTTCAGACGTGGAGATTACACTACCGTTAACGGTTAAGGCCAGTAAGTCGGTCTTACATGATTTCACTGTACACGTTTACGTTGTTCGCGCTAACCTAGGGCCTCGAATAGTCGATGCAAGGGCCATAATTGTCGTCGACTTCGATGGTCGTAGTGCCTCTTCGTCCTGGTATGAGATCTGGGAAGCTGTCAATGCTATCGCATACATGTGTGTGAGACCACAAAAGAAGGGAGGGAGAGCCAGTGGCATCGGTAAGTACAACAGCGGGATAATGCACGGTATAGCGTCGCTCACGTATGAATTCTAGGCTCTCTTGGCAACATCAGGGTAGACCTATTGGATGAGCATCCGGATCTGAGCCAGCCTGTACCGAGTATTCAGAATATATCTTCGCTTCCGGACTTACTTCTGTCAATTGAGATTGAAGCAAATATGGCACAGCCATCGATTCAGCCAGATGTTGTATCAAATGTCACGGTAGTGTAAGCGGATGACTCCTCTATCCATGTAGCAAGGGCAATATCTCTGGATACCCCAGCCATGGACACGGCTTGAGCCTTGTTGCGATGGCGAAAGCGGTATGGCTGAAGAGTATCATGGGGATGCTACAGCTTTCGTTGCATCAGCCCGGCTGCCTGATCCGCAATCCCTTCCAGCGCAGAGGAAAATTACAGTACAGATAGAGCGTCTCGTAACAGAGCCCAGGAACGTACATGTACATACTTGAGTACTGATAGGATAGGCGTCGAACAGCTCGCTCGGCATTTGTCAACATTTCAAGCCACGCTGGCCAGCCATAGGCCCTGGGGCATACATACCAGAAGTCTTATTGGTGAGGTAACCGCCAAAGAAGAAACAAGCTGTCCGCGATCCCGGCCTCCGACAGCGCGCAAAGAAATAGCTGAGGGGAGAAAGGTGAAAGCGTTTTGTCCGGTTCCTATCTAGATCGAATAGGGCGTGCTGAGGTCACGAATGAACCTCTTTCATGTTAGTGAGAAGTCAGCGCCATGCGATCTTCCACGATGACCTCCAATAAATCAGCTACCTTAAGGTATCTATCATAGAGTTCGATGGCGCGTCTACGTCTTTTTTTTTGTGTCGAAAGCCCCAATTACCTCAAGCCGCTTGGCGCCCTTGTAGTCGTCCAGATTATCACATTCTGAGTAACTCAATATATACTTCCCAAGCAGGCAGTACCCATATGAACATCGATGACATTATCAACACGACAAATAATCAGTCTTGATTCTGAATGTGCACTACCCAGACGTTTTGCAGTATCGTCCGGCTTACGTTGTGACCCTACCGTTTTCCTGTCAATGGAAAGGATTCCCAAGATGCACCATTGAAGTGTTATGGAGATCTTGATCGAGTCAATACTACTTCATGTGCCGAACTGTATAGAAACTGCTATCCCATCAATCCCGAAGTCGGGTCTACAATCAACGTTCCAGGCCTTCGAAAGGGTGAGATGAGGTAGCCACCACAAAGCATGTTCTTCAACACACCCAAGAGGGAAATCGAATGGTTTTGGGTGAGAACACACCGTCCGTAGGCCTCGCATTGCACTTAACGATGGACACCCAAAATCAACGATCCTGCTGAACTATCAAGCTTGCAACGATGATATGTTTGCTTGATGAGGAAATTCCGGGTCATGGCGAGCCTTTCACGGGCCGGGAGAAAGTCAAGGGAATTGTATCGCGTCTGGGGTTCAGAGTAGCGGAAGTGCCCTCTGGAATTAAGAGCTCGCGTAGATCACAGCTTGCGCAGCTCTTGCCACGCCAATATCCCTCGGTGTCAGAGCTTAACGAAACCGAGCCTCACTCACAGTCAGTCGATATCATACCCTATCATTCCCAGCCTACTCATGAGCACACTGGGTCGACAGCTCAGATTTTCATAAGACCTTTTTGCTAGCAGTCTAGCTCGAATGTCTTCCCACGTCGAGTGTGATACACCGGGCTCTGTTGCCTTTGACCACGCGCCAGATGCCATGCGATTTGTCACAGCTCCAAGATATGGATCTCACAGATATCGGTCGTCGGGTTAATGCCAGGGTGAATGGAAACCTTTCAGTGCCTGATCGAGCGTCTGAGATGAGGCTGTGACGCCGCGGCATATCTCGGACAGTGTTTGGATGATATTGATTTCCGACTGGAGAGATGAAGGACCTTAACTTTTAGTGATCGGAACGCAGGTCTATCTACCTCATGTAGTAAGGATCTACGATCCCAGACAGGTAGGCAGCCCAGATACCAATGCCGAGAGTAGTTTCAGTGCAGGAATCTAAAGGCACTTTTGTCAGTTGAAAGCAAGCGTTCTTGCCTATCCCAGATCCACTAGGCATTTCGACGAGGCAGAATTCTTTGAGCCTTGTCAGCAACTTGTGAGGAGCCTCGATCTTATATTGTTTCGCTACCATCTCTTTGAGCAGCTCTCGCTCACCGAGTGTTACCGAGCCTGCCGAGCCTGCCAAGCCTGCCAAGCCTTGAACATTATCTCCGCCGTATCGCCGCTGTCAGGTGCCTTTGCTGTCCAACCGTCACCTCCTCCTTCCTATCCCTATTCTGATCCTGAACAGGAATACACGGCGGGCGATGGTATAACGCGTCTCAGGCTGTGCTGGCAACACGCACCATCCTGTCGACATGCTTCCTTCAGCAAAGCATACTTCAATTGGCATTGATCGTGCCGCTTACAACGTTTACGACGAAGCCGAACGTCACCTTGTGGAGCCAATCCAAGAACAGTGTCAGACCTCCAGAAGTGACTCCAGTGACATTGGTGATGAGCAAGATGATACGAATGCAAGCCCTCGAAGCTTTGCAAACGTCCGACGGGTCTCAGAGAAGGTGCGATCAAAAGCCAAAGCAAAGACAAATAAGATCCTGCATCCCTCGGCCAAGCAGCACACATCCCCCAAATCTCCCCCTGCTCCACCTCTGGCACCTGCTCCGGCTGCTACTGCTGACAATGATCGTCTCTACAACCCTTTACCAGTTCACCAGGGCCCACAAGCAAAAGAACTTCTACGCCACCCCATCCAGACCGTTTCATCTGTCCTACATGGTGCGAGTGGAGCAAAGATGGCTGAAGTCATGGACAACCAGACTATCGCCCATGGTGCCAATGTCAATCTGGTACGCGCTCACGATAAGGTGGCTTCCACAGAGAACAAGGAGGAAAAGCAGTCAGCCGTGGATGACCTAGAGGGACTTAAAAAGGCCAGACAAGATACATACGTGAGATGGACAATGGATCGTCATGTGCTAAAAGTCAGGAGGATACCGCCGCTCCAGCTACCGCGACCGAACAAGAAAGACTACACACTAGGCGAAAAGAAGGGTAAAGGTCCGGTAAACTGGGCTATGTACGGTCAAGACGTGGGTTGTCTTCTTATGAATTGACGTGCTGCCCTCCACGTGTTCTCCAGCCGAATTCAATTGCAGTGTGGATGCGATGCTGAATGGGCGCACAGCTTGCCCGCTTCTATGCCAGGCTTTATGGGGATCAATACATTGATGAGTCCCCAAATCTGCCGCCGGCGACGGAGGAATCAATCAACGTAAGCTTCGAGAGGCTCCTCATGGCTTCCATGCCCTATCAGGTCATCCTCGTGAGATTCCGCAACATCTACCGCTGGGATAATCCCACGGAAACCGCCTTGTGGCTTGCAGGCTACATATTCTTCTGGGCTTGCAATCAGCTTGCCGGCGCTTCGGTACGTCGGAAGTGGTCATTCATATCGACACATGCGAGACTTTCTCCGCGTTTTTCATATACTAAAGAATAATCAGGTTCTGGTCACGATATGGCTAGTGGTTTGCCGCCGCCTATACCCCCCAACGCTTGATGATCTCCGTGAAGATATCAAGCGCTCAGAGGATGTCGAACAGACGGCAACCAATTTCACCCAATTGATAGAGCAACATGGGTCAAGAGGTTGGGTTGATGCTGTGATTGCAGATCTAGGACCGAGAGCATTGGTGCAACTTACAGACGCGGCCGATTCCCTTGAAATCATGCGAAAGTAAGCGCCAATCACCGCTGACTGGGTTTGGCATATTGCCAGTCCATGGTAGGGACCTGACACTCTCTTCCCAGTTTCTATGAGTGGCGTAGTCCACGCCAAACCCTAATATCCCTTGCCCTTCTCGGCTTGTGTTGGGTCTATGTCACCGTTACGCCACTATGGTTGTTAGCGAAGTCAATGCAACTTTCTGCAGCTCTGATGTTCTTCGGAACGTTTCCGATTGCCAGCCGCTATCCGCACTACCGGATCGTCGTGTCACCGCTGACATGGCTTTTCTGGAAGGTCCCCACAGATGGTCAGCCCCACTTATTTCTATCTATATGGGGTTAGAGTATTGACTCATGATCGTACATACAGCTGAATGGGCCATCGCCCGACTCCAAGTAGAAGCTGGTCATGTCAAAAAAGCAGTGTTGCCACCAAACGGTGCCAAGGACTCTGAACACCGAGCAGATCCAGAGGAAAAGTCCGACAATCCGAAGAACGTCGACGCTGCTATTGATATTGGAAAATACCACTGCACCAGTCAGAACCATCACGGAGACCTCATTCTAACCGCTGAAGGTGTCCGCTACGTGACAGCTGTGAGGTCGAATGTCTTGTGGAAGCTGCGTTACGACAACGTCAAGACCATCCAAAAACCAAAATCTGGCGACGGAATCGGGTTCGTGCTAATGGACGACAGTGAGCGGAAAGTCATGGGACTGAAGCAAAGAAACGAGGTTTTCACTCAAATCATTGGGTATAGCGGTCTAGTCTGGCAAGTCACGGGCTGATTCATGCGAGACTGGATTACATGTGAGGCTGGAATTCGGAAAGCCTATTCCGGGGTTATGTGCTAAGCTCACAATGAGTGGCCAGGGCCAGGCAGTAGCGTGGCTTGGAGGCTGCCCGAAAGTCCGTCAGCACTACGAGTTCCGATGCCATATTGAGATGGCAAGGGCAGGCGGTGCTGTATTTGAGATAATCCTTCAATGAGCGACACAATCAATCTAGAAAGCAGTTATGGCACATGGCTGTTTGGCCTTGCATAGCCACAGCGTGTCTCCAGCCAGATAGATACCCACCGGAATTTTGAATCAATCGAGATGACCCTCTGACACAGAGAACGGCCATTGAACAAGTGGCCATTACCTCATATCTCACATCAAGCTTGGGAATTACCATCCTATCACATGCAATTGGCATGGCTTTTGTTGCGCCACATCGCCCTTCGGGATCAATCGGCCCGACACGCGTAAACAAATCTGGGAGATCTCTTTCGCCTTTCCTCGCTCATTCCCTTACAATTACAACAGTAGTGCACACGTAGACTCGAATCTGCAACAAGACAACACAATCAACACGCTCAGCTGCCATCTCAAGCAGCAGCCTCATCTGCTCCGAACCAGCTAGGCGTCCAAGCGCCCAAAGCTTTAATCCCTCGCCCACGCTTCCCCATCGGCTCATCAAGCTTCACAAGCACGGTAGGCTTGCAAACCAACACCCTTCCCGTCCCATCTCCATGAACACGCAACAAAGCGGGCGAAACAACAAGCTTCTCCTCGCCGATACGACCATCTGGTGCAACCTTCAGCACGCTATCCGGACGCAGGATTTTATGCGTTGTGATATCGATCATGCATGAATTTTTGATTTCGAACATGAAGACGGTGGCGGCTTGGGTGGGGTCGCGGTGGAAGATGTGCGGGATGAGTTTGTAGTCTGCGGTTGAGAGGCGGAGTTTGGTGGAGAGGTGGATGGCTGGGAGGATGATTTGGGTGTGGAGGTCTTGATAGTCGGCTTCGGTGGGTGGAGAGTCGGAGATTAGGTGGGAGAGGGCTAAGTGCAGGGTTTGTGAGAGGAGTTGAGCTTGGCGTTCTTGCTCTTCTATGAAGTAGTCCATCTTGAGGAGGCTTTGGAGTGTTTCGGACCTCCATCGTCGTAAGGTGACGGTATCTGCGATGGTCAGTTATGGAATGTTCGTTCCAAATTGTTGTGGAATTGAGTGCTTACCTCGACGCGGCTCGAGCAGCGCCATGCCCTCTTCTAGGCCTTTCAGCAGAGCGATATTGCGGGAGTCGAGGCCGAAGAGATATATGTCATCGTCAAAGACGAACGAGCCAAGAAAGCGATAGATAAGATGTCGAATCAAAATCGGTTGTGAGTCTGGATACTTCTTTGCCATCTTCAGGTAATCATTACTAAGATATTCTCTGAGCAAGTCGGGCAGATCTTCGGCTGTTTTGATCTTGTCAATTTGGTCTTCGAGTATTTGTGAATCCTCCGTCTTGTCATCAACCCAGCCGGATATCTGCTGATCAAGATTCGAATACTGATCAGAGATCTCATTGTCGGAAATTTGGCTCGTTGGCTGCAATCTCAGCAGGTCGTCTTTGCATTCGGTCAGATTGGTCGACAAGTCCCTGACCTGCCTCTGCAGTTTCCTGGATTCCGACTGGATCGAGGCTTTCTCTTCGTTAGCTTCTCGAGTCTGCTCCGTCAGAAAATCCATGTGGACTTCTCGCTTTTGCCGCTCATACTGGAGGCGAGAGATAACCTCTTCCAGATATCCGAAATGCTCGTTGTACTTGGACTTCTCGCTCTTGCCGAGCTTCTCGCCACCAGCCCTGATAGTCTCCCGCAGCTGGGCGTTCTGCTCCCGCAGATAATTGTTTCTCTCTTGGGATGCGCTACTAGCTTTCTTCAGGTCGCGAAGCTCGAGCGACTGGTCTCTGTTTTCGCGGTTCACCACTTTTAATTCTCCACGTGCGTCTTCATAATCTTTCTTGAGGTGTTGAAACGCCTTGTTCGATCGAATCATGTCGTCAGGGGCTGTTATCTTGACTGAGCTCAACGTCTTGGGTCTTGGAGTTACGGTAAGATCTAGAGCTCGCAACGATTGGAGGGCTGCTGTGTTGTGATCTATTTTTACACAGATTACCGATCCATCAACAAGGAAGAGCGGACATTGATACATACCATCGAACAAGTCGTACTCATCGTCACTCTCTTGGATTTTGTCTATCGCTACTTCGGCCCTGGGCTTGTGAAAGATCTGTTTGCTTTAAGTTACGTGGCTTTGTGATATCTCGAAAGCCCAACACAAACCTTGTTCGCCATCTCATTTTGTCGCATCTCCTGTTGTCTCTGCATCGCTTCGAGCTCAAGGACCGATGTATCTTCAGACATTGGCATTCGGACGTTGATCTTCAGGAGGCTTCAGGAACCGCGGGAGCAAGGCTCATGAAAGTGTCATGTTAGCTGTTGTACTAAGGTAGACAAAGGTTCCATGGTGTCGGCGCTTGGCTGAAGCTTGGTAGGTGGAGGTGCGTGTTAGCCTCGCAGCCTCATGCACTGCGCCCCCACCATCCAGCCCACGACCGACTTGTGTCGCTCAACACTACCACATCTCTATAAGGCCACCCAATGGATGCCTATGCGAACGGGTACTGCCGGCTCGAACTCGCAGCCGGCTATGCAGAAGAGGTGTCAGTCCAGCTTCCCCAAAGGTAAACACGTAAGGCTTGGCGGCCTAGACTTCATTTAGCGCCTTGACACGGCCAAGGTTGAATCAGGACAACACCCAGCCTTCTTCAAATCAACATCTAAAGTACAATATTTGACCACAATCCTCGAAGCAAACCAAGGCTGACAGCTTCATATAGCAACTAAAAAGTCAATCATTCAGCCCTGAGTTTCGGAGTGTGGTAGCCTTGCCAGTAACTCCTCACTTATCCATCTGCTTACCCCTCAATTCATCAATTGAAGCGGCGAGTCCGTGTCGACAGCTCCTCAACTCTTTGAACACAGAAACGACCATGCAGAAAGGAGACCTTGAAAAGGTGAATAGTGCATTGTCAGATATCAAGGTTGACGATGATGGGACCTCGGATCGAAAGCTCCTTATCGCTGTCGACTTTGGAACGACTTTCTCTGGGGTAGCATGGGCGCAGACTCGTAGGGTATGTTGATACTGCAAGTAGAGAGTATGCGAACGATCGCTGATTTGTTCCAAGCCCGATGTACAGTCTGTGATCATCCAATGGCCAGATGCAGCAACTGGAGGCCTCGAGGGTATCAGCAGCGACAAAGTACCAACGTGAGTGAATGGTAGAACCTGGTTCTGACGCCCATCGTTTGCTCTCTTCAAGTTCCCTTTCTCACAATCCTTGAGCAATCATAGAAACAAGCAATCCACCAAATGTGCCAAGACTGACTGAAGTGCAGCGAACTCCGCTACGAGAATGGCGCCTGCAAATGGGGTTTCCAAGTCGACGACTACGGCCTCCGACACCAATGGTTCAAACTCGACCTCGACCCCACCGCCTCGCGCTCCATCTCCGACCTAAGCCGTCAATTTCCCGACCAACACGCCCTCCCACCCGGCTATCATGCCACGAGCGAGAAACTCTGCACCGACTACCTCAGAGCGCTCCGCACTCACACCGAGGAAGTGCTCAAATTTAAGCTACCATCTAGTATCTTACGTACCACACCCATCGAGTACATCATCACTGTGCCAGCCGTCTGGTCCGACTCTGCCCAGGCAAAGACGAGATCCTGTGCCGAAGCGGCGGGCATGGGAAAGAACCTGCAGATCATCTCCGAGCCCGAAGCTGCAGCCATCTACGCATTGCACGCCATGGATCCGCATAGCATCCAGGTCGGCGACACATTTGTGCTCTGCGATGCGGGTGGAGGCACTGTCGATCTCATCTCGTATACAGTTACGGAGTTGAAGCCCATCTTGAAAGTCGCCGAAGCTGCAATGGGCTCTGGGAGGCTTTGTGGAAGCAC
>JAABUW010004535.1_pt1 | contig 18793 bp, 19 predicted proteins | sample 5560081 | NCBI WGS metagenome assembly JAABUW01 (sample SAMN10711882, study PRJNA513363) | rock metagenome | isolation source: Antarctica rocks | place: Antarctica: Victoria Land, Knobhead sud | reverse complement strand
TTGCGAACCGGCTGGATGCTACGAATGCTGGTATATCTGCTTCTGTTGCCGCAAATCCGGAATTCGGCTTTGGGTCTCTCCTTGCACGTATGGACCATCGCAGACGCTTCATGGGCGAGGTCCAAGATGCCGCGTCCACTCGTGACTTCGTGACCGACATCCCTCAAAGGTGGCTCTCGAAATGGGTACTGAGTGCAGAGGATCCTAAGAGGGCCAATGGTCTTGCTCAAGAAGTAATTGCACGGCTCAGCACGGACGGCTCGAAGCTAGCGTCGCAGCTTTTGTCATCGAAATCTTTGTTCTTCCAGGAATCGCAGTGGCTCATTGGATCTGATGCTTGGGCTTACGACTTGGGGAATTCAGGTGTCCATCACGTAATTGCATCGGGCGCAAATATCAACATGCTGATCATCGACTCTCAGCCGTGGTCAGAGAGAGCAGCAGCAGATGCAACCAGACGAAAGAAGGACATCGGATTGTATGCAATGAACTACGGTAATGCTTATGTTGCCTCAGTCGCCGTGTACAGTTCCTATACCCAAGTTCTTGAGGCTATGATTGAAGCGGACAAGTTCGAAGGGCCGTCAGTCGTGATAGCTTATCTGCCTTACAACAAGGAAAATGATTCACCGTTGACCGTATTGCAAGAGACGAAGAAAGCGGTAGATCTAGGCTACTGGCCACTATATCGTTGGAATCCAAACAACGAGGACAATGGCGAACCCAATTTCCAACTTGACTCTGAGCGCGTCAAGCAAGAGCTGGAAGAATTTCTGAAACGCGATAACCATTTGACACAGTTAATGAACAGGCACCCAGTGTTTTCAGCCAATCTGTCGGACTCGTACGGCACAGAAGTTCGCGCACTACAAAAGCGACGTGCAAAGGATGCATATGATAAGATGCTCGAGAGTCTGTATGGGGCACCAATAACTATCCTTTTTGCCTCGGATAACGGCAATGCCGAAAGCCTAGCAAAGCGGCTTGGTAATAGGGGTAAAGCGAGAGGCCTCAAAACAATGGTCATAGCTATGGACGATTATCCGGCAGAGGATCTACCAGGAGAAGAGAATGTTGTGTTGATCACCAGCACAGCTGGACAAGGAGAGTTCCCACAGAATGGGCGCTCATTCTGGGAGGCTGTGAAGGAGAACGCTGAGCTGGATCTCTCGCAAATCAAGTTCACGGTCTTTGCGTTGGGAGACAGCCATTACTGGCCCAGAAAGGAGGACAGAATATATTACAACAAGCCGGGCAAGGATCTGGATGCAAGAGTGGCCTTCCTTGGCGGAAAGCGTATAGTCGATATTGGTCTTGGAGATGACCAAGATCCCGACAGCTATCAGACTGGCTACAATGAGTGGGAGCCTAAGCTATGGCAAGCGCTCAATGTGGACAAGGTCGAAGGCATCCCGGACGAGCCGCCGCCGATCACGAATGAAGATATCAAGATTGAGTCGAACTTCCTTCGTGGCACCATTGCTGAAGGTCTCGAAGACACAAGCACAGGAGCAATTGCAGCCTCCGATCAGCAACTCACCAAGTTTCACGGAACTTACATGCAAGATGATCGTGACTTACGCGATGAGCGTAAGGCGCAGGGTCTTGAGCCAGCTTATGCCTTTATGATCAGGTGTAGGCTGAATGGTGGCGTTGCAACTCCATCGCAGTGGTTACAAATGGACGCCATCAGCATTTCCTTTGGGAACGAGACGATGAAGATGACCACCCGACAGACGTTCCAATTCCATGGTGTCATCAAGAGCAAACTCAAGTCTGCTATGCGAGGCATCAACAAAGCCCTCATGACCACCATTGCCGCCTGTGGTGACGTGAACCGTAATGTTATGTGCAGTACGCTTCCAACAAAATCCGCTTACCACCGTGATGTCCACCAAGTATCTGCTAAAATAAGCGACCACCTCCTCCCTGCAACCACGGCCTACCACGAAATCTGGCTGAAGGATGACGATGATAAACAGACTCAAGTCGCTGGCAACGCGCTCGTTGACAGCGAACCACTCTACGGTCCTACTTACCTTCCCAGGAAGTTCAAGATCACCATCGCAATCCCACCCAACAATGACACCGACGTTTACGCCCATGATGTCGGCCTCATCGCTATCAATGGCACCAATGGTCGCCTCGGAGGCTTCAACGTCCTCGCAGGTGGTGGTATGGGTGTCACCCATAACAATAAGAAGACTTATCCACGAACAGGCAGCATGCTTGGCTATATCGCTGCAGAAAAGGTGCACTTTGCGTGCGAAAAAATCATGCTCGTCCAGCGCGACCACGGTGATCGGAAGAACCGAAAGCATGCCCGTCTAAAGTACACAATCGATGACATGGGGGTCGACGTCTTCAAAGGCAAAGTCGAAGACCTCCTCGGCTATCGATTCGAGGAACCGAGACACTTCGAATTCAAGTCCAACATAGACACTTTCGGCTGGCAGAAGGACGAATTTGGCATCAACCACCATACCTTTTTCATCGAAAACGGCCGTATAGAAGACACGGCCGACTTCCCTATGAAGACCGGCTTGCGTGAGATTGCGAAAGTACACAAGGGCGAGTTCAGGTTGACTGGAAACCAGCATCTTTGCCTATCAGGCGTGCACGATGATGACCTCGATAATATCAAGAGCATGATGAAGCAATACAAGCTCGACAACGTCCAATTCTCAGGGTTGCGATTGAGCTCATCGGCTTGTGTAGCGTTCCCAACTTGCGGTCTCGCTATGGCAGAATCAGAACGTTACCTCCCCGAGCTCATTACCAAGCTCGAAAATTGCCTGGAAGAAAATGGGTTGGGACAAGACAGTATCGTTATGCGCATGACAGGGTGTCCCAACGGCTGCGCGCGGCCGTGGTTGGCTGAGGTCGCTTTCGTAGGCAAGGCGTATGGAGCTTACAATATGTATCTTGGCGGCGGCTATCACGGTCAACGTCTGAACAAGCTGTATCGGTCTTCGATCCAGGAAGAGGAGATCTTGGGAATCATGAAGCCGATGCTAAAGCGGTACTCGATGGATCGAGAAGCGGGCGAGCATTTCGGTGACTGGGTTATCCGAGCAGGTTATGTCAAGCCGACGACTGAAGGGAAGACCTTCCACGATGATGTGGCTGAGGTGGAGAGTGATGATGAGGCCTGAGGAGGAAGAAAAGCGTCAAGGTTTGGTGTGGGATAGCCTGCATTGCGTGGCATTCTGGATTGGTTCTCTGTATATGTTTTGGATAGCTGCTGTATATATTGCTTCTACTTGAGATATCATGAAGACAGAGTGGGAAGTCTAGAATTAAACTTTCTCCATGCTTACATCTCGACATTGTTTCTGCTGAGGTCTCAATGTACCTCAAGCACGAGGAATACCTCAATGCACAGAGTGCCTCATCAGTCGTGAGCATCAGCAATGCCTATCGACCCTGGCGCTTTCGTCGTGGCCATATGTCTAGGTAGTAATCAAAGCAGGAAGGAACCCTTCGAGAGTGACGTTGTATGGAACACCCAGTCGGTTATTTCCTCAACGTACAAAAAAGAACAATTCTGTATACACTGTGTTGCCTGCTCATATGTTACAATCCAGGCGAAAGATGTTCCAAGTGGCTCACGACCGCCTCGTCGTTCGATCGGTATTCCAAATGTATTATATATATGGTAGCAGCCTCAAAGCAAATCCGGTCTACTCCGGTCAATCACAGAACGATTCTGCCCTAAGTCTTACTTCTTCTTGAGACGAGCGAGATTGTAATTTCCCCGCTGACGAGGAATGATGTTGATGTAATTGATGCGATAGCCGGATATGCAAGCTTTGCGAGCATGGATAGACTTCCTACCAACCCTAGTGCAAGGTTTTGTTTCGTTGATGGCGGACGTGGCGACTGATTGCTAGGTTTATTGTGGTTCGTTCTTTATGAATGAATCCATGACTTGACGTGGAGGTCGATAGCATTAGTTGGAATCATCCGAGCGGTTGTCGAACAGAATCGAAAGATTTTCAGCGTCGAATGATTTGTAGAAGATCAGGGTTCCTCCTCGGTACTCTCACACTGCATTCTTGCCAAAAAATCTTCCCTTGCCCTGATAGTAGCCGGAGCGTCGGGCCCTAGCCTGTGTGTTGTAAATGCCAATTGAGCCCGCCGATTTTGCATACTCCGCCTCGTGATCTCGTGATCTGGCCCAAGACTTTTCGCCCAATTAGCGTACAGCTTGTCCACATCAAGATGTCGCTTCTCGTTAGCTTCCGGCCTCCTATTGAGGCCTAATTCCTCTTCCGCCGTTGCCAAAGCTTGTTGTGTTGTCTTTGTGAAGGGATGATCAGGTCCATACGTTGATACTCTTTGCTGCAACATGCGCTGATGAATTTCTCTTGTTGCTTCCCATTCGCCTACGGCACGCAATGAAGCTGTGAGGTTGCTGAGGGATAATAGTGCGAGCTGATGTTGCATTTCCCGGTCATCGCCTAGATTTTTCTCCCAATCCGTATACCACTTTTCCCAGCGAGGAAGTACCTGTTTGTATAGATTGTTGTTTGCAGCTTCAGATTGGGCATGCAATGTCTCCTCTAAATTTTCGACTGCCATAAGGTAATTTGGGTCATTTACTTTGTGTGCTTCCTTACGCGCTCGCACAGCTCCTTCAGCTAGGGCGACAGCTGTATTGTAGCTGCCACGCGATCTGAAGTACCAGGAAAGCTTTTGAGCTAGAGTTGCTTGCGAGTAGTCTTCTCTGGATAGGTACTTTCCGTAGGCATACACCGCTTGGGCATGAGGCAAGTAGACCTCACACAAGTCAAGCGTTTCGGGACCAGCTGGTGGAAAGATTTCTGATACCTTTTTCAGAGACACTTCAGCCCATGCCTTGAATCTGCCGTGGACTTTCAACCAGTTTCGTGTTGCTAAATGGACCAACCTGATGATGTTCTCTTTATCAGTATTGTGCTTTTGAGACTATATTAGGCATTGTGGCACATAGACGAAGGACTAGACCATCTCAAAACATGTCTCACAATCCCAGATATGTACGAGAGAGCAGGTTTTAGCTTGGGAAAAGCATACCTATGCATACTGAACAATGTATCCGTTGGGTCCGCAATGATCATACTGTACGCTTTGAGAGTACCCAAAGCGTTGGAAGCCTTCACTAAGCTAGAAGGTAACGGCAGGAGACTTTTGGGCACGGCTTGATCGTCGAGACAAGCCATGTAAGACAACAGATCCGCAGCGATAGGACTAGATCGGGCAATCTGTTCGAAAGAAATAACGTATGTTGACGTGATTGGGTTCTGCGCCTCACTGTCTCTTGTTGAATCTGTGAACTCCTCGGCCAGAAGCTGTACTCGTGAGGCTTCGCTGTGGTTGTACATCTGACGATGCTCATCTCGTCAGTGCCATCCTTTCAACGACCATATTGGAAGTCCTGACACACAGACATCGAAGTACGATCTCTGGAAACATATCTCTCAACTCAACTATGTACGGGAAGGATTATCTGGGCTGGGCAACACGCACCTGGAGGTATTCAGAAATAGAGGTGGAATTCTCCGCGACATAGGATCCAGCTTGAGCTACGGCAAGTGGCAGGAATTCTAGGAGTTCTAGGAGCTCAGAGACCTGGTCACCATTGGACGTATTTGTGCCAGAACGTGCGCTGAGAAGCTCCTTGGCATCTGGAAGATCCATTTTTGGCAGCATGACAAGTCCCGCAGCAGTAGCAAATTTAACACCAGCTTTCTTGTTCCGAGTAGTGAATAGAATAGATCCATTGGACGACTGGGGCAGGAACTCGGATATGCCCTTCAAAATGAACGGCTCGTTGACTTCCCGCTTGCCAAAGAGTATATCGGTATCATCCGCGCTATCTACTATGAGTAACCAGAAACCAGCGTCATCTGTGCTTAGCCAATCTTTGACAAGCTGTTTTGGATCTTGAGTTGAGTCTGCAAGCCCAGGGATTGTAGCAAGTCTACCGATGTGATGGTAGTCTTGTTCGAAACGCAAGGCAGTGTTTGCGTGAACCCAGAAGACCGAGAGCTGCGGTTCTCTTTCACGACGTCGATATGCATACTCCAGTGCCACTTGCGACTTTCCGAGACCACCCAGACCAACTAAAGCAATGCGAGAATGCCCTTTTCGGCTGTCAAGCCTTGAATTGAGTTCTTCAATTTGAACATTCCGCCCCACAAAGAGTGCATTTCTCGCATAAGGTATGGACGAAAGACTTTGCGCCGAGTCTGCTCTCGAACAGGATGTTGACATGGACTGGGCTAGCAAGAGGCGCTGTAAATCATCCTGCATTTGTGGCAGTAATTCATCATGAATAGCAGCAACTTTACCAGAAACCATTGGCAACTCATCATGAACCGTCGTGACCTTTTCTGCGATATTGGGAAGAGCGCCGCGAACGAATTCGGTATCCTCTGCAATTTGAGGTATGGCATTGATCGCACTTAACACCGTTGTCACTTTGCGAATACTGTCCCTAATAGCAGGAATTTCTTGAGATATACCGTCAATGACAGTCTGTAGTGTAACGATCTCGAGATGTATCGTCAGCAGCAGAGCACTTGCAATATGTCAGATGCATAACCTGCCTTCCCAGAGACGAAGCTTGCCTATCCACAGTCTCGATGCACAGAATCAATGAGCTTTTCCCCTGCTCGAGTTTCGCAAGACGAGCGAGGATCTTTTTCTCCTTGCTTACTGCAACCACTGCTTTCCAGATCTTTTCCGGCCTGTGGATTTCCTCCTTCGGAACTATTCTAGACAAGATGGCGAGCAAAATTTTTGCTTCATGGATGCAGCTGCTGAGGGCGGAAGAGACCAACTTGGTCTGGAGAGCAGGATTTGACTCGATCAGCTTTGCTATGTCGATGAGTTGCTCAACTTGCACAGATTGTTGCCGGATTGACTCAGGGACATCTCGGATCTTTCCATATATGTTGGACAATGCACTAGCAACTTTGGTCCCCTGCTCGAGGAGCTGGGACGCAGCAGCTAACGCTCCGAAAACTTCGAGACCTGTCATCGCCGCATGCTCTTACTTTGCAAAGAACTGAAATGATCAGACGAAACTCCCCGAGCTTCCAGTCATTATCAGTAAAGCTACTAGTCCTAGTAAGGAATCCGTCTCTTCACGCTAGTTCTAGGGTACGATTGCCTCGGCTCAAAGACCAAATGTTAGCCCTCCCTAGCAACCATTGAAGAGGTCGCATGTGGATTTGGACGTGGACGTGAATGTTGATGGCCGCTCAATATGGAGTTCATGTCAAGCCTCCAGAGCGGCTTCGATGACCACAAGCCTTCTCTATTTGGTATGACTCTGTAATCGAGCATTCACCAAACCAACCTGGCTAACAACCGCCAGAACTTCTCTCCGAACAGCAGCTGTCCGCGCTGATACCACCTTCTCTTCGCTACCTATTAGCTGTAGCTACTCACCGTCGTCCTCGATATCTGCTCCGTCTACTAAATTCTTTCGATGAAGTCTACGCGCTTCTCATGCTTGCTGTTGAGCGGCACTACCTCAAAACGTATGGCGGAGGATTCACGGAGAACTTCTATGGCCTCAAACGTGAAAGAGTATTGCGTATAAAAGGCGGCGAAGCACCTCGGGCCCGTCTTGGAGCTCCAACTTTGATGCGAGAAACGTTACAGCTTCGGAGCCGCGACATATGGAACAATTTAGCCATCATGGTTGGCTTGCCGTACATCAAGCGCAAGCTCGATGAGAGTTATGACATCCACGCACCACAAGCAGCAATACTTGGCCCGAGCTACAATCGCGATGCTCTTCCACTTGATGCGACTATACGACAGAGGATAATGTACTACTACAAGTGGTTCCTACGAAATGTGTATCCTTACATAAACGCTGCGTATTACTTCTCCATCCTCGCCTTCAGTCTCGGATACCTATTCGACAATTCGAAATATTCTTCGCCATTCCTTTGGCTAATCGGAACCCGCATTCGCCGTCTTGGTGAGGCGGATCACCGTGCAATCGCACTAGCAGGACAGCCTCCAACTGCTACGACTGCTGGTGCAGGCGCTCGTCCGGGTCAAGGCTCTAGCATCTTCAACCCCATAACATTTGCATCTATTATTTATCCTCGCTTACTTTCGAGTCTCAAAGGCCTTCTACCAACGTCTATATTTGCTCTCAAATTCTTGGAATGGTGGCATGCCTCAGATTTCGCGCGTCAACTCTCTAAGAAGGCTGCTGAAGGTCTTGACCTACCCCCTCCAGTCATCTCCGGTCTACCTTCTAAGCCGCCTCCTTTACCAACCACAAAAAGGCCGGGAACTTCCTCCACCTCAGTCTCTCCACCACCGCAAATAATCAACACAGTCTCGCTCTCTTCTCCACCTCCACGGGTTTCATTTCCGTCGTTCCCACCATCAGCCGTGGCTTCCAAGCCTATTAAACTCGGTCCACCGATATCCTCTTCAAGCCGGTTGCCAATTCATACCGTACCTGCGCCGACGGCGACTACATCCTCTCTATGCCCCATCTGCATGAATCCCATCCAGACGGCCACATCTGCCCAGACTGGCTTTGTATTCTGCTATACATGCATTTTCAAATGGGTCGATGGCAGCCATGAGAGACAGATGGCGTTTATGGAAGGCAAAACAGGAGGGGACGAGGGTTGGGACGACGATGATTACGATGACGACGGCGAAGGGGATAAGTTAGAAGAAAAAGATAATAACGAGAGAGGAGGTAGTCGAGAGGGCAGGTGGGAGAGTGGGAAGGGTCGGTGTGCAGTCACTGGGAGAAGAGTGCTAGCCGGGACAGACGGATTGAGGAGAGTCATGGTGTAAGTTGCCGTGTGAATCGCAGGCAATAGGATCTTGGAAGCATTAGCGCGGCGTTTGGAGAGTAGTGAACATTTAGATACCACGGGAAGCGCATGCATTGTTTGCAGATGGTCACCCAAAAGGGAAAAAGGATTGAGTGCTATTTGAGCAGTACCATTGATCTCAGCTCTCTCTACTGGCACATATCACACATATCGTCCATCTGAGCATAGACCACCTGCGTCCCCCTCCCATCTCTCGAAATCGCATACTCCTTCTCCAAATCAATCTCCACGAAATCGAGACAAATCTGCGGGCATATATTCTCATCGACCTGCATGTCGGGCGTCTGTGTATACCCCTGGTTCTGCTCCTCCGCCAACCCTCTCATCTGCCCATTAAACTTCATGTAATCCACATAATGCCAATCGCCATCGATCATCCACTTGTAATAAAAGCACAGCTGGTCGTTTTCCTTGGTGGCTGGATCCGTTGGATAGTTCCTGCACCAGCCATTCCCGGCGATGAAGTCCCATATGGATAGGAGGATGAATGTGGTGTTGGTGTGGAAGTTGTAGTATTCCCACTGGTATACGTGTCCGACCTTGGTTGTTGTGGTCATGTTCTGAGCGATGCAGTGGCAGCGTGTGTCGATGAACCAATCGCCTGTGTGCGGGCCTGAGAGGGAGCCGGGGATGCGGCCTTGTTCATTTTGCTCCGGTGTTGCGGTATATGCTGGGCGCAGGAGGAAGAGGGTGAGGATGAAGAGAAGAGCGTGGAGCGGAGGCATACTGGCTTGATCGATGCGGTATCTGACGACTTGATTGATGTTGACCAAAGGTCAGGAGGACTGGCACCTTTCTCTTGCCTGCTGAAGTGCTAAGAAGCTATCGAAGACAAGGTAGCATGTTCCGGTTCACAGCCTTGACGGGGAAAATTTGAAAAAGGTTTGATATTATATATATATGGCGAGTAGTGCGATACTGGAGAGAGAATCATGATAGAGTTTTGTGAGAATGACAAGCAAATCAGAGTACTATTTCGAACGAGCCAAGAGACTAGAGAGAAAGTATGAAGAACACATATTAGTAGCTTAGGCCTTAGTGACTCCACTTTCCTACTCTATTTTCTCCACTTACCACAGGCAGCGGCTTCTGTGGGAAGCAACAGACTCTGTCCTAGAAGTATGCTTAGGAAACACTTCATGGTTCAATACACTTCCAGTGTACTTTCCAATAGTGAAATGAAGTTGGGCGGGCAATAATCGAACATACAGTCGAAGAACCGTTATTCACGCTGGAAGTCCGCATCTGGAGACGCATATGTACTCTCACCTTGGTAATGATATCCCAAACGCAGCCTCACAGATCAAAATAGGTTCGCCAAGTTCGGCTTCCACTAGCTTAATGCCATGGCTGATATTATTCCCAACGACACCGACGATATCGCGCATCGGCGGATTGAGTACTCAACTTTGACACAGCAGGTACTTTTTCATCCGTTGTCATGCATTGGAAGCATGGTGTTTCTGCTCTCCGATTTGCAGCCACTGCTCCCTAGAGTTGTTCGCATTCGTTCACAACCCTTTCCGGCGAGACCATTACGTTCTTTTGCTTAATGAAAGATACGTGGCTTTCCTGATTATGCGTTTTGACGATCTTTCTGTTTAGAAAAAGGTAAAAGGAAATGGATGAGCTTGAGGGCCATCATACGAATGGGTCGTAGAAGCCAAGTCCGGAATAAGTCTGTTGAAGCCATTTAAAATTCTTTGAGACTTGTTCAAAAGCTGTGGCGTCTGTGGCAGTCAGCCTCCTTGAATAGTGGTGGAGTCGAAAATCAGCTTCAAAAGATTATGGCGATTCTGTACTCCATCTTGCTCCTTCAACTGACAGCTGGTCCATCTGGATATTCCGAGCTTTCGCACCATTTCGCAACCACCACTTAGAACCCAATCCATCGCACCGCCTGGGAGCTCTAGATGACTTCCATGGACATCTGCTTTGGGTCGTAGTCGAGTGTCGTAGTCGAGTGGACGACCAAAAGTCTCCTTGTTCACGAGATACGCCAGAGTGTCGTGCATAAAGACTTGCTGCCTCATGACCAGCGGATATTGGGGCTTCGTTGGTCGTCGATCAGCCGAAGGAGGTCACGCTTTAGCGCTGAGTCGAGAGCGGTTAGGTGCAATGGTCTCACGGTGCGTACTTCATTCGTCTTGGCTGGAGTCTGGCGGCACCGCCATCGGGTACACTCTCGTTGACCGTCGGCACGAGACCTCGAACCCCCACAATATCAGGGCGTACCGCCCCAATACTCCATAGGTCGCGACTCGCAAAGCATACGCTAGGTTAACATACGATGTCTAGAAAAGACTGACGCAACACACAGCTTGTGGAACCGACAAGCAAAGCCAAGGCAGAAAGGAGATCAGGCTCGATCAGGCTATTGATGGCCAAGAACTGTTCCATTTGAGGTACCCACGTACCAGATGCTAACTGCAACCGGCACGCTAAAATTACCCCTGAGCCTCAATGCTGATTCGCGGCCCCTGCTTCTTGTTGGACAGCCACGGCGCGCCCACAGATCCCGAGGTAAAACCCCCCTCTCTCTGATCATGTTGTTGGCCAGAGCAGATTTGCATCATTTGGCGGAGCGCGGCCTTGCGACTCTCGTTTGACGTTCAATTCTGCAAGGTACACCACTGCTGGAACTAGCAGTGTATATTTCGGTAATCTAGTAAGGTCAGACCGTCAATGTATATGACTCTAATTTGAGCAGCGACAAGGGCTGAGCACTGCAGCTAGGACAGATGTGTCACTTATAGCGCGACTTACCGAGAACTTTCATCTGATCTAATTGGACCAATCCGGATGCCAGCGCTCCTAGCGTCCAATAACCAGCCTTCCCCTGCCCCTTTCCGTATCGGTGCTTAGCTCGTTCGCCATGTGGGATCTTGCGAGAATCCAATTTCCCTTCCCATTTCTCTTGCTCATCCCCAAACACGCAATCTCAACGTGATTGTTTTCCTCGTTCACATCCACATTTGTTTGTCAGACTTCCACTCGTTCAGTCTGCAAAAGCTAGCCACTTCTCGCGTATACCCATATACCTTGTAATTTATACTACTCTAATAATCAAGATGCAATATTCTCTCGCTATCCTCGCCCTCGCGGCTGCCGCTACTGCAAACCCGATGGCCCAGCTTGTCGCCAGACAGGCAGTCACCGCTTCCATCGCTCCATCGGACCCGCCACCACCAGGATGCACGGGCTCTGCAGCTGGGTCTTACGGTATTGTCGTGCACAATGTCAGCACATCAGCTGCACCAGCGAAGAGACAGGCTAGCCAAACGTCTGGGTATGTACATTGTAGCTTCAACCCGGCTTCGAAACACGACACTAATTGGGTTTTATTCTAGTGTCCCATCTCAAATCACGCACGGAGCTGTTTCCATGATCAACGACGGCCAGATCCAGGCTGGCTTCCAGACCAAGGTCATGATGCCAATTGCCAATCAGATCACCGACGGCCAGATTCAAGTTCAGGTTATAATGGCACCTGTCACCGAGACTGTCGACGGACAGCCACAAGCTCCTACAGTGTCTACCAGCAGCTCTACTGTTGTCGCTACATCTACTCCAGTACCAACAAGTGCAGCACCAGCAACCACCGCGGCCCCAAAGACGCCCTCCGCAGTTAGCAGTGCTCCGTCCGTAGTGAGCAGCGCTCCTTCCGCTTCCTCTTCTGCATCCAGCATGAAGATGATTGCCTGCGAGGAGCCAGGAGAGCTAGAAATCACTCTCGACAACGGTATCCTCAAAGATGCCAAGGGCCGCACGGGCTACATTGCATCCAACTTCCAGTTCCAGTTCGATGGTCCTCCTCAGGCTGGTGCTATCTACACTGCTGGCTTCTCCGTCTGTGGAAACCAGTCTTTGGCTCTTGGTGGCTCGAACGTCTTCTACCAATGCTTGAGCGGGAGCTTTTACAACCTATATGACCGTCCATGGGCCGCGCAGTGCTACCCTATCACCATTAGCACTCTCGAGCTGCAAAAATGTTAGAAGCACATTAAGCATGAAATGATCTACGAGGAGGTGATAATGGGTGGATGGGGGACATCTGATTGTGGATCTTAGACTTCGAATACCTATGTCATCGTCAACAATTCTTGAATATTTCTTCCTACTCGACAATCCACAGTTTGGCATATCTGCACTCATGATAATGGTGTCGGGTGATTATCACTTTGCTCATTCTAGACTATTAAACGGTTGGCATGTTGGATTTGGGGGCGGTGCGATGAGGCTGGGGGAACCAACGCATGACTGGGCGCAGTCTTCTGTATCTTGTGTACAAACATTGTGTTCAAAACAAGATACATTTCATGAGCAACAACAAAGCGTTTGAATTCCCAAGCCATCGCCATGTTCCCTTTCCTTGGCATCTGTGGGCCAAAGTAAGTCATGATCTGAAGGGACAAAATATATGAAACGACAATGAACATGAATAAGTGGCTATTGAGTATTGACCTTGTGATATATCGTTGTCTGAAGTACTTAGACAGACGCTCGCGTCAAGCACGGCGGCTGGAGCAGAAGCGCAAGATTGATCACTTCAAAAGTTCACTAAGTACTTTAAAGTAAGCAAGTTCGTTTCGTCAACCAAGGGAGATTGATTTGGAATCTGCATCTAAAGCCGATGCGGGCAAACGCTTTTCGGTACTCCGTACAGCTCTTGTAATGCGTTTACAAATCAGCACTAAGGCCTACACAACGTCATCTCAGCATCATCTTCCCCTCGGTTCTTGAACCCTCGGAGCAAAGCCATACTGCTTCTGTCTGCTGCGTCGCGGAGAACCCTACAAGGTTCGCACTAACCGTATCTCGTTATTCCGTCAATGCATTCTCTGCCAATAGCACGTAAACCTTCGGGCGGATGGTGCGGAGGCGGTTCACTCCTATGGAATCCAGAGACCTGGTTTGCGGGTAAAAATGGCGTTGTCCCTGCGTGAACGGCTTTAACGTTCACCTCGAGACTCCGAGAAATGTTGACGGACTTTATATGCCTGCCTCCTCCTCTGTTCCTTCAGTCTACCCAATCTCGATCATTGACCTTCCAATGATGGCCTTGACCAAAGAGCACAGTGATGTGTCCATCATCGATATTCGTACAGGAGGACTCGATTTCTCCATCCTCGATGAAATGCGGGCCCAATTACGCCCAAGCAAAGGACAAGAAAAGCGGATGCCTACTCTCCTGTTGTACGACGAGCAAGGGCTTAAGCTATTTGAGGACATTACTTATCTTGATGAGTACTACCTGACCAACGCGGAGATCAAGGTCCTCAAAACCCATGCGGACGAAATGGCGAGTCGTATCAGTGCAGGATCCTTGATGATTGAACTGGGAAGCGGGTATGATGCCTGACACAGCCAGCGATCACGTCCAGAGCCTCCAACGATAGGATGCCGTTGCTGCGGAAGTGCAAATACTAATGGTACCGCAGCAACCTTCGCAAGGTCAATATCTTACTACAGGCCATTGAACGTGCTGGAAAGGATATCGACTACTATGCTCTAGATCTTTCTCATCCGGAACTGGAGAGAACGCTTGCCGCCGTGGAAGGGAAGTATAAGCACGTGCACTGCCGTGGACTTTTTGGAACTTATGATGATGGGCTTGCTTGGCTGACGAAGCCGGAAAATCTTAGAAGGCCGAAATGCATTCTATGGATGGGGTCCTCTATTGGGAACCTGAAACGCCTAGAAGCGGCAGATTTTCTGAAGGGGTTTTCGAAGATTTTGAGAGGCCAGGATACGATGCTAATTGGTATTGACGCCTGCCAAGACAGGGACAAGGTCTTCCATGCGTACAATGACAGAGAGGGGAAGACTCACGAGTTTGTTCTTAATAGTCTCAGCCACGCCAACAAACTTTCGGGTAGAGAAATATTCCGCAAGGGCGATTGGAAAGTCATTGGAGAATACGATGAAGAATCTGGCCGTCATCAGGCTTTCATTTCGCCTGTGAGAGACGTCATGGTCGAAGGCGTCCCTGTCGAAGCTGGAGAAAGAATTCGGATCGAAGAGAGCTACAAATACTCTCTTCTGCAAAGCACAGAACTCTGGGAGAAAGCACAATTGGTTCCACAGGCGAGATTTGGTGATGATCTCAACCAATATCGTAAGTCGCTCCCTCCAATTTGTCTAATCCACTTGTATCCGCTACTAGCTAGCTAAACTTGTCTAATAACCCTATGACCACCGGTCTGTCGATCTGATGTGTTTCCCAAGCTCGATCTTTCCTACTTTGCCAAATACAAGTCTCGCTACCTTTCTCTCTGTGTCATATGAATCATCTCCTAGCCTCGAAAGTGTCTTGGGCGTGGCTTGATACGGTTCTTGAACGAATCAACATCCATCGATTACTGATTGATGTTGCGCCAGATATGCATCTTCTTTCGAAACCAAGATTCACCTACCCGCTGAAGGCGGCGGAATACGCTACTCAGCCGGTTCCATCGCTCCATGAATTCGAACAGCTCTGGGCAGCCTGGGACGTCGTTACTAGGCACATGATTCCAGAACAAGACCTGTTGTCTAAGCCTATTAAGCTTCGGAACTGCTGCTTATTCTATTTGGGACACATCCCCGCTTTCTTCGACATACACCTTACGAGAGCCACAGGGGAGGATCCTACCCATCCGGGCTTTTACCAGAAGATGTTCGAACGTGGTATCGATCCAGATGTCGACAATCCCGAACATTGTCATGCACACAGCGAGATCCCGGATGAATGGCCTCCAGTGGAAGACATTCTTGGCTACCAAGAAAGGATTCGAGCTCGAGCACGGTCGCTCTATCAAATTGAAATGTTTGAGACGGACCGAAAGCTGGGAAGAGCCATGTGGATTGGCTTCGAACACGAAGGTAGGCCTCCTAATATTACCTCTTCTATGACACAATGGAATGCGTTGACTCTGCATAGCTATGCATCTTGAAACTCTTCTGTATATGCTTCTGCAGAGTGACCAAACACGTCCCCCTGCTATGAAACCGGATTTTGAGCTCTTGGCGAAGCAGGCCGAAAAGGAAGCTGTGCCCAATGAATGGATCATGGTACCATCTTGCACTTTGAGTGAAGGTATGAATGACCCAGAGAGTGACCAGGGACCTGATCGTTTTTTCGGCTGGGACAATGAGAAGCCCAAGCGTTCCGTCCATGCACCAGCGTTTGAGGCGCAGGCGAGGCCTCTTACCAACGGGGATTATGCTCAATTCCTGGAACAGACCGGTCAGAAAAGGCTGCCAGTCTCATGGATTTCCGAGAAGACCAAATCATCCCGGTCGAATGACAGTGCACATACCAACGGCAACGGCATCTACATGAACGGTGCTAGTCCGCGGTTGACCAATGCGTACTTGAAAGACAAGTCCGTGCGGACAGTCTTCGGACCAGTACCACTAGAACATGCTGTGGATTGGCCAATCTTCGCATCATATGATGAGCTGTCTGCATGCGCTGCCTGGATGAACGGCCGTATTCCAACTGTAGAAGAGGCTCGCAGCATCTACCACCATGTCGATTTCAATAAGAACAAGCATACCGACAGCATTCTTACCAAAAAGGTTTCGGCAGTAAACGGGTAAGCTGTCATTGCTCTCATGATAATTATTAGGCTCTGAAAATTCGGGCAGGCACCTGTCCAATGACGGAGTTGAGATCTCTCCGCCATCACACCCTTCGCATACAGGCGCCTCCAGCGCCAATCAGTCTCTAGATCCCAACCAGCGTTTCGCTGACCTTGAAGGCTGCAATGTCGGCTTCAAGCACTTTCACCCTACACCAGTCACACAGAACGGCAACCGGCTGTCAGGACAGGGCGACATGGGTGGTGTGTGGGAATGGACAAGTTCGGTGCTGGAGAAGCATGAAGGATTCGAGCCTATGGGATTGTACCCAGCTTACACAGGTTCACTGATCGGCAAGAATGTTTGAAGTTGGGCCGTGCTAACCCTCTGCAGATGACTTCTTCGATGGAAAACACAATATCGTTTTGGGCGGATCATGGGCCACACATCCTCGTATCGCAGGACGCAAGACGTTGTAAGTTCCATCCTTGCCACCCTGCTACGTACGGCACAGCTGACTGGGACCAAGCGTCAATTGGTATCAGCGGAACTATCCGTACGCATGGTGTGGCGCTCGCCTTGTCCGTGACGTCTGACCTTCCGGCGCGTAAGCTGGTTTCGAAACACGACGGGAGCTTTCAACAAGTGCATCCCACGTAATATTTCGACATGGCAGTGGAGAGGGGAATCAACTTCGGCCCTCAAATGTTTATAAGAAAATGAAATGCAGCGTACAATGGGATTTACTTCTGCCTTTGGCGAGCCGAAGGCCTTGGGCAGTATGAAATCTGAGCAATGCGAGAGCTGAGATCCAAGTTTCTCCCATTTGATATCAGCGAAACCTACTCCGCGCCCCATCTCAATAAGGGCCAGCTGACCAATCCTTGCGTACTTACAACATCATGGCCTCCATGCAAGGACTGAATTCTTGTTCCCATTGGGTGAAAAGCAAATAACAGTGACTAAGGGGCACGTAGTGACAAGCTTGCTTAGCAATCGCGAATATTTACCGTGCAACGCGCTGTCCTTCTCAAGCTTTGGGTGCCTCTGCTGCGTCCGCCGCTGGACCCTGATCATGGGGTTCTGACTGAGGTTCCTCAGTCATCTCTGGCTGTAATGTCCGTTTTCCTGATGAATGGACCGGGCTCGACGTCGTTTGTACACCAATTGTTTGCACTGGAATATGCTCGAAACACAAATATTGTCACTTGCAAAAGGATCACAATGCGGAACGATGGCTATGTGCGTGTCCACTGGTTGAAATCTGATTCTCCGGTCCATGATTGTGCACTCCACTCCCGGATTGTGAGAAGAGCATAGCCAGCCCTTCGAAGCATACGCTCTTCAAGCCAATTTAGCCGGTATATCCGATCTTGGTGCAATGCTGAACACTTGTATATGAAAACGGGTAGTTGACCTCGTCAAATAAGATCCGTTGCTTTGTTTACCACCCCCACAATACTCAACATCTTTCGCTCTGGGTACATAACATCAACATGCGTCTACGAATATCGACTCGACAACATCGGCTCTTCACCCATCGTAATCTCCGGCATCACTCCACATCTGAATCAGTGACGTTCAACAATCTTTGACACAAGACATTGTCACGTCACCCACCATAATTTCCATAATAATATCCCATCTTCAGACATACTCGTTAGCCAACTTCCATAACCTCCTCGACTTTCGCTATCGCTCTTGCTCGCCCACCCATACATCAAGATCTGTCGAAGAATAGCACACTGAAACCAACGCTAGCATGCCTGCAGGTATGCTTTACAGATGGGAGGTGTGTCAAATCTGATAGATGATCATCTTTGACCTGTCCGATCCCAAGCTGACGCGTCAATGTAGGACCGCAATCATGGCTTAGGTACAATCGATAAACACCTTGAAACATGTTTGCTTCCCAACGCCCCATTTATGCTGATAGCAACCTGCAGAACACAAATGCGGGACCTGCGCTACCGTGCTTTCAAGTCCACGGGCTAAGAAGACCTGCTTTGGTATTCACGAGGAGGTTTGCACCAGATACCACAAGACACTCTTTTATGTCGGTATGTTAACCTCGGAGTGCCCATTATGCTCCATGAAGAGACTGACAGTCCTCGATACCTAGGGCAGTCACACCACTGTGATGCGTAAGTCCGATAAGGTCTGCTCTTGCAGCCTAGCTATTCTAATTTTTCTTGATCAGCTGTCACAAGACAGTGGAACTTCATGATAAACGGCATCGTGAAATTGCGACCCTTATCCAACATATACATCGCTTAGACGGATGCACCAGCAAAGTCTTCAACAGGAAAGGAAAGGGCAGGGATAAGAACAAGCTTAAATTGGACCTGGACGCTCTCGAG
>JAABUW010004534.1_pt1 | contig 18794 bp, 22 predicted proteins | sample 5560081 | NCBI WGS metagenome assembly JAABUW01 (sample SAMN10711882, study PRJNA513363) | rock metagenome | isolation source: Antarctica rocks | place: Antarctica: Victoria Land, Knobhead sud | reverse complement strand
GTTCCCGCCCATCACGCGAAGACAGCCGCCCCGACTCTCTGCAAATCTTTTCCAACCCTCTTCCCGATTCGCAAGCCGGACCAAGCGACACCTTGCCCTCCGGTCACCCGAAATTCGGTTCCCTCAAAGATACACCCAACGAGCAGCACCGCCCATTGCCACGAAAGTACTCAAAGCAGAAACAGTGGGACTCAATGCAATTCCCGCGCCCAATGACCAAAGACCGCCTTTCCGACTTCGGGACCCGCCTCGAAACCCCTCCCCATCTCGAACGCAATAAACGGCACTCCTACCGTCTGTCCGCGTGGCGCGCACCCTCGTTCGTCGAATCCCTCGACACCTTACTCCATGCCCGAGGGAACAGGCAGATACTACTCTTCGCGCTCGGGTTCGTGTGTCCCTTACTCTGGATGCTTGGCGCGGTTCTCCCTGTGCCCGTGAAACCTGCTTCTGTGGAGGAGGCGCAGGAGATGAGTGTCGCAGGCAGCGAGGACGATATTCAAGCGGCGATGATGAAGCATGAGGCGGGCGACGCGGAGAGGCGGTGGCGGGAGGAGAGGGCGTGGCGGAAGGCGAGGTGGTGGAGGGGGTTGAATCGGGTGATGAGTGTGGTTGGGGTTCTGGTTATTGGGGCGGTGGTGAGTTAACTTCTCCGGACGGCCGCGACGGCTTTGTGCTGACTATTGTTGACAGATCGCGCTTGCTGTCATTGCTACGAGGAAGTAAAAGTGTCTCTTTTGTGATTTGGGTGGAGGGAGATATTCTGATGATACGTTTTGGCGATGCATATGAGCGCTTCCGCGGTTTCTTTTGTGTTGAAAAAACAGGCTGGAGATGATGGAATGATACCCACGGCTGCGAGTACATGGTGTGTAATGTGTTACCGTTATATATTGTCTTCAGATGTGGCAAAAGTAGTTAGAACAGAAGCCAGATACAGTGTATACTTGTGCACAATGACTGCTTGCTGGTGCAAGGTCCATGTCCAATAGTCCTGTTTGGACGTACGAAGTGCTCGACGGAAGTTGGACCAAGGTAGTCGGTATGCATGTAGTAGCCATGTTCAAGGAGAGGAAGACACCATATGCTTCCCTCGCGATAATCGTCGCGCATACGCGTGCAGCGCCAGCCCCATCGCCAACTTCACCTCACTCCCCTTGCCTCCCCTCCTCAAGCTCAATTTGTGATCACTGGCTCGACACTACCCGCGTGACGTCGTTACCGCTTCGGCAGCACTCCGGCAGCTAACAAACCAACCTCTATATACTCCAACAAAAAGCAAGCTCACCTGCTAATTTCCGACCGGCTAACAAAGCACAGAACCTCAAAAAAAGTGGCCGAGTCCTTTTCCTCCATCAGCGAGTTTCGGCAGTAATAAGCACAAGTGGAATTTCTTTCCAGGTTTCACTGAGTCCCGTTGCTGGCAACTTGGCCGGAGGTGATTCGTGGTTTCTTTTGCTTCGGAGGTCGGGGGTTCGAGCGGGTGTTGGAGCTGAGATTCAGGTTTCGTACGCAAGGGTGTATGTACTTTTGGCCGGCGGGGAGACCGGTGGTGAAGAGAGGGATTGGCTTGAAGTGTTAATGTTTTTGTACATACCATGAATATTTCCATTGCAACTGTATCATATCTCAGACCTCAGAACTCCTCCTCCTGCCGAAAGAACATGGTAAAACTGATAATGGTCCCGTAAATCAACAGTCCGCCAACTATGCTCATCACCATCGCTTCCGGCCGGATCAAATCGCAATGCGCCAGCACTACCGGCAATGCTGCAAGAGACATCCATTAGCACTCACGCTTTCATCTCCACTGTCTTTCATGTATTGCGTGCAGTACGTACCAACCCCCATAACAACCAAAAACCCGGTAACAAACCTCCCCAGCTCCACCACGCTATTTCCTGACCCGCTATCCGTGAAATCATCCTGATTGGAAGCCTTGCCGCAGAGCCAGTTGGGGATGGGGGCGATGCAGTAGGTTGCGACGACGAGGAGGGTGAGGAAGTTGTTGAAGAGGGCGCTGCTGAGGATCACGAGGAGGAAGCCGATGGCGAGGATCTAGTCAAAATGTATTAGCGAACGGGTTGGTGGGGGGAGCGGTGGGGGAGGCGTACGAAGGAGAGGACTATGATGGTTTTTATGCCGGCCATGGCCATGGTGGGCAAGATCGTGCGGAGGTGGTGTGGGAGTGGAAGTGGTGTGCGCCGGGCGGGTCTAGGAATTGAGGATGCTGCGCTCGAGACTCCTGGCTTCGGCAATATTGTACAAGAGTACTGAAGCAGCACAAGCAATGAACGTGGTATGGAGATGAAGTGAGGTTGCTTAACATGCATTCGAAATGCGCCTGCCTTGACGTCGGCGCTTGCTCGCGTGAGGCTGGGATGGCCCGAGAGCTTAAATCGGGAGCTTGGACCCGGCTCGAAGTTGTTCGCGTCGTTTGAGGCCTGGAGCATATGAGGAGACACGGAACACCATCCACTTCCCTCACTACACCCTCACATAACGGATATCTCCTCCCACTAACACCTTAACCAAACCGCCAAGATGTTTCGAAACAACTACGACAACGACTCCGTCACCTTGTGAGCCACAAGCAAACAACATCACAGATGAGGCAGAGCAATCGCTAACATATGATACCAGCTCCCCCCAAGGCCGCATCTTCCAAGTCGAGTATGCGCAAGAAGCAGTAAAGCAAGGCTCAGTCGTCGTCGGCATCGTCAGCAAAACCCACGCCGTCCTCGCCGCAATAAAGGTAGACCCACCATCCCCCCATCTACCACCTTCCTGACAGTCATCATACTTACAAGTTATGTATAGCGCAACGCAGAAGAACTCTCCTCCTACCAACGCAAAATCATCCCCATCGACACCCACTACGGCATCGCCCTCGCCGGCCTCGCCTCCGACGCCCGCGTCCTCTCCAACTTCATGAAGCAGCAATCCCTCGCCTCCCGCCTCACCTACGCCCGCCCCATCCTCCTCTCCGACATCACCGCCCGCATCGGCGACCGCGCCCAGACCAACACCCAGCACTACGGCAAACGCCCCTACGGTGTCGGCCTGCTCATCGCGGGTGTAGACGCCCGAGGACCGCATTTGTTCGAGTTCCAGCCGAGTGGTGTGACGGTGGAGTGTGTTGCTGGCGGGATCGGGGCACGGAGTCAGATGGCGCGGACGTATTTGGAGAGGAATCTGGATGAGTTTGAGAATTGTGGAAGGGAGGAGCTGGTGAAGCATGCGTTGAGGGCGTTGAAGGATAGTTTGAGTCAGGATAAGGAGTTGACGGTGGAGAATACTAGTCTTGGGGTGGCGGGGATGGAGGAGAATTTCAAGTTATATGAGGGGGAGGAGATTGCCGGGTGGTTGGAGACGACGTTTGAGAATAAGGCGGAGGGTGAGACGGGGGCGGAGGGAGGGGAGGGGATGGAGGTGGATACATAGGAGTATCTGTGGAGGGAGGATTGGGAGGTTCAGGCCGGCTCCAAGTGATGGGTACTGCATGGCGTGGCGTTCATGGCGAGTGCATGAGCATTACTGAGCGAAAGGACGGATAGCTGTGTGACAATACTAGACGGTGCATTCACTATCGATCGTCCGTCGTGCTCTTTCACCTCCTCAACCTCGTCGACTGTGAACATCCACACGGTGCTGTTCTCAGGCACATATGCAGATCTATACCGCTTTGTTCGTGCACGGTCCCTCGCCTCCTCTTTCGGACCCAACTTCACTTCGACACATCTCACTTCATCTTTTCATCTTTGTCTGCTCGCTGGGTTTCAAAGCGAGGAAGCAGAAGAGCATCGGTGGAAAAAGACGATTGAGAAGAGTCGAGCGCGCCGTCGATGCCAGTGATGGAGAAAACTCCGGTCGAAGAGTGGCCACGATGGGCAAGGAGGAGGAAGAATCAACGATGTACCACTCCTTGAAATCCTGACATTCAAGTTGAAGACCAGACGATCGTCTTTCCCAATGGCCATGGTCGTGTGCTTGTTGAAACCCTCTCCACGTGATATGACCCAGGCGGCCTCCTCTTGCATGTGAAGTTTCTCCAAGTCCAGCAAACACCATTCAATGCAAACTCAAGATAAGTCCATCGAAGTCAAGTATACCATCAAGCTCTTGCTCCTTTGCTTCTCCGTCTTCATCTTGGAATAAATACCGCCCTGGTGCGCTCTGAGACCATATCACGCCTGCAGGACATTCGAGTCAGTGCATCACGAGCCCCCATCAGCAATCCGCGCAAACATCCACACGATCAATTGAGTTCTGCAGGACGCTCCCCACTCATTACGCCCTGGCTGCTTGAAGGTTCTCGTTCCTCGATACCGACCTATCGCGCCGCCTGGTGGTAAGCAGAATCGCGCTCTCCCGCCAATCGACCCGCCGCCCTGGACCCCTGACCCGCCCAAAGTTCCCACAACCTCACTACACAACGCGGAGACCACGAGGTGCCAGCATCGACTGACTAACCACCGACGCCCCTCTACCAGCCATCTTTTTAGTGTCGACCTATTTCTCAAATTTTCTGCTGCTCTTTCACCATCTCAAATAACTTCCACAACCTCTTCTCAGCATACCACGATTTTCATACCGACAGCTATCCCACACATCATATCAAGTCTCGAACACCAGATCAGCCCCTACCGTAGCACACACCGCGGATCCGACACTCGAGATGGACGAATTCGACCGCATCGCTGCTGGAGATATCGGTCTAGGTCTGAGTTACGACTGGACTGCGCTCGGGGCTGGTATGGACCTTCCTGGCGACGGTACCGACCTCTCGAACGTAGCAAATGGGTCTGGCCAGCAGTTCATGGCCACGAGGGCACCTGCTCCGATGTTCGAGAACGGCAATTTCGGCCAGGTTAACCAGTTCAGCTACGGAATAAACGACCTCAGCAGCCTCGGCCAAAGCACCAGCGCCAGCTTCTCCAACTTCGCAAATGGCCATGGCCAGCAGTTCATGGCCACGAGGGCTCCTGCTGCGAATTTGAAGAGCTTCGATCTCAGCTATGGCGCCTTCCAGCAATCGTTTGTGCCTCCCCAAGCAAACATGGGCTATCCGTCGCCTCTCCAAGGTCAAAATTTCCAATATGCTCAGGTACAGCAGAATCTCACCACCCAGCACCCTATCTCGAACTTCGGGAACCAATTTCACACGATGTCGCCAGCCACGGCCGTCGCACCGCCTCTCCACGGTCAAAATTTCCAATATGCTCACGTACAGCACAATCTCGCCACCCATCACCCTGTCTCGAACTTCGGGAACAACTTCCAGCCGACGTCGCCAGCCCTGGCCAGCCCGTCGCCTCTCCGCCGTCAAATTTTCCCAAATGCGCACGTACAGCACAATCTCGGCTTCCAGCGCCCTGTCTCGACCTCGGAGAGCTTCTGCCAGATGCCATCACCAGCCCCGGCCAACTCAACCACTCTCCGCGCTCAAAATTTCCCAAATGCTCACGTACAGCACAATCTCGGCTTCCAGCGCCCCGTCCTCACGCCGGAGAGCACTCCCATGGTCCGCACCGACAGCGGTATCTCGATGACAGACAGCCGCAAGCGGCCACACCAACAGATGACGCCCGTAGGCGCTGTCGTCGACCTCACCACCAAGTCTCCGTCCAAGAAACGGAAGATCGCACAACCAAAGACGCTGAATGACACTGTGGTGCGCGACACGATCAAGACAGCCAAGATCCGCAGCCCGGTCAAACAGTCACCACAAACACCAAAGCAGACCAACACGGCCAACAATCTACAGTCGAATGAGGGCCTAATGCTCTTCAAGATGCTGGCGCAAGGCGCACAGCAGAACCTCGGCCGCCAGTCTGCAGCGATCCCCGAGTTGCCAATCACACCACCAGACAGCCGCCATGGCCTCAGCGCACCCAGCTCGATCTCGGAGAGTCCTGACCTCGCCACCCTGCTCCGAGCCGAAATCGACCATATCGACGCCGTCGAGAACGAGAATTTGCCGCTAAACTACATCAAAGTGGGTGACGACGAGTACATCGACGGCGTTTACGTCATGAAGAGCGCTGTGGGCTACAAGGGTCCGAGGACTTGAACAGTGTTCTCGAAGATCGCATCATACGGCTCATGGCCACCACACTGCTTTGCTCGAGCGTTCACGAATTGTGAGAACGATGTATCTAGCTCTCACTCCAATCAACTGTCCTGCCTTCCTTCGCGCTCTGCTGCGCTAACTCAATGATCCTGATTCCCGCCCTGCTCTCCTCCGGCTTCACCGCCACCTCCTTCTCTCCACGAACTGCGGCCGCGAGGTCGCGGTAGTAGTCCATGTACGAGCCCGTCTGACTCGTGATTTTGCCTGTGAAGACGACGCCAGTCTTGTCCTTCTCGAAGCTATCATCGAGTGGCTTCTTCGTGTGAAGCGTGCCGTGATAGCGCGAGGGTTCGACACCGAAGCGAGAGTCGTCTGCTTTCATGTTGTCTTCTAACAAGTGGTCCATTTGTACGTCTTCGCCTTCCTACACTGCAATCAGCATCTGCTCTCACTAACTTGGCGCGTGGGGGCAGGAAAGGCTCGTACCTTTGTGAAGCTACCATTCGTGCCTCTAACCCAGTACTTCAGCTGCTTAGTCTGCGGGCTCACGACTGTGGTCTTCACAGTAGCGATCAAGTGTTTCTGCTCGCCGCCGTACTGCAGAATAATGGTGAAGGAATCGTCAATAGCATCGTCCGCGCCACCTTCTCGCAAGACGCGCCGGAAAGCTGTCACAGACTTGGGCTTGCCGAAGAGCAGGAGGGTCTGGTCTAAGGAATGGGTGCCGAGACCGTACATCATGCCGCCGGCTGGGGACTCGGCTGGCGTCTAGACAAACAATTCAATACGTGGGTTCCGCTTACGCTCAGATGGTGGACCACGTACCTTCGCACCCCAATTCGCCCACGGTGGGCTATCGAGATCATAGTGGTTGGCGAACTCGGTGATCTTGCCGAATGGGTTCGGGTCGAGGCTCATCAAGTGCTGGAGTGTACGGAAGTCGGAGTCGTAGCGGCGGTTCTGGTAGACGGTAAGGATTTTGCCTTTCTCCTTTGCCAGGGCGATGAGCTTGTCTGCTTCGGCTGTCGTCGCTGTGAAGGGCTTTTCGATGACAACTACCGACGGCATGTCAGGTCTCATATATCACAGTTTGCAAAGAATTAGACGGCATACCATGCTTCCCAGCCTCCAAAGCCTGCTCGCCAAACTCGCAATGCGTATCAGACGATGTGCAAATGATTACCAAATCGACATTCGAATCCGCGAGGAGGTCCTTTGCAGTCCGGTAATGCTTCGCTTCTGGGTAGTCGACAGTGCAATGCTTTCCAGGCTCAACATTTGATTTATCGCTTGGCGCCTCTGCTCGCTGAAGGAAGGCGACAACTTCGTAGTCTGAATTGGGAGTGATGAATGGTAGATGGAAGCATTTTGTCGAAAAGCCATAGCCCATGAGGCCTACTTTGATTGGTGCCATGTTGTATTGCCAAGAGAAGTATATTGGAGGTTTAAATGTTGACAGAATAGACGTTTTTGAGCTGCCTTTGAAAGTGTATTCAACTTGAGTTTTGACGAAGTTGTGGATTCGGTAGAGCTACCCATTTAGGCTGAATGCTGAATGCTTGAGGAGGTGGAAAGAAGACATGACGAGTGCAGGCATAAGGTGTAAAACAAAGCTGATATGCCGATGGCAGAGGAGAAAAGGACCTTCCTAAGGCGTACTGGTGCTTCGAGGAGCTAGTCATGGTAGGAGGCAAAGACAAAAGAAAATCACACTCACTAATACTGCCAGGACGACTGATAAGTGAGTGGCACAGTTTGAAGAAGACGTCTATGAGCGGGTTGAATTTGACAGCTCATCTTTTCTTGCTTCCGCCACTGTCGGTCTTGCCTGCCATCCAGCCAGCAAAGTCGAAGTTCTGGACCGAGTTCTGAACTGCAACAGATGTTGGTTAGTATGATTGTTTGAGACCTGAAGCAGGGGAGCAACACACTTGTGCTTGCAGCTTGGTCTGCGCCGGTAGGGGGTCCTTTGCTTGAAGTCATCTGCTCCATCTCTGCCTTCATCTCCGGGTCCACTGTACCTCGTTAGCACAAAGCCTTTCAGTTCCTGTACTCGACACGTATGCCACTCACTGTTCTCCATCATCTTCGGCAGCCCAAAAATCATCACTACCGAGACTAGCGACATCAAAATCATCGGGCTCTTCAAGAAGCTCAACAGATTGAAACCACCCCTCTCCACGTAGAATTCCTTCTGCGCGTAAGGCCGCACCTCGAACTTAGCCACATTCTGCGCAGAGCCGTACGAGGGACCTTTGTTGCTCCACTCATTGCCTCTGAACGTCTGCCATGCTTCGATTGTCTGCTGCGAGGCAGCGTCCTCCGTCTTCTCCACGTCTATCCGGAGTGGTGGGAACTGGTGGTCGCGGCTGTGGACGGTGAGGAGGTAGCTTGCGCTGTCGATGTCTGGGAAGAGGAAGGTGTTGTCTCTTCGGAGAGGTACATCGTATCGTACCCCAGGCGGTCCAAGGAGTACTGCGTGTGTCGATGCTGAGAGCGATGCTGGGTTAGGCAGTTGTGGTGATGCCCCTACCGAGATGGTCAGGCGGGCGGCGGAGGCGACTGCTGCACTCGCCCAGAGCGCATATAAGGTGGTGAGAAGCATGATGTTGCTATTGTAATTGTCCGCGGCCTAATACTCATATACAGCAACCTTGAGTTCACTCAAAACGCGGGTGTTGCCGTCGACTAAACCCAAACAAGCGAGACAAGCAACGACGATCAATGATGTCGTTCGGTATAAACGTGCCTCACTTGAGCTCGGTCCAGAGGATCCATTGCACTTCATCGACGTTGCACGGGAAGGTGCATAAATAGCGGTGCTGGAGCTCAGAACGGCGGTTGTCTCGAACGAACAAACATGTCCATCTACTCTCGGCTATACCGCTGCAGGACATTGGACAAGGACAACAACCCCGTTGACCCGGCGAAGATCACCCAGGACTCACCATTGCTAAAACTCCCGAGGGAACTGCGAGATGAAGTTTTGACATATCTCCTCGAGGTACGGAACGAACCACCTCCATACCCACCCACTACTGGACGCCGGCAGAAGCTCCACGATACGCATGACGCACTATTTGCTCCCTTTCGCTACCCACCGTGGGTATGGGTGTGTCGACAGCTTCGCAGCGAATGCTTTGAGCTCGTCGCCAGCCGTATGGCAGGGGCGCCGTTGAAGGCCGAGCTGGATATCATCTTCAAAGGCTACCTCTCATGGCCAACGTGGACTTACCTGCCTCCCAAGCTACCGCGAGAGACCCCTTTCGATCTGGAGGTAACACTGCGCATCTTCAGCACAGAGGCCTTCCGGTCCAACGATGGCTGGCCCCGTCAACCTGGCACGGCATTTCGTGACCTACTGTTTATGCTCAATAACTTGCTGCACAACGGACCCTCTTTGAAGAGCAGCCGCGAGAATGGAGGTCTCTACCGTATGAACAGGCTTTCGGTTGTTGTATCGTTCCACGATGACTACACGCCTGATACGTTCCCGGAGACTGCTCACAATATTTTCAAGATGGTCAAGCAGCTTGCCACCGTTGGCCTGACGAGCAACATCGTTAGGACCGTCCGAGCGCATACGGAATACGACCAGCAAGGGAAGAAGCTGGTCTTCAACGGCGAGTGGGATGTTCCCGAGAAGGTCGAAGCCGCGAAGACCCAGCAATGGAACAGCATGGGCTTCTTCTGTCCAGCCCAGATCTACTCGCGGTCGCGCTACCCGACGTCCCACGGTACCTAAGAGAGCGAAAGATATGGCCCTGGCAAATCGTGCTGCCGAGATCCGCGGCGCAGGTTCAGCACTCGCTTGGACATGATGTTCGACTCAGATCTGTGCTTCGTCCCGGGGAGCCGTAGCAGCATGCGGTACATAGCACTCACGGGAAGCATCTGTCCGATTCTATGAGCAACATTGCCGGCGTCTGGTCTCCACTTGCTTCGAGCCGAACGACAATCTCAAGGTCGAGTGAATGGCCTTCTCACCAGATGTGGTCCGAAAGATCTCCGCCACCGCCTCCCTCACCGAGACACCGCAAACAGCACATAGCCAACAGTCATATACTATTCGGAAAACGTTCATCAATCAGGGAAGTAGCTGGAACAAGATCTGTCACTTCAGTACGGAACTCGATTCATCGAGTTCGATGCCGGGCAACGGGGATTTCTTCCCTTTTGATATTTTGAACTTTTATTCTTTCGATCGTCTCACTCTTCAGTCGAGGTTCTGGTGATGGTGATGGAACGTATATCATGGATCATGTTAGGAGGAGGATGCGTCCGATGTATAGTCGTGCAATCGTCATATAATGCAATGGAACTTTTCGTAACGAACGACTCAAATTTTCCGTGTACAGAACGAAAATGCAACATCTGATAGCCTCAAACCCTCCCAGATCATCTTCATTGCCATCATCATCTATGCGACGAACGCCTTTGGCGCCTTTGCGTGCCTCTTCTTCGCGCCGCTCCAGAGAGCCGGGCCGGGGATGGTGTAGCTCGAGATGGTCTGGTAGATGCTGATGAGGATACCTGGGTCGGTGGCCTTGTAGAAGGCAGTGGCAGCTGTGCCAGACGGGACGGCGCTGCCGGAGCCAGTAATGGCGAGGTTGATGCACTGAGGGTAGTTCTGCGCGCCGTTGGCATTGCCGGCGGAGTGGAGACCAATAATCTCGTGGCGAAGGACGTAGTTGCCTGGTGCAACGGACGCTGGGATCTTGACGGTCCAGGTGACGTTGTTGGCTGTTAAGGTGTGTAAGCATTATTACGTGTGCGGATCATGAAGGGAGGATGGTTCACCAAGAAGTTGATCAGATGCCCATTTGCCTGGTGGGGCGGAGTCGTCGATGAGCCCGCCCTGGTCGATCTTGCCCCAGCTGAGGGTGGACTTGTCGACGCTTGAGCAGCTGCCACTGCACTTGGCGAGGTAGTCAATGACTGGTCCGTGATGGCTATCGGGCCAGGTGTTCCACTGGAGGTCAATGGACGATCCGGCGGTCACTGGGATCGAATCTGTGCCGGGCGTGGCGCTCTTGTGACAAACAATGTCCTGTTGAGAGTTGTCAGACATTGCTCCTGAGGCAGAAGGTATACGTTGTGGCTTACCTGTGTGCCGTATGCATCTGGAGAGACAAAGCCGTTGTCCTGGTTGAGTGCATACCAGCCGGCCGTTGCAGGCTTCGCGGACAGATAGAACCAGTTGGGGTTGCTACCCAGGTACCACTTGCCTCCGCTGACAATGCCGGAAACGTAGCCGTGGGCAGAGACAGCTGGCAACGCCGCAATGGCCGCACTGGCGATGCTTGGGATGGTGAAGGAGTGCAGCTTCAAGATGTGGAGTGTTATTGATGTTGTAGAAGAGATGTCGTGGTCACTTGGACGTTGAAGAAGTGAATGGAAGAGCCGGTCAACGGTCTTGGATCAAGCGATGGGATAGTTGGTGTTGGAACACTGCGGTGTGCTTGTAAAGAATCTATAGAAGAGTGCTGGAAGCCATGTTCAAATACCTTGCACTCCTGGCTATGCCATGCAAGGAAATGACACCGGATGAATCGTGCTGCAGGCGATGTGGTTACGCCAAACATCGTCCCGGGACCTCAAACTATTGGAAGCGGCTAGTATATTGCTTTTTGGGTCCATGAAGGTCGCTGTGTTCCTTGACACTCTCAAGATGAGACGCAGATATGCCTTGGCCCGCGATGACGGGGCGACATCCGGAGACTGACAAGCCCTTGCTAGCATGCTTGCCTGGGTCGTCGCTGCAAAGTCCTGTCCGTCCAGGTGACCTTCGGCATATATCTATATTGACACCAAGGACATTTGCTGGTAGGGTGACCTTCGCTTCGCACAGCTGGACGGTCGTTCATCAGGCATGGTAAATCGACAGCGTTATTGAGGGTGTCGAGCTCTCTAGTATCCTCGGGTGAGCACTTTTGAGGCAGATCATTGTCCTACAACATCACTATACGCGAGACAACCTGCCCCTTGGCGCTGGGGTATGGATGCTTGTCGCTCCTTTCCGCACTCGTGGCTGGGTGGAGAGGCGGAGCGACAGCAGGCTCTTCCCAGTGGCTCCTCTACCCATGCCTCATGCCATTATTCTGGAATGTCCGGCTTGTCTCTGTCGTTTCAAAATGTAGACGCTGTACGATGAAGAGTGCGAGAAGTGAAACGCGGAGGAAATTCGAAGGCTCGAAGCGCCTCTTTCTTTTCTGGCTGAATTCTCCTCTGGTCACGTGCTAACGACGACAACATTAACAGTCTTCCCGTCTCCTCTCTCCACACAACATCGTGCACTCCACCATTATAACCCTGGCTGCTCGGAGAATAAGCCAGGCTTGGACAACGTTCAAAGCCTAGCGTGATCGATGTACTGCCACATGCAACGGTTGGCTTGGTTAAAGATGCAAGGTCGTCTTCTCAAGGCACCATAGCAGCCGATCTTTTCACTACTACATGGTGTAGCGGAAGCGTGGGTGTCTGTAACCAAGCTCGCCACCTTCCTGTTGAAGTCTATACTCTCGCTTGCCGGCTTCTCGCGCCGTGTTTTCCCATCTAATGTATAGCATGTTCGCCACTACGCCAATCAGTGTCAGGCAGATCGCGCCCAGGTTGATACTATGGCCAGTTGTGTAGTTGGGCGCGTCGCTAGAGAGGTAGGTGAACGTGGCGACGAAGGCTCCGCAGTTACCGATGGCCACTTGGAAACCGACTCCTGTCGCGCGGACGTAATGTGGTGCCAGATTGTTGCTAAGCCAAGCCAATATCAAAGGGGAGCATGGAAACGCGCCTGCCGCGATGAAGAAGGTGCCGGCATATCTGACTCCGCCTGTGTTCGAAGCGAGCTGCATGATATAGCCTATCGCAGCCACCGAAAGGCCCAGTACAATTAGTGGGCCGCGCATCTTGATCTTGTCGCTAATGAAGGAGACGATGATGACCACGAGAAATGCCAGGAAGTTCGGAGGTACGGTGAACAGCTGTGCCGAGATGTCTGAGTATCCTAGTCCTTCGATAATGCTTGGTAAGAACAGCGAGTATGAGTAGATGGGGATCAAAATCAGGAAGAAATTTGACGACATAAGAATCGTGTTGACGTTCAGCAGAGCGAAGCGGACCTACAGCATGTCAGTCAGGCCTCCTCGATCCATCGGAAACCAATATTTGATCTTACCGCGGACCAGCTGAACTCCTCTTCTTCGACCTTTTCCGAGCTCGTCGCACCTTGCATGTCCAGATGGAGTCGATGCGCAGCAATCCATCGTTCGTCTTCCGTGAGAAAGCTTGCAGATCCAGGGGTATTGGGCAAGAAGAAGAACGCAACGGCTGCGACGATGATGGTGATTGTACCTTCGATGAAGAAGATCCAGGGCTACAGAGAGTCGGTCAGTTACGGGTGCCCATGAAGACCGATCAGAAGCAACAACATACCCAGCCATTGTACCCATGGTAGTTGATCTGGGACAGTCCCGTTGCCAGCAAGCCTCCGAACGCTCCACTCAAGGGCGCTGCGCAATAGAAAATTCCGAGCCGGAACATGAGATTATGCCGCTTGTAGAACATGCTCAGGTAGAGGATGATGCCGCCAAACATGCCGCCCTCGCAGGCACCTAGGAGTAACCTGCAGGCCACCAACCCACCGAAGCTTTTGACGGCGCCCATGCAAGTTCCTACTATGCCCCATGCCTACAGCGAGTCGACGGTCAGCCTATTTCTCAACTTTTCCAGGGCCTGGAGGCATCCTTACCATGGCCAAGATAGGCAAGTACCTCTCCGCCTCCAACATACTTGAGAAGCCAGTTCGAAGGTATGTCAAGGAGCACATAGAGGATGTAAAAGACGGTGAGTGCTACATTGAACATGTTGCCAGTGAGCTTGAGCTCGTCCTCCAGTCCATCAATCCTGGCATTGCCGATATTGGACCTGTCAATGAAAGCCAGTAACCACAAGGCAAAGATCCATGGCAGGATATGCAAATCGCACTTCCGAGTGATGCGTCGGTCGAGCGCAGGATCCTCGACGTACTCGGTCGGCCTGAAATCTCCGTTCTTTTCGTCGGCCTCCATGTGGTCCACAGCATGGCCATTCTGCGCCTTCTGAGCCATGGTCACAGTCTGTTCTCTGGAAGAGCGCTTAAACGCAGGGCGACGCGATAGTGCTCGATCACCTAGACCGAAACCACCGACTCGTTGAAAGAAGCAACTGGAAGAAATATCAAGAAACACGAGAAGTCTTGAAAAGTCTTGACCTACGTCTTGTATTCCCACGCCTACACGGCATTTCACGGACACGGCTCAGCAAGAGATCGACAGCCCACGCGATGTAGTGTTACAACGGTGTGCGGAGTTGCACGCTGGAGACGCGGCTGAAAGAGTCGACTGACGATGTTGGAGATCTCCACAAAGTCGGCAGTCGGGACGTCCAAGTGGCTGCACGTGACTGCTTCTAAGGAATGCTTGTGCTATTAAGCTCCACCGGCACCGCGCAGTATCGGCAAGCTGTTTTGATAGTACACACTCTAGCCAAAGACTCATACAGAAATGCCTCCAACGCCTGCCAGGCGCAGCCGTAGCACGCGCTTCCTCACTTTCCCACCAACGTCCGAAACCAATCCCATCTATTCCTGCGACTCCATGTGCTATGCAATACAAAGCATTAGGAGAAGATATCTTCAACCATACCTAAAACATGACCGAAAAGAAAACCGCGCCTGCTTCTGAGTTGATGGATCTCGACTGCCCTACGACCCCTCTCGCTAGAGAGAAGTGCACGGGCGCGCCAGTCAACGCGTTTCGGTTCCTATACCGGGAGATTGAACTTCTTGCCCTGTAATACCCTACATCAAGAAGTGTTAGCCAAGAGCGACGCGGGACCTTGGTGCGGATTTGGATTCGTACTTCGTGTAGTAGATCCAGAAGAAGTCCGAGTACAGCACGGTCTGCACGATCCCAGCAAGTACTGCAATCACATCGAAATGGCCGCCCTCGGCGAAGTACCTCCAGATCCAGTTGGGGATGTACAGGGCTCGGTATGCGCCCAGCGCGAACAGATAGTGCGTCGTTATTGTTTCTGCCTCACCCGTTCGTTGCAGCATGAATAGCTGTGGTAGGATTGCTACGGACTCCAGCCAGATCGAGAAGGCCCAGAGCATCTACCACTGGTCAGCGATTTGTGTTCTTCACCAAGTCCTGCATCAAGCACCAATGCTCGCTCTCAGCTACCCAACATACCTCCGGTGGCGAATATCTGTATGGAAACAGCAACCCCAATACCGCAGCCCCGCCCACCAAATATTCCACCTTGAAAGTATCCTGATTGGGATCGTGCGTGGGCTTGTAGTCGTTGAGCATGAGGTAGACGATGTAGGTCTGCGCCGAGATGAAGATGATCTTAAAGATGGTGTTCCAGACGTATTTGGTCGGGTCCGTCCAGAACAGATCGAGGTATCGGGTCACGTAGACGGCCAAGTAGAGGAACTGCGATTTGAAGGAGATGCCGGCCGCGCTCTGTATATGTCCGGGTCAGCAGCTGTCGCAACAACACTCTCAGGAATGGATATGCGCACACTCGACGATCGCATCTTGGCGAGGAGTATGAATATCGAAGCGACATGGGAAAGGTCGGCTGTTGTGTCGTTAGCCTTCCAATGCCTTGATCCCCGAAGCCAATGCGATCGCTACCTGCTATCCGGAAGAGATTCATCATGTTGGCGGTGTGTTGGCCCTGACGAGGGCCGGTGGGGCGTTCGGATCGAGGTTCTTTGGTCGTTCGCGAGTGTTGCTATGTTTGCGACTGAGCCGTCTCGAATCTCTCAACAACGGCCAGTTGTCACCAAAAATGTCCTGCAGGAGCCCCTGCTGCCGTACGCAACGGGCCTGCCCGAAGTCTAAGCGAGCGCGAGAGTGCGGAGACGACTCCCGAGATTTACAACAACACCTTCACCAAAACCGTTCGAGAATTCTGACGGAGAAGCGTCGGCAAGAATGGGGATGCCTGAGAATGCGCTGTTCTTCCTTTTGCACTCTTGTCTGAAGTCATGGTCACGAATCTAGCGCAGCCTTGCAACGACCAGCCCGATCGAAACGAGTTTTCTTCAACATTGTTTCAGCACACAATCATCAAGCTCTTGTGATTGAGTATCGTCTGCACGGCCTTCAAGTCAGCGGTATCTGCCTGGGGCACGACGGACGCCGACGATACACAGCCGGCCATCAAGACCATCAGCTGGTGAAGGAAGAGTGACTCACTTGTCCAGCATCTTCAGCCTTCGCCTGTATCTCGGATCAAACAGCAAACCATTATATGGTGTGTTATGATGATGGTGATAACCAGGGAAGTAGCTGCACCAATTAAAGCTATTGTCTCCGATTGCAAGCCTTTGACTCTGCAACAGGGCACGTAAAACTCGAGGTTGTGGCTGCAAGGTCTCACCCTCCCTTCCCTTTTGCTAGTCCAAAGGCTGCGGGTTCGATGCTGGATCCTGTCATGTCAAGAAACCGTTCTTTTGCGTTTTGACTCGTGGAAAAGGCATTAGTACGTTCTCTGCTTTGAGACTTCTCTGGATAATAGACTCTTCTGCCACTCGCAACGGCTCGCTCGTTTCTCGGACACATCTTTGAGCAGTCATATATTCCTGCGAACTGTTGTCTGCTAGGGAAGTAGCAACAGCCAAAGAATCATGGGTTTCACTTACGACTTCGGTCGTCCTTCCTTTTTGCTACTGTCGCAGAGGATTGCTGTTCGAATCCTGTTAGACGCAAGGAATTCAGTCATCTTTTTTGCCTTTACTTACTGGTGGGCTATGGCTTCCAGACAGTGGTACGATTCGACACCGGTACACCTCTGAGGGTACTGGTGCTTTCAAACCCTGCTGAACCTTCAGCAATAAAGGCCGAGCGACCCAGGACAGCCACTCTACTGCGAGCACGAGACAACACCACGAAGATGAGATAGAGAGCTACGACGTTCGGCATGAGCAGCCCTATGCATGGTTGAAATCGGCGAGAGGAACGTTGTGCTTTCTGTCGAAGGAGGCCAGTGGCCACCAAGCAATTGCGGCCTCGATCTCACCTTACGAAGCAAAGCAACCAGGCACGAGTTGTACACGAACACCGAGCTGCGACAGATGAGACATTCCTGTCGTGGTTGCAATGAAGCACAGCGACGGTCGGGAGCTGCATCGACAGGTAACCAGTACCATATCACACACCTCGCACCTCAGATCGTATGGACACGCACCACAATATTCTCGTTGGCCAACGACAATGGCCATCGAGTGTTCACCTTCTTGCTTTCCACGAAACGACGCTGTCTATGAACCTGGCGCAGTACGAACGACACTCTCGGCCTCGGCCTGCTTACCATCGCGCTCTGCCACACTGGCCGGCTTTGCTTGCTTACCACCGTCCTCCACCACTCTAGTCCGGCACATATTCGGCCCCTCTTCACGTCAACCATTATATTTGCAAAAAGAAAAAGCGCTCTCAGGGAATGTAGCGCATTGATCAGATCACGGAACCAGGTTCCAACTATTCTTTGAGACAGGATATACCGTCTTTATTCCCTTTTGCTAATTTTTTTGAAGGTCCTGAGTTCGACTCCTCTCTTTTGACCGGATTTCGCCTTCCTTCGAGACCTGGACACGAGATGAATTGATCTATTTACTTTCAATGTTTTGATAAATTTTTGTATCTCGTTCTTACGTTTAATCATGCAGCGTTCTTTCCTCTCCTTTCCCAAATTTCCATCTTCGTCTCAATCCTTCCAGATTGTGCCTTCGCAGACACCGGGCAGGCTCGGTTTGCTTACGACCACCACCCACCTCACTGGACCGGCATATCGTCGGACTCTTTCAGCAACCATTATATTCCACAAACAAGAAAGGGCTCTCAGGGATGTAGCTCGACTATCCAGCACGAAACACTGAACGCTTTCAGCTTGGGGCTTTGGCCTCTCTTCCCTTTTCCTAATCTTTTTCGTGAGTTCGATTCCCGTCTTCGATTGAATCGCGCTTCGCTTTCCACAGTGCATATACATGTATTCGACCTGGGCTCGTGCATTCTATCATTCTAGCTAGAGTCTACTCCTTTACTTCATCACACCCTTTTCTCTGATCCTGCGACTTTTTGTCCGTTCTGTTCGTAGATTACAACTTCCATGTCAAAGTCCTCAAAGTTACACCTTTCTTTTGCAGGCAGGCTCGACTCCCAACTTGCTTACCACCGTCGGTGGATCCTCGGCCTGTCTTGAACACCCATTATATTCAATCTTTGAAGACTGAATCTTAGGGAAGTAGCTCGACTATTATTGAACAGGCTAGTTTTCAAGACTGGGGCTTCGGCCTCCCTTCCCTTTTGCTTTTTTGCTAAGGTGTTTGGCGTCCTGAGTTCGACCCCGTCTTTTGCGTGACTTTCTATACCTGATTATCTCACATTCTGGACTGGACTTTGATAGATCTCTGTTCATTTATTTTTGCTCTCTGAACTTCTGCACCGTTTGATTTTCGTCTTCAAGCACCATCTCTCCTTGATCCTCATTGTATCGTGACTTCCCTGCTGTATCTTCGTACGTTTCGGAGCCTTCCAACGTCCAAGCTGCACCCTGCGGTTCTCCATGCAGGCGTCCGTGAGACGCACGGAGCGGTGACTCAGAGTACACACCGCCTACTCACCGCTCGACCAACTGACATATACAGTTCTCGAACTGTGCAGCTCGAGGGAAG
>JAABUW010004533.1_pt1 | contig 18795 bp, 15 predicted proteins | sample 5560081 | NCBI WGS metagenome assembly JAABUW01 (sample SAMN10711882, study PRJNA513363) | rock metagenome | isolation source: Antarctica rocks | place: Antarctica: Victoria Land, Knobhead sud | reverse complement strand
CAGACTGCGGCCGCATACTCTTCTTCTGTAGAGTCCCACGAGGCTCGACATACTCAGACTGAGGCCTTGCTTGTGGTGCTTGCTGCCGTGGTCGTGCGGTCATGCTTCCAGTAGCCGCGCGCATCGAGCTGCGCAAATGTACGGCATCGTCAGGCGCAGACGTACCTTGCGAACCACGCATAGTCTTCCGGAACGACGGCTGAGCTTGAGGTTGCTGATTTGAAGTCGGCACTGGCTTTGGTTTCGCAGTCTGCTTCAGGATCCCAGCTTTCGGCGCGGCAGCAGTTGTGTTGGGCGTTGTCTTGACAGGGACAACCTTCTTCTTGGCTGGACGTGGTGTCTCTTCATCGTCATCGGACATATGCGCCCGCTCGATCTGCTGTCTTCTCTCCTTGCTAAGCTGTGACCAGTATGCCGTAGCCTCGTTCCAAGCCGCCGGATCAGACTGCTTAGCTCCAGCCCTCTCTGCTGCTTTGGCTGCTTGCTTCGTAGAAGGACTCTCCGGGACGTCGTCGAGAGCCCGCGCCTTTGAAGTCGTATCAATGGATGCAGCTGGTACGACCGGAGTGACAATTGGTGACTCCACAATGGCATCAAGGCTCGCGAACCCACCATTGTGATCTTCCAGATCGGAGGCGTCTTCCACGGCATCGCTGAACTCGGCATCACTGGTGTCTTCATCAATGTCGGTCAACACCTCCGGCGAAGCAGAGATCTCTGGTTCTGGCATCGGTGTCACCGTCTGCGTAGCTGCGGAGTCTTCTGCCGACGACTTTCGCACAGGTGTTGCGATATCTGCAATGGCCGATGCTTGCTGTAAAGGAGTTTGCTTCGCAATGTTCTTATCATCGCTTTCGAACTCGCTTTCCCAGCCGCCCGGCACATTGATGTTCTCCATCGAGTTCCGTGGTTTCGAGCGAGGCGCGAAGTCGTCATGCTCCAGTTCGCCAAGTCCGCGCTTGGTATCTTCGTCCACGCCAGGTGTCGGAGGCTGGAGTGCTATTTCAGGAACGTCCAGGCTTCCGGCACCAGACGTTTGAACGGTCTCCTGAGGTACAATGGTAGCCGGCGCGAAATCTTTCACCATCGGCTGACCGCCATTACCGACATCTCTTCCAGCTCCGACTGTAGCCGGCTTGGGTGTCGCAGCGCTTGCAACTGCTGGTACTTCCGAGTCACTGCTCTCGTCGCTCACATACCCCGACCCCTCCTTCGAGGTTACTTCCGGCGGTAGCGGCTCAAGGCTGTTCCTCAAAATACCACCAATCGCACGATCACTGCTGCCTTCATGGCGTTCCGGTGGCATCTCCGTAACCTTCTCCGCCACATCAGGCTGCACCCTGTTCTTACGCACGCTACCAAAAGAAGGCAAAGCAGGCCTCGGTTTGCTGAAATCATCCTCCTCATCGAAGTTTCGCACTGGCGCAGGTGTCATAGGAGGATCAATCTCCTTCGGCTGCTCATCAAAGCTGACACGTACACTCTTCTTCTTCTTGCCACCACCCAACCCGTCCTGTGACTGAGTATCCTCCGATGTTTCGCTCGGTGGGCTGGTCGTCTTGCTCAACGGCGAGAAGAGGGCGATTGGAGAAGCAGTTCGAACAGAGGATGCCGGAGAGTGTTTGAGCGCAGATTTGAAGGGCGAGACGTTTCGAGGTAGAGGCTCATGCCTCTCAAACTCCGTCACTGGTGATGGGGAGAAATGTGCCGAACGCTGTGGGCTGGTAGACGTGGTCCTACCGCGTCCGCTGGCGCCAGCTCCTCTTGGCACGTCAAGACTCGACGAACGCTGGTGCGGTGCAGCGGCTCTCTGGTAGGCTTTTGGAGGTGCGGTGGATGAGGCTATCGTCTGAGGTGGCTCCGTAGATCGACTTGTTGTTGAAGTAGACCGTTCTGCCTCTTGCTCGGCTTCCGGATCCTCTCTGACCACAGAAGGTTGTTTCTGCAGAAAGCCGGCGGCGCGAGGAGATATTGGACTGGACGTTGTCGGTGAGAGCCTCGCTGGATTTCGAGGCGGTGGTTCGAGATCTGTATTGACAGGAGCCGGGACAGGGCGGGCTTTCTTTATGATAGGTGCTGGTGGTGGTGGGTCCTGTCGCTGGATAGGTGCAGGTGCCTGTGAAGAAACAAAAGAGCGCGTACCCGGATCATACACCTGCTTTGGTTTCGAGAATACGGGAGAAGTCGGTGATGCATCCTGGGGCTGGGTTTTGTATCTCTGCACGAACGATCGGGTGTTTGGGTCATACACCATGACCGAGTCCGCCTCGTTCGAGTTCCAGGTGTTGACTTGCGACGGAGCAGATCTATTTGACGACATGCCTTGAGCCGTTGTCGGCTGCTCCTGCGTCGCGCTCCCTGTGAACCACGGTCCTGACTTGTGCGTGTATTTCTTCGTAGTCGCTATAGGTCCCGCCCCAGGGGACATCGGCCGGGAGAAATTCCTCAGCGGACTGGTTGGAGAATCGGAATCTCCTTCATTCTCGGCGACATTCATCAGCTGTGATCCAAGTCGCGTGTTGACAGGCGCGGGCACTCTCGCGCGTCCCACGCTTCCGCCTCTTGTGCCGCGCTGCATCGTAGGAGACATGACGCGTTGTGGAGGATCTACACTCGCGGCTCTTTTGTGCATGTTGGCTGGTAGAGCAGGTACAGGCGGTGCGTCGGGCGGTCCTGGCACATGTGCCGTTGTGCCATTCGTACGGCCTGGTGATGGACTCCTGAACGTGCGCTCTGTCATGGACCCGCCGCTGTTGGTGCGCTGTAGGCCACCGCGTGTCACGCCGCCCCGATTCCCTGTACCGCTGCCATTGGAAGATGCAGATCCTCGCCGAACCATACGCTTCGTTTGTATATCCCCGACCTGTTCCGGTGTTGTCGTCTGTGATCGGAGGGCTGCCGCTGCGGCGGCCGAGGAAAGGGAGGCGCTCGAGGTGGTATTATGGAGGAAGGCCTGTGCAGCTGCGGTAGCCGCATTCGAGGAGGTGCTTCGATCGACCGGCTGTTTTAGTTAGCATATAACACGCCATGTATTCGCCTGTTATCTTTCACGCACCGGATTGACGGAGCTGCCTCGCCTTCGCGAGAACATGCTAGGCATCTGACTGACGAGCCAGCGGTATTCAGATACCAGTCGGACAGCGCGATATCAGATGGTCGTGTCCGAAGGAATGTACGCGCATTACTGCTCTACCAGCTCGAGATGAACAAACCGGTTTGCGACATTATTATTGCTCGATCAAAGTTTATTCGGGGGGATCGGTATGACGATGGAGCTCGGGCGAGGCTCGAGGGATGAGATGGTAAGGTACAAACACAACCAAAGCAAGGAGTGACAAGATGATGGTACAAGACGAGAGGAGTGAAGAAAGTTAAGAGGAGAGAGTGGTGACTACGAGGAGAAGCTTTGGAGCGAGTGTCGTTGGACTGCACACGCCGCGGAGAGAAGCAGTCAAAGAAGGTTGTCGATCGCATCAGCCACACGAGGGTTGGTGCATCATTGGCTTCGAGCTCGTGCCCTGTTCATTTAATTCCTTTAGTTCGTATTCATTTCTCATACCTACTATGTAGATACGCTACCTTAACGTGGCAGGAGGCTGCATTGACGACAACACCATGCAACACTGGTGCTCCAGGGACAAGACTGGAGTGAAACCGGGGCGATACACGTGTTGTTGCAGGCTACCGAGTGTCCGGCATGTCTCGGCCTGCTGGCCCTTATGTCAGAGCTATGTCAACGGTCTGGGCCGCGGTCTGGGCCGCGATATGGCCTCGTCTACTGGCTCGCGAGTAAGCCTCGACTGTAGCTCTGGTCTTTCCATGTGTTCGAATCGAAGCCTTCACCTGTCCAGGCCACACCGACGCTACGCGGTACGACCGATGCATCGTCCCCGTCTCCGAAGCCCAGCGAGCCCAAGCGGACGATCTCCTTCGCCAAGTCATCCCAGCAGCACCGACCGACGCAGATGACCTTCTGCGCGAAATCGCTCCCATCGTCCTATGCCCGTACCATCAGGACCAGGCGCAAGAGGTCACGCTCCTCTGCATCAGGCTCCTATCCACGCACCGGTTGTTTGAAAGGCTTCGAGCCGGCAACTGGGAGCCGTATCAACCGGAAGTGGGTGCTCCACTGCCAATCGCCGCCCCACCGCCCCTCGACGCTCCACTGCCGCTCGAGGCTCGACTGCCACAGCCTCCAGTTAGTACCACGCAAGCTACTAACACCACAGACTCCGACCTCGATGAGTGTGGGATTTGCACGTTCGAGCTCACGAAAACGGTGAAAACGGTGTGCGGTCATTTTTTCTGTGCGGGTTGCTTGCGTCCGTGGTATGGTCTTCTGAGTCTTAAAACCTGTCCGATGTGTAGGAGACTGGTCAACTGGAACGAGCTTGTCTCCGTGTAAGGTCAGTGGACTCGAACTTGTCCTTCTTTGACTGAGCCGGTGGTACACTACAAGCTCAACGGTATGTATTTCGGATCGTCGAATCTTAGGCAACTTGCTCAAAAAAAATCTGTCTCCATCCAACTATTAGCAGCTTATAGCTATCTTACCATTTCTTTCCAACATATCTCCATCTACTTCTGGGCGAATACGTTGTACAGACTCTATACCCAGCTTCACGATGCCTGATGAGCCGTAGGCTGACAGTGAACAACGACAACATTGAACGCTGGCGCTCAAGTACTGTACCTAAGCGAAACGGAGGCCATCCACATGTTGAGCAGAGTACCGACTACCCACCGGCATGTCTCGGCCTGCTGGCCATATTCTAGAGCCATGTCAAACGGTATAGCCGGGTGAAGATTACATTCGATGTCCATAGCTCGTAAGAACGTTCATGCGTTGCAAGATGTAGTACTGGTAGTCTAGCGTATGTTCTCTGTTAGGTGTCTGTTAAACAAAACGCTCGCAAGACTCTCTGTCTCGACTCTATAAAGTGAATATCCTCGTTCAAATACGTCAGGCTGTCGTGAAATAAATAGTGGGCGACGCGGGGGTGCATGAGCTTCGAGAAGATTCAATTGATTCACATTCAACAGTGTACACATATGGTCCGTCAGCAACTCGAGGAAACACAACTGCGTGATACTATCGGATTTGCGCAACAATATCGAACGTCACATAACTGACTCACCCAATTTCATCCAAGATGCCAGTTGACTACAGCAAATGGGATGCCCTCGAGCTCTCCGACGACAGCGACATCGAAGTGCACCCCAACGTCGACAAGAAGTCCTTCATCCGCGCCAAACAGAACCAGATCCACCAGCAGCGCTTCGATCGCAAGCGCCGCATCACCACCCTCAAGTACGAGCGGGTGGTCAACGACGGCCTACTTCTACGAATAGACGCCCTTCTCACAGCCCTCGAGTCTCACAAGAAGGATGTCGAGGGCAAGCAGGAGGCCGGTGAGGTGGATGAGGTGGTGTTTGATGCGTTGATGGACGTGAGCAGTGATGCGAGTCTGGGGCCCGATCAGCCGCCTGGGCCGCCGGAGGGGGTGCATACGCAGGAGGGCGAGCAGCCGAGCTATAGTAAGATGATGGGCGCGTTGGTGGATCAGGTGAAAATGGAGGTGGAGAAGGCGAAGGCCGAGGAGGGGGCGGTGAGGTATGCTGCGTTCATTACCGGGATAGGTGGGCATAAGGCGAAAGTGCAAGGCTTGCAAAAGGATCTGATCACGGAGCTCAACAAGCTTGAGAAGGAAGAGGGACTCAAGATTACTTCCGAGTCGATACATACTGGCTTTGACAGCTCGCACGTCTCGAAGCCCACCCCTGCAACCACGGCCACCGCAACAAAAACAAGCAAACCCGAACTCCTCAACCCCTCTTCCATGGGCGCACGCTCCCAAACCCCCGGCTCAGAAGCCGACATCTCATCTGGCGGCCTCGACCCCGCTCCCGGCGAAGATGACGACGACATGGAAGCCTCACCCCTGGCAAAGCAATTCGGCTCCCTCAAACACGGCGACTACACCCAGTCCCTCCAGTTCATCTCCGTCCACCCCTCCATCCTCGCCGAGAAAGAAACCGACGGCCTCCTAGTCGAAGCCTTCAACGCCCAAAGCAACGCCACCACCCGGAAAGAAGAGGAGTACGCCCGGCAATGCGTGCATCAAGCCCTTCTACTCCAGTACTGCCGCCAGCTAGGCAAAGATGGCGTCGGGATGTTCTTCAAACGCATCCAGACGCAAGGTCATCAAGCGCGCAAGTTGTTCCTAGATGATGTGAATAACACCTACGCCCGCATCCGGACCCGCACCGCCGAACTTGCTAAGCAACGAGAAGAGGATGGCGGCGGGGACAGAGAACAAATCCAACTCCACGCCGTGGACCCAGGAACAACCATCAACATCGTCACCCCTCCGCCACTCGAGCAGTGCCAGTCAGAGGACGAGCGCGCGAGCAGGCAGATTTTCGAGACATTCCCGCCTGGTCTGCGGGTTGCGCTGGAGAGCGGGAGTCTGGATAAAGTGAACGAGGTGCTGGGAAAGATGTCGGTGGATGAGGCGGAGCAGGTTGTGGAGCAGTTGGGTGAGGGCGGGATGTTGAGTCTAGAGGAGGGGGTGATCGATGCTACGACGGAGGAGGGGATGAAGGCGATGGAGGAGATTGAGCGGACGAAGAAGATGCCGGGGCAGAAATCTGAGCCTGGGAGGGTGGAGGAGGTGGTGGAAGGGACGGAGGATCCGGGGATGGACTGAGGAGGTGCGGGAGGTGGTGGTGACAATCTGACGCGAGATCATGGTGCGACCAGGCCTCATGTACCTTACGATCAACGCATTGTCGACAGAGTTCAAGTTCTGCTTCAAAGGCATTCCGGCACGTTGTCTCAGCCAATCTACTGCAAGACTCGGAGCTAAAATCTTTTGGCCGGCCGAAGGATTTCCGAGCCCTAAAACATGGCTTAGTAACTGCATATGGGCGCTTTTACTACACTTTATCCGGATACACATTGCAGACTCCAACCTTTTGACGCTTCCTACACGACCTTTGGTGATTTTGATAGACTACGCCGTGGGTGAGGCGCTGTTCAGTCCAGCAGACTCGCTAGATCATGCGTAGGAACCATCTTACTCTTTTACTCCAACGGAAAGTTCACTGATCACCCCCAGATTCCATCCGCAAGCAAGCTCGCAAACAAGCATGGCACGGCCAGCAGTTTAGAAGCGATCTTGTCGAACGCCACGCTGCTTTTCGCACCCTTGCAAAGAGCACAAATGTCTGGTGAAGGAGCGGCAGAAGACCCGCCTACGTCTTATCGTGCAAGAGCTCGTCGTCACCTTTGACAATGGCTCTATCTTCCTCTTCGCATGCGTCCCGGCTGGTTTTGCGGTAAACTACACTGGGCAGAGCCCAGTCACCATCTTCGTGGTCAATTTGTTCGCGATCAGACTTACGGCCGCTTTGCTGTCTAGAGCTGTCGACGAGGCGACGCTGCATCTCGGTGACACGGTCGGTGGATTGTTGAACATGAGCTTCGGGTCCGTAGCAACCTCGCTCCTCATCATCCCCAAGATGAACCTTAGATTGACGGAAATACAGTAACCTCGGACAACTGATCGCAGCAATCTTCATCCTCATCGACCGCGACATCGGCGTCCTTCAAGCCTACCTTCTCGGAACCATTCTGCAGAATCTCCTCCTGATCGCCGGCCTCGCGTTCCTACTCGGCGGTCTGCGCAGGGAAGAACAGTACTTCAACCGCCGCGTCGCGCAGACTATCGGCATGTTCCTCTTGCTCGCCGTCGTGAGCCTGATGATCCCTACTGTTTCCCAGTTGTGGGCGCACTCGACCCAGGAGGGTATTATCGCGCAATCGCGCGGCACGGCGGTGGTGATTATGATCTCCTACTGTCTCTGGCTAGTTTCCAGCTCGGCACGAACCGGAATATGTTCGAGGATGTCGGCGAGAAAGCGCCTTCGAGGGCATTCTCATTCGACTCACTGGACAAGGGAGAGGCGAAAAGACAAATCGCGGCTGCTGGTGCTGTGTCTGCTGCGCCCGTTGGTGGGCAAATCAATCGAGAAAATCTGCTTCGCGAAAATGATGAAGGGGAGCCGGAGCCGCATATGAGATTGCCGACTGCTGCTATCGCGATTGTGTTTGCGACAGTGCTGCTGGTGTTCAATACGAAGTTTGCGGCCGAGAGTATTCAGGGTATCATGGAGGAGCACGAGATCTCGCAGAGCTTCATGGGGACTGTGATTATTCCGCTGCTGAGCATGGATCTAACGGCAGTGAAGTGTGCTTGGAACGACAAGATGGATATGAGTCTTACGTTAACGCTCGAGAAATGCATGCAGATGGCTTTGCTGGTGGTGCCGCTGATCGTTATCATTGCGTGGGGCATGGGCATCGATGAGATGACGCTGGATTTTGATGGGTTTTCGGTAGCTGCGCTGTTTGCTTCGATCATCATTGTGACTTATGTGGTGCAGGAGGGCAAGTCGAACTGGTAAGAGTCTCCTTCCTCAGCGGCATACCCTACAATGGCTGATTCACTACAGGTTAACCGGCGCCCTCCGAATCAAAGTCTTCGTCATCATCGGCCTAGCATCCTACTATATTCAAGATGAATTCAGAGCACCTTGACGAGCTCAAGCACCCTTCAGCATCCCAGCAATCTGGTCACCATTGAGTGCTCCAGCCTGCAGCAACAGCTTCAACGCCGGACTCGGATCACTAAAGATCAACGTCTCCTTCAGCTTAATATCATCACCATCCTTGACATAATAGAAATGGAACGCCGCAGGCCCGAACCCATCCCATTTCTGTGCGCACAGAAACAAAGCTCGTCAGCATATATCCCACGAGTCGCACATCCCTTCGCAAGCACAGGCGCTCTTTCTGGCAACGACTTACCTCGCCTTGCGGGTCCGTGGCCGCTCCGCCGTCACTACCCTGGAACTTGAAGTACACGTTGGCGACACCAATCATGCGCCAGCCGTCGCTCACGTCAAACGTGACGAGGAACGTTGGGTCGTGCTTGTGGGCGGCGAAGGGACCGTAGATTTCGGCGAGGGCTTTCCAGGCGGCTTCGGCGCCTTTGTCGGTGCGGCCGTCGGATCTTTGAACGGTGAAGTCGGAGGTCTGGTCATTCCTTAGCTGGTTGACTGCTTGCACGGCATCGAGTGGGTGAGCATACATGATACTCGGTGGGTGAGGTGCTACCTTCCCAGGCTCGCTTGTCGATGACGTTCTTGGTATAGTTCTCCATCCATCTGCAGACGGACGTCGATCGTCAGCATTTGATGGAGCTCGAGCAGAGGATGGATGGCATCGCTTGTACTTCATGCAAGGATGAGAACGGGTTTCCTCATTCCAAGAGCCATAGGAGACAAAGGCTGGAGTGGTGGAGTAAGACATGGCTTGGAAATATGATATTGTTGAAGCGCTGTGCTGGTGTCCTACCACGACAGAACGGCCATTGTCAGTACTACTTATACCTCCTCGAATCTACACCTCGTTGTGGTAGCAGAAGCAGCTGAGTCGACTTCGCCAGCCACATCACCACATTCTGGAAGCTGCCACGCCCCATCTGCACCTTTGGCAGCTGTAGATGTCCAATTGCTGTTGGATTCTCCCGGTCCACGCATGTATTCGGAGAGAGCTTCCTCTCAGCTGTCTTAAACGTCCAATCTTGGCACAGCACGACAGCCACGAGGTCACGCCACATCGAGAGCTTCCTGCACGCTGCCATTGGCCAAGGTAGAACAGCATATTAGCACACTTACCAGCCTATCGCCTGTTAAACGGGGCGAGATGAGAAGAGTGAAGCTCAGTTGATGCTCCTGGCAACAAGGTACGTATTTCGTTGTTCCTCTTCCTTCTAAAGGCACTTCTATCTTGCTCTCATCGCACTACTGTCGAAGCATTCTCACGGACCGGCACTCCATCATGGCGCACAGGCTTAGCTCGATCTATCAGTCTTTGCGGAAAGAGAAACGAGAGATCCGTCTACTTACTATCCGTCCAGCGACTGCGCATGCTGCTTCCGATTCACTGGTGTGTGATCTCGATGTCGTCAGCCTCGACCATGACCCGCAGTATGAAGCTCTCTCCTACACTTGGGGCACTAGAGCCAATCCCGCATCCATAAGCCTTGTGGGAAAGAACGTATCAGTGACCAAGAACCTCTTCGCAGCGTTGTCGACCCTACGCCATTCCGAGGACGCTCGTATTGTGTGGGCGGATGCGATCTGTATCAATCAAGATGATCCAGACGAACGGACAGACCAGGTCAACATCATGGGCGACATTTACCGGAGTGCGTCTAGGGTCAGAGTCTGGCTCGGCGACAACAGAGACGGCATGGCCCCCTTAATCTTATCGCATGGCAAGGATCGGTCGACTCACTTCTCTGGGATCGCCAGTGACCGCTTGTTTGATTATCTCTGGTCCAAAGAATTGTGGTGGAACAGAGTATGGACAACACAAGAGGCCGTCTTCGCTAAGGAAGTTGTTTTCTATCTTGGTAACCGCCGACTGTCTTTAGAGGATCTCAGGCTTTTTGTTGTCGCTTTGGAGGTCCGTATCATTTCTGACAAAGCATGCTGCCCATCGGTTCGCAGCGGTCTCGATACAGCTGAAACGTACGCGGGTTTTCGCAACGCCGTTTTCGACCTGCTGCGAAGACGCGAGAAAATCGACGAGGATAACTTCGACCTGTTGGACCTCCTTGACGCTTACAGATTCCGGGAAGCATCAAACTTGCGCGACAAGGTCTTTGCATTCACGAGCGTGGCGTGCAAGGTGCCGGACGGTTTCGTGAATTACCGACTACCATTGCGAGACTGTCTCGTACACTGTGCAAAAAAGCTCATTCTCGGAACACACGGGCTCCAAGTATTGCGGTGCGTCTATGCCGGCGCGGAAACAGAAAGATCAAAAGAGCTCGCCTCGAAGCACATGCAACAGGACCTAAGGATGCCAATGATACGGATGCCAGGGCTGCCTTCTTGGTGCCCGGACTGGAGTCAAAGAACAAGTAAGATCTATTGGCGAGTACACAACCAAACAGTGTACAGAGAGCTAAGCACCAAGTTCAATGCTACAAGCGGAGTGCCTGCCAACGTGTGCTTCGTCTCCCAAGACTGTTTGAAAACAACTGGTCTAATTTGTGACATAATACAAGAGATGGAGGAGCGTACTTCACCGCACTTTGGCCCATTCCCAAAAGACGACCTGACCAAGTGGCGTCTGCTAACGAGTACCTTTGTTAACAGTTTCCTGGATTGTTCCGGATGTGGTGAGTTAGTTTGGGGACCCTACTACCGATGTCAGGACTGCGTCAATTTCCACTACTGTTGTACCTGCATCAGGACAGTGGGTGAAAACCATCCCAGGCATTCATTTGCAGCTTTGAACGAGGCTCAAGGACATTCTAAAACTGGACCTGCCCAAAGACGAGCCCTCGGTCCAGGAAAGTTCGTGGAGTTCGAAGGAGATCTATACGAACAGCGTCGAGCTGTTCCCTCTGACCCTGTGGACGCTGCCGAGGGTGGGACGTCTTCGTTCTCGAGGAACCTTGGTGGCTGCGATTGAGGTCGATGCCATATCGCTTCGGACACGAGGAGACTGTACAGGAGGCATTCCAAAAGACCCTCACAGCAGATAAACACCTGCAGGACTACATTAATACGACCGGATTCGCCAGGGTTCACGATTTCACCAAGATCGATGTGGAGCCGTCAGTGATGAACAGGGCCCTCTTTGCAGGGTTCTGGCATGACGAGGTCGAAACGAACCCAGACATAGAGACGATGCCAGCTGCTTCGGAAAAGACAGACGAGAGCAGAGCTGTTGGCAGTTTAGTCCAGACAGTCGTAGACCGAAGGAACTTCTTTATATCGAAGGAAGGCTATATCAGGCTTGGACCGATCGACATTAGAGTTGGAGACATAATTTGCGTTCTAAAAGGCGGCAGCGTGCCTTTCATTCTTCGGAGGACGGGAAAATCTCCACAAGAGACGGAAAGCGGCTTGATAGAATGCAAACTGATTGGGGAAGCATACGTCCATGGCCTCATGTATGGTGAGGCAGTCCGTTTGGGGAAGGAAGGGCTGCTGGAAGAGAGCCAATTTCTCATCCATTGAGAGTGATGATTCGGTTTATCTCTGCGCGCCTGGTTCCTAGGATTAACGATCGACTAGTCCGGGCATAAGGTATCATGGCCGAGATTGTTGGTGCAAACTCGTCGTCGTTAGCCATGGGTACGAAGCTCTGACCCCGAAAGACAGTATGCTCGCACGGGAGATTCAGTAAAATCCAAGAAGGAGCAGCAAAGGCAGTTGACAAAGGATGCTAGTGAAACGAGAAGGGATGAGAAATAAAAGTGGTTGAACTTAGCTACATTCTGTCTGCGTGTACGCCGAAAGCACGAGATCTGGATTATCTATATGCTAAATCCACTTTTGCCCTGCTTGTGTTGGCAAAGGTTCCCAAGACCCTGACGTGATATTGCCCACACATACCATCTGGATATGACCAGGGAATCATCGTCCATTCCCGGACAAAGCAGCTGTGAGACCAATATGTTGGCCAGACTCAGCTTTGAGACATTATCGTAATGAAGTCTGCCACTAGCGAGATGGTCTGCAATCTGGAACGTGTTGAGCCCAGACGAGTGTCCCAAGCTAGATCCTGTTTTCGCCAGCTCAGACACTACGAAAAATAAATGCGTATCACTGCGAGTGAGGCAGTGCGCGGCAGTAAAACTCATATTTCACAAATCGATAGCAATTGCATGGTACTCTTGATCTAAGACACCAACAATCAGCTACGTGTCTATCAAGTGATGGGAATGGTGTCTGGTACCCTGGTCCACAGATGTGTTGACGCTTGACCTTCCCACCCATAGCAGAACTTCTCCCCCAGCACTCGCAGTAGTCGATGAGACCCGGATCTGCACGTACTGGATTAAAGCAAGCACACCCATGGCGCACGACTTCATGGCGCAGCTTCCCAGTGGACCGACAAAACCTCCCCCGGATGCTGGGAGATCTCCTCAGCAATTATCGTCAGCGCGCAAGTGACGACAACCCACAAAATCAAGAATATGATCCGATGGGTGGTTTTCTCGAAGGGGACTCCCGCAGCGCCCATATATCGCGATCTTCGATTCCTACCCGTGTCGCGGTCTGAGTAATCGACATCAGCTCATCCGACCTCAGCCGTGCTCGACATATTGGACATGTCTTGCGTCTGCCTTCTTCAGTGCGTGTTACAAACCACTTCTCGATGCAGGCCGAACAAAAAGTGTGGGGGCAGGGTGTTTGAACCGGTTTGACGAGGTCGCTGAAGCAGATATTGTAAGTCGGTCTACTGGCGTGATCGATAATAGTCAAGCACCAACGGTCGGGCGATTTGCCTAGTCAGGTCTTGGTGTCCTGCATCGTGGCAGACTAGTATTTTTGCGAGTCTTTCCAGTTCGGCCCGTAGCTCTGCAGGTGTTGGTCCCAATTGTGGAAGTGCCAGCAAGACGGTGCAAGCTTCCAGCTGCGCAGGAAAATCGATCAAGCACTTGCAGCGACCTTGTAAAAGTCTTCGTTGTGCCACACATGTGATGACGTTGAGGTGAGTGTGCTTGGTGCCGAGTAGATAGGTGGTGTCCCAGAATGGTGCTTGGAACGGTTGTTGGTCTGCCATGATGCTTGCCCTGTGCTAAGCGAGCAGTAAAGGATCAAGGTGAGAGATGTTATTAGGCGAGAAGGTACGATAGATCATCAAGACAAAGAGAAGTTCACAAGAAAATTCACGACCAGGATGAAGTGTCGTGAGGCCTAGACACGGGTTCAGTACTCCAATTCACTTTAGAGGAGGGTACGAGTGCAGACAGAGTGATACAGAGGTCGGCCTGGCCTGTGGTAGAAGCGATCGATATGACGCTGCCGACAGAGTGGTTTTATCGTCTGATGAGAGAAAAGGCACCGGCAACTTTGCCAGACCCAGTAGTAGCGAGACGCTGTCCTAGATCTTTTGCGCAACTGTAGCGGTTTCCACGAAAGACATACATCATCGTACGGAGATAATGGCGTCAGCCATAGCACACGAAGAAGGCCATGTTGCATCAAGTTGATCCGCACGAGACCACGCTTCGTCTTCTACTCAAAGACACTGGGTACTCTGTCTTGTAAAGGTCCTGAAGGTTGATAGATTCCTCCGAGCATGTGACCATTGTTTCCAGATTGATGGAGCTTCCATGGCGCCTTCGGTGTGCCTCGCTCGCGCGGTAGTATCCGTAATAAGATCAACTCGCAGAGCGTCATGGACGTGTCGACGAGAGAAGCGAGGTAGCATTGATGTCTGTAGGAAGCGGCTCGAGGGGCTGCTCTTTTTTGTCTTGGCAGAGTGACGTCAAAACAGTCTTCACTTTAGAGTTCCCAATTGACATGTGATCCTGATCAACAGCAGCACCACCACAGTTGTCCTTGCGCGAGACCAATTGCGCCATCCCGAACCCAGCATGTCCAACCTCAAAATCCACCTCACAACCTTCAACTGCGGCCTCACTCCCGTCGACGTCGACTACTTCGCCGCCCACCTCTTCGATGGCCTCAAGACCAACCTCCCACCAGACCTCGTCGTCTTGTCCTTACAGGAGATCGCGCCACTCGGATATAGCTTTCTGGGCGGCTCGCTGGTGAAGCCATATCTCTCGCGTTTCAGGGATGCCGTCAATGCTGCGGCACATCAGCGGTTTGACGATGATGGCAGCTACTCGAACGTAGTATCTACGAACCTGGGTATGACTGCTCTAATCGTACTCGCACGACATGAGACTCGGGACAGGATATGGTGGGTTGAGACGGCCGGGGTCGGGGTTGGGTTGGCTGCGATGGGGAACAAGGGGGCTGCTGCCGCTCGGCTTGGGTTGGGTGGGGATGGTGATGATGAGGGAGAGACGGTGTTGACTTTCGTGGCGGCACATCTGGCGCCTATGGAGTGGAATTGGGAAAGACGCAATCGAGACTGGCAGGACATATGCCGAGGGTTGGTCTTTGAGAGGGACGTAAAGGCGAAGGAGCTCCGCGGTCGTGGTAGCAACGCGCCCGAGTCCGAGAGGTTACTCTCAACTGAGGACGGTGACATTGAAGTCAGACAGGGCAGCCTCTTCTCGCCTCCCTCCCACGTCTTCTTCGCTGGCGACCTGAACTATCGGACCTCCGACACCGCGCCCAAACCGGACGACCACGAGAACTGGCCTCACCCGAGTCAATTCGTGTCTCAAGCATACGACGACATGTTCAAGGGCGACCAGCTGAACCGAGAGAAGAACGCGGGTAACACCCTACACAAACTTGCAGAAGTAAATATCGACTTTCCACCAACCTACAAGTACTCAAAGGCTGCTCAGGAAGACGCTGCACGCGGTGTAGCGAAGAACCTAAATGCAGACATAATCCGATCAACGTCTACACCATGGGCAAAGCATAGAGCGCCTGCCTGGTGCGATCGGATCCTCTTTCTTGCGGCTGCTCCTCCGAAGATTCACTCATATTCTGCGGGGCCAGTACAGCCCACCAGCGATCACAGGCCTGTCTCGCTGTCGTTCTCCGTCCCGACGAAGCCACTCGGCCTGACAGAGGCGGACGCAAAGCCACCGTATCCTGTCAACGCAGACTGGAAGGAAGCACGAGCAGCCGCAAGACGCTACGAGTTCATCGTCGGCATCGCAGCATATCTCGCCCTCACCTGGGAAGGCGAAGCATTACTCGCCGGCTCTATCGTCGGAGTACTCGGAGGCTATCTCGTCTTGAGAGCAATGCTCGGCACATGAGCTTGAATGACCCAAGTCAGATACGAAAGCGCAATTATATGTCTATGCTCAAATATAGATTGTACAAACCAACCGCCCAACCCGAGACAGCCTCCCAAGTCATTTTTACAAGAATGCCTCCGACCTCACCACAAACGTGCCCCGCCTCCCAACTCCTGACGCGCCTGGATCACCTACAAAAAACCCTTCGATAAACTGCTCGTCCGCTGTGGAACCTCTAACTTCACGTCGCCGTTCTGCGACTCCGGTCTGATGGCGTAGCTGCCTCGCCTACTACCCATACCTGCGTCGCTCAGCGCTGCCAAGGTGCCGGATCGGCCAACGCTCACGCGCTCGTTGCGAGCATTGCGTGTGGCTTCTAGTTCCCGCTCGAGGCGAAGGATCTTCTCACGCTCTTCACGTAGGTCGCGTTCAGCTCGCTTCGTGGAGAGCTGCGCTGATGAGTCGGAGGCTTGCAGCTCGTCGATCGTTTGGAGCAGGCGCTCGGTCTTGTCGCGGGACTTGTTGAGGTCGTCTTGCAGCATCTGCATCGACTTATCGCGGCGCTCGATCTGAGATTGGAGGTCCTTGACAGTGCGGTCCACGTTACGGACGCTGCGGGCCTCGGTGGTGCGGGTCTGCTCGAGATGTTCGAGCTGGTTTTCGAGCTGCAATTGTGTCAGTGTGGAGCTTTTAGGTTCGTAGGACGGGTTGACTCACCTCCTGCACCCTTCCGTGCAAGAATCGTACATCCTGGCTCCCACTAGAGTAGCCTCTCGTCTCTAGATCGATGTACTTCAGCTGCAAGTCCTTCAGCGCCTTTTCCAGATTCGCTTTCTCCTTGTGCAGGTGCACGCTATTCTCTCGAGCATTGGCGATATCTTTCTGGACTTCCTGTACGAGACCTTCGGCGCGCCGCATCTTTCCAACTGCCGCGGACGCCACATCTTCTTGATGCGCGAGCTTCGATTTGAGATCCAGTAACTCGCGGTCCATGTTCGCAGCATCTCGCTTAGATGGCGATCCGCTCCGTGCAAGATCTTGGAGGCGGTCGGAAGCTTCAGCAAGACGAGCCTCCAAGCCCTTCTTATCTTTCATGAGTAGGTCGCGCTCGGCGGCGACATCGTCGATGTTGGTCCGGAGGTTTCGTACTTGACCGAGCAATTCAACGGTCTTGCTCTGTGCCTCATTATGTGCTGTGACAGCCTCGTCACGCGAGTCGGACAAGCTTTGCAAAGCAACTTCCAGCCGTGACTTCTCCTTCGCCCAGGTTGAGCTATTGAGCACCTCATCGTCCCATTTACCACGAAGCTCGTCCAGCTCATCGCGCAGTCGGTCGTTCTCGCCACGAGCATGAACCGTGTTTTCACGCTCGATCTCCAGCTCGTTGTTGAGGTTGACCAGTTCCGACTGGTACTTCCTCCGCGTCTGGTCCAACGAAGTCTCGCCATCCTCGAGGTCGATTGCTCGCTGCGAGCGATAATCCTCCAATTCATTCTGTAACCGCTTCTTGGACTGGAGAGCACTCTCCAGATCTGTGGAGATATCCTCGATCTTCTCCTCGTACTGCTGTGACTGCCTTTGCAAGTCTTCCACAAGCGCGTCCATTTGCTTCCGCTCCGACATGATGCTGGCACAAGTCTCCTCTGCCTCCTTGGCTTGCGACTTCGCAAACTGCTCAGCCCGAGACGCTTTGAGTACAGCGATTTCCGCCTGCTCAAGCTTGGCAAAGTACTCATCGGCCCTTGCTTTGTACAGATCCAGGCTAGAGGTCATGTCAACAAGTTTCGAGGACTCGGTGTCAAGCCGGATCTGCATGTCGGAGAACTCCTGCAACAGTTGCGAGTGGTTTGCAGCCTCCTGCTCCCTCTCGTATGTCAGATCGGCAAGCTCAGACTTCGCATCACGCAGTTCGGCATCGGATTCATTCTTCGTCTGCTTGATTTCATCAAACGAAGTCTTCGCCTCCGCAAGTTCGGAGATCGCAGCGTTATGCGACGTCAGCAATGAACGACGGGACTGCTCCTGAGAGTTGATGAGGTCGTAGAGCTCTTCGTGACTCTTCGTCTGGACCTCCTTCAGTGACAGCTGACCACTTCTAATGCTCTGCTCAAGCACTGAAACCTTCTTCGCAGAGTCGTCAAGCATGTCGTGTAGTCGGAAGTTCTCCCGCTCCAGCTTCTGTACACGACGTATCGATGGACTGTCCTCCTGAAGAAGATTGTTGCGAGAAGGCGTGCGTTCAACCTGAGCCTGCAAGTGGCGGTTGCGCATCTCAGACATCTGCAGCTGGTTTTGCACCAATTCCAACTCCGCTGCAAGATCCATGCGGTTGTTGTACGTCACGGTATCGACAGTCCGATCTGAACGAGCAGAGTCATTGCTCGCCTTGCTGATATGTCGCTGGTTCGTTGGCGTGCCGCGTTCATGGTTCACTGGCGTGAAAGTTTTGCGGCTGTCCCAGTCCTTGCGAAGATTAGAAGGCGAGGAGCGGGCATTAACCTGGCCTGCGTTCATCTCTTCTAGCATGGCGCGCTTCGAACTGTGGTGCTTGTTATCGTTCTCTTGCAGGTCATCTTGATACTGGCTGCGAAGGCTGTCGACCTGCGCTTCGGCGCGAGAGAAGCGGTCGGTGGCGAGGCGCAATGCTTGTTCTGACGCCTCAAGCTTTTGTGCGAGGTCGATAGTACGCTTGAGATCCGGCTTGGTACCATCGAGAGATGGTAGCGACCTGCCGTTCTCCGGATCGAAGACCTTCTGCAACAAGTGAAGCTGTTCGTGGGCCTCAGTAAGCTCCTGCTGAGCCTGGTCAAGAGACGACTGCAGAGTGCGAGTGTTCTGCTGTGCCTGTGTACGCAGCTGTCGCTCAGTCTCGAGTTTGCGATTCGATTCGGCCAACTGAAGGTTCACAGCAGACGATTGCTGCTCAGCGCTGCGGGTCGTCTTGTGCTCGCGATTGACTTCATGGTTGAGATCTTCAAGGTTCAAAGCGAGCTTTTCCTTCTGCTTCTCGAGCGAAGTGATGGTA
>JAABUW010004526.1_pt1 | contig 18810 bp, 23 predicted proteins | sample 5560081 | NCBI WGS metagenome assembly JAABUW01 (sample SAMN10711882, study PRJNA513363) | rock metagenome | isolation source: Antarctica rocks | place: Antarctica: Victoria Land, Knobhead sud | reverse complement strand
CTCAATTGCACAATGAAGCTTATGCCTGAAGCTTACTCAGGTAGTAGCTATACATGAGGTACAAAGCGGATAGAACTTCGTGGAAGTATACTCTTATCCTGTTTGCTCCAAAGAGCATACGGGCTCAAAAGTCTCCTTCACGAGTATGTGCCATCTTTCTTCAACTTCGAATAGCCAGGATATCTGCCCAGCTGGCTGTTATCGTAGTTGTACTGGCTCAACTGCGGGCAGCCAAAACTACTTACAGCTTGCCCCACTGCATTGTTGACTTTGGATAGTGCCCCTTCGACATTGGAGAGGACGCCGGCGTTCCGTATCAGATCAGGGGCAGCAACCGCCACCGATTGGAATAGAAAGCAGGTAAGATTGTTACCTGGAAGCAAAGTTTCACTGTCGTACAGACCACCCTATGTTCCAGTCAGATCGCGTTTCAAAGACTAATGAGAAGACTCCGCTTTGAAACATCGATCCAGATTCATTTGATTAGCACTCATCGAAAGAGGGGCAAAGGATTGACTGTCAGGTTTCCAACGTCCAGACCAGTAAAAGAGTTCACGGACCCGGTGTTCCCTCCAAATGTCAATAATTCCGGATGCTGCTGTGCGAGGGTCTTGACGTCCGAAATCAAGAACGGAACGTCGTACGGGTCGCTCGTAGCACGTGTGTACCAATTGTTTGGAATCCGCTCTGCACCAGGGGTATACTTCAGGCTACTTTGATCTACACCGGTCATGGAGTAAAAGGATTTCAGGGCTCCCAGATCCAGAAAAGCCTCTGGGTAAGCAGCGAATTTGTTGCTAAACATGTGGAAGATGAACGCGTGGGTCCCCGGAGGAATGAAGAAGCCCAAGAGACCTCGGAAGTAGTATGGATTTTGGGAGACAGACTCATCATCTGGAAGCTATATTAGCACTCGAAAACCCCGATGTCGTAAGGATTAGGATATGTACATCTCGTCACGGCATATCCTCCCGGTAGATTCAAGTCATAATTGGGGTTTACAGCCCCTGGCCCTGGAAGGCCGTACATGCCTTGAAAGAATGGCAGCTGTGTTAGATATGCTTCTCCGTTGGACGTTCACGTTAGCGAACGTTATATGCAGCCGTAAGCTGCAGGGTGTACTTACAACTGGTACAGATCGCCTCGTGTTGGATTCGCATCACCCTCAAAACGGTTATGCGAATTCCATATGCCTCTCGGCCGGCCTAATAGTCCTCCCACAACGGGCAGGTTCGCCCCCGGCGGACCACCATTCGAAAAGTGATTTCCATCGCCTGCCTGCACGGCACCGAGTGTCGAGAGGAACACGGCAAGGTCAGCGCCTGTATAAAACAGCTTGTAAGTCGCCAGGCTGACCAAAGCGGGAGGGGGTACGATCAACGTTGTACATACCGAGTCCGTACACCTTCACAATAGCATCGCGAGACTCTAGGACAGTGGCATACCCGTTTCGCGCAATGCAGCCGTGGTTGGCCAGTGCATTCAAAGCAGGACAAGGTCCGCGCAGATCGGACGCACCGGGCCCAAGGAAGGCGTGCGCACCAGAGACATCGATGTCCTGCGCTGTCGGGTCGAATGCCTGACGTCGAACTAAGTCGGGAAGTGCATTTACAACAGTGGCGCACCAGACGAGGCCAACTAAGAGAAGCATCCTGATACTGCGAGACTGGCTTGTGCGCAGGTATGTTGGTAATCTCTCTATAACTTCGTGAGAGAGTACGGATTTAGGGGGTTCCTTGCTTTTTAAGACATCCAAAAATGGCCACTCACGTACTCTGTATGCGTAAGGTAGGAAGGCGCGCCTCTACGAACCAATCAGCACTCGAGCTCTTCCGTATGAACGCACCGCAATGCGGGAGAAGAGGACCGAGCAAGTCCGATCGACCTATAGAGGTGGCTCTTCCCCCCAATGTGTGGTTTCTTTCCTTCCATTTGTCACCCAGCCCACTGAGCTGTCGGCCAACAAGCAAAAAACTTGAAAACAATGAGAGGATGAAGATCGGAATCTCAAGTATATTACTGCAAGCCGCTCCTCGGAGCTAAAAGATCCCAAGGGTCAATCATCCCATTCGCTTTACGATGTTTTCCTTTTGGTCCTTCAAACCACGTATTTTCGAGCAACCTCTTCATACTGTCCCGTTCAGTGCTCTAACCGAGTAAAACAGATTCTTCAATGGTCCATTTCTCGAGGTAGGCATCTCCATCACACATAACCATCCAATCTATCAATATCCCGCCATTCGTTTCTTTCGCAAATCCTCCGGGCAGCTCACACCAATGCCTTACCAGCGCACATTGAACAAAACCTCCAGTCCACACACGCCATCGATCTCCCACCTCAAGGACCGGACTAAGAAAGCCACTCGCATGGCCACGACTCCAGCTCATCTCCATCCAATACAACCGCAAAAGCTACCCCCTTGGAATATCAACCGCTCCTTCTCGCCACAAGGCCAAGCCATTGTTCGAAGCCACCCACCTCTCAAACATGCACCGTCCTCACTCCAAGCGACCCTCTTGCTCTTTCCCTGCAACGAAAAGGGCCCGCAAATATGTGATATTTTTGCCTTTTCATAAGGAAGGCGCGTTTCTTCATATTGACGATCCGGCACAGATCCGCATATAGAGATCAGAAGTCGAACGTCCAGGATCTTTACATTGTCGACGAGCTGTGACATCCTCGATTTCGCTTGCCACACATGGGCCTTTTCCCACGATATTTCTCCATTCCTGTACCGCAAAAATAAAAAACCCGCAAACATGGGCCATTTTTCTTTCCTGGTAAGGAAGGCGCTCTCCTCGAAGTCACTGCCCTGCAACGATCCGCATCCGAAAGCAGGGAGCCAGATCTACAAGCATTCGCGAACCTGCGATATTTTGATCTGGCTTACAAAACCATGAGTTGTCTCCCCCGTTATCGCTATCGATCTTCTCCCAGGTGGATGATTGCTGCGCGCTACTCTTGCCAGATGGGACAGCAATATTTTGTCTTGGACAATGAAAAATCAATTGTTGTTTCCTAGGCCGAAGATATCGATCGTTGTGCCTGTCAGCATCTCAGGCCTTCGTTGATTCCTAATGCCTGCATGCAGCGTCCTAGCGGCGTCCTAGCTAGCGTTACACACCTGCAAGCATCTGTGTAGCACCAGTTCTCAGTATGGCAGGTTGAGGGAACCAAGCATAGGTTGAAAGTATCAATGAGCGCAGATCAAAAGAGATTGGTAGGCGACTCGAGCTAAGAACTTGAGCCTCATGGTGTATGGTAGACAAGTCTTATGGTACCTATGAGCCCGGCTTCGAGTTTCGCTATTTTCCGGACCAGGTTCCGGTTTGGGTTCTAGTAGTGCTGTTTCTTAGTACTTTAGCAGAGGATACAGCAAATGCGACGGTGAAAGAATACGGTCGGATGCATGAACCATGCAACAATGCTTCTCCCTCCGAATCATCCAATAGAGATGGATGACAAGCGCGCCGTACGGAGAGCATGGCAAACCTCTTCTCCGAAGCCTCCGAGCAAGGCGTCGGAAATCGAGAACCGGGTCTTCCGAAGAAAGACGATCGTGATAGCATGCCCCACCTCTTTCCCTCCGTGCACACCATCTCTTCCATGCAAGCTGCCACATTCTCCCTCGCATCCAGAACCCCTCCCTCCATCAAAATCTCACTGCAAGAACCAACCATACCGCATCCCAACTCGCACTCAAACCCAGCACCGACTCCCCCACCACCACAATCAAACCATATTTCCCTGCGAACCACTCCCCAGCCACGCTCATCAACGCGATCATTAGCAACACAGCGCGCTTCTGGATATGGCGTATATTGTGAGATCATGACGGGGGAGCAAGCCTCCTCACAGCGCTGGGAGCTTGCTGTTGATGGTTATGGCATAGGAAGGGGGCTGGGTTGAGCCGCTTCGTTGTGTGTTTGAGATCTGTCCATGGATGATTTTCATCGTAGTTGAGATAGGGGAAGTGGAGGGCTCGGAGGAGAGGGATGGATGTGATGCTCAGGGGGCTCATCCACTATGATAGTCGTTTGGCTGGATATTGAGCGGAAGCGGCTACAAGATGGGGGCAGGGATTATAGAGGGCATGGTTCAAGCTGTCTGCGTAGACCATGAGTTTTATGGGATTGAAAGGCTGTGAGTAAGGCAGACAAGGAAGTTCGGGAAACGAAGGTTGTGACCAGGAGGTTACACATTCGGTCGCCCTTTCCTACCACCACGCCTTGAAGCCACGGGGTACTGGATGCTGGACCAAACCCGCGAAGACTCACTGATCCTCATCGAGTACTTCCAATCCTCGTTATTATAAGACGCCATAGTATCTTGACTGGGGCAACGCATAGTTGGCGTAGATGCGTTTCTTGTGCTGGCCTTGAAAATTCCATGTGTGCCGTTGCGGCGACCTGGTACCGCCACCAACACTCGATGACTGACCAATTCGCCAAGACATAAGTAGTGTTGAAGGCACTTATGTCAATCGTGACGCCATCCTATATTGGCCGATCCGACCCCCCCCCCGCACTGCAAATCGGTAGTCAGAAAAGCCAGCAGCTCCACACCCTGCGTAAACCTGCGCGTGGGCTGTACCTTGATCTCAAAGGCAGACCAGTAGCCTGATCCCGAAATACCGTTACACTCACTCTCGGAAACCAGGTACTCCGGAAAGGAGGCGAGAGATCCAACCTTTGTTTTCGGAATGAGAACACCACTAGGCAAACCTCAGATCCGAGATCTTTGAAATGAAACGGAGTGGCTGTGGTCAGTGTACAAGGAACCTTTCGTGCAAGAACATCTCATCAACATCCCGAAGGCGAGAAGCCATACAATCTGCTTCGGATCACTGACTGAAGCGCAGAAATCGTGTCGGACCACTATCGAGAGGCATATTGCTGTGCGTTACTATGCCCTGTAAAGCATTTAATTGAGAAGCATTTTCGCTGGCTTTCGAAGTGCGGCGCACGCGCCCGCTGTGGACACCCACATGGTTTTTCGATGACTGAATTGCCGTCAGACTTAAGAACATTCAGGGGGCGGTGATACGGAACGTTGGACCGAGCCAGGCGTCACAGACGAGAGCCAGCGAGGGGCCAGAGTAGTACTGCATGAAGGACGCTAGTGTGTGCCCGCCAGAAGGTATTCTATATGCCGTCGTTATTCTCACCAGCGGTGGAGTGGTCCTGATTAGCTGATGCCTGTCCGGAGACGATCATTATCTGGAAAGCGGTGTTCATTTCGTCGATGCGTAAAACATCCTGGTATATTGCGTTGAAGGAAACAGGTGGTCCAGAGATGAGAGGGTGGTGCCACTCATCCTGAAGCCTAGAGATTGTGGAATCATTCCGTAGATGGTGCAGCAAAACTTCGTAAATCGTCAAAGTTTCGATGGGCAATGTGAGCAAGGCTGCTGGGCCGAGTGTTATATGGTTTGGCCACACAGCGCCCAGGGATCAGAGATATAAGGCCTCTGGTGTAGTGCGTTTTTCCCAGGTGGCATTCTCGAGGACACTGAAACGATCACTCCGTTGCTTGATGCAATCTAGCCGCTCGGGGCCATAAGCATAAAGGATCAGAGCAGACTTGGGCAATGAAAGAGCGATCGTGTTAGGGTACTAATAGCAATCTGATGCGTTGGCAGGAAAACCAAAATGGGTGAGTTTCTGGGGCTCCCTATCGGTGTCAAACGAGTGCGTGGTACACTTTGGTAGTTTCCCTCCTCAGCAATGGGTCATCACGGGTCGGCCAAACCATCGTTGCGGAAACGTTTTTCGATAGTGCCACGGTATATACTCTCCAAACAGGGCACCTTGCCAGATATATTGGATAAAGCTTGACTGTGACAATATTGCATGAGCGGAATGTGGGCCCGCTTTGGAAAGATGGTAAACCTTATAGCATGAGTGACACTGACACTGAAAGAGATATCATGGTACGATAATTGAGGTATACAGAGACACTTGGGAAAAAAGGAGAGCAGACGTAGATGCTGAGCAATAATCCTATTGTAGCTTGCTGGCATCTTAGAGCTTCGGGATCACTTTCCACCCATCCCCCTCCAAGCTGGCTGTAGTCTTGCTATCGATGTCTTCGGTGTTTATCCCTGGCTTGACCTCGATATATTCGCCCGAACTCGGATGCTGCGTCTGAGGCTCTTCCTGAGCATCTTCCTGAGTCTCTGTCTGCCAAGGAGGAACCCAAGTCGTCGTTCTAGCATTGTGGTCCAGAAAGTAGGGCCTTCCCTCCTTCGTCTGCCTTCTCTCCCAGCCCACTGGTAGAAGCTGCGTTGTTTCCTGCACGTCTTTTCGCGGTCGAAGCCAGCTTGTAGTCCTCGTGTTGTGATCGACATAGTAAATCTGGCCATTGGTAGTTTCGCGCACCTCCCAGCCTGTGGGAAGGTCAATATCCACAGCGTCACTGTCGGGACGAAGGGGTGCGGGATATTGTAACGGGTGGTGCCAGGTGGTGATTCGAGTATTATGGTCGATGTAATATTCTATTCCATCCTTTGATATTGACGATTCCCACCCACTCGGTAGCGGCTCGTCGTCAGAATCGTCCCCCTTCCAGCGAGACGGTGACGCAGAGCGCGTGTCATCGTCAGGTTCTGTACGAACAATGCTGTTATGAAAAGATTTGCCAGATGGTGTTCGGTTGCCAGATATATCGCTCTTCATGGTGGATTTCGGTTGTCGGATGGTGTTCCCAGTGCTGTTCGGGTCACCCATCCTCGTTCGACTGCGTGGATCGATACAAGGGAGTGGTAGTACCTCAGGGTGATAAGGAAGGTCGACTTGCCGTTGAAGCTACTTCTGCCCGAGAACAATTCTGTGGTTGAGCTGGAGACTGTTGACTGCGGGCAAGCGCAGCCTCATAGCCTAGGTCGCCTAGCCTAGGTCGCCTAACGCAAAGTACGCACCTTCAAAGCTGCGGCTAATTAGGGCATGTAGGAAGCAGCATCAATGGTTGAAATTAAGTTTTTGTTTTCAACCTACGCTTTTACTCTGTCCCTGTCCTGATCCCAAGCCCGTCCAGCATCACCTGTAAGCTTCGCCTTCTTCTTTGCTCTTTGCTCCTCCCTGATATCTTTCGCTTTCTCTCTCGAATCGATAGTAATCATTTCCTCGTTCTTCTTTTTCCAGCTTAGATCCTTGCCTAGTCGATCCTTCTCAAAGGTCAGTGCATGCGACATCCAGCCCCTGTCATCCACGACGGCCCCAGCTTCGGCATCTTGAGCATCCCACGATTTGCAAGACTGGCAATTGACGATGAAGTGGAGATTGCACACAGCTTCCTCTTCGTTGACCGCTTCTTCTGTACTATTAATTTCGACGGAGGTGGGTCTATCGATCGCTGGTCCTGCTGTTGGCGCTGGGGATGGTTCGGCTGCTGCTTGTTCGAGGCGGGCGCGGAAGGCATCAAGGATGTCTTTGCTGTGCGCATCTGTGTTACCTCCAGGCTTCCTCTTGCGCCCACGAACTGAGGTCTCAGGTATCATAGCTTCAAGAGCGGACTTCTTGCGACGTTCGGGTGCCGGTGCAGCGACTGTACGTTTCATCGAAGCTTTCATCTCTGCAATCTGAACATTCGTTCGTTCCAGTAGACTAGAGACCTTGCCCACAATTTCAAGCTCCGGAGAGTTAGTAGCTGAGCGCTCAGGCTCCTCGTCCTTGGGTAGCGGAAGTTGTTCGTGGTTGTCCTGCATTATATGTGGGGGTGGTGTGGGCGACTTGGAGGTTCTGCGACGAACAGCCTTCTCGAAAGGCTTGCTGACAAGCTTTGCTGAACCATTTGCGCTTGCACTATATCCGTTCTGCTCGCCACCACTGACGAGCTTGGTGTTGAACTTCTCCTTCCTCACCACAGGCGCCTCCTCTTCACCATTCTCCTCAGCCGCAAAACTTAGAAGCGTCTTGTTGCCCTTCTTCTTCCCCGTCTTCTTTTCCCTCTCTGCGATCTTCCCCACCTCCTTCGCCGTTTGCCTAGCCTTTCTCTCCGTCCTCACCATATCCTCAAACGGATTCACCAAAATCTGTGCCCCCGTCACCTTCGTAGGGTACATTGGTCTCTCACTCCCTTCTCTCTCTAGATCCGCCTCCCCCATCCTAAGAACATTATATAAAGTATCCCCCACTACCCGTCCAAACATCGTATTCCTCCCCTCCAACTCCGGCGTCGGTCCCAACGTCAGAAAGAATTGACTCCCGTTGTCGTTTTTCTGCCCCCCATTGGCCATCCCCAACAGGCCCCTCCGATTGAACTTAAGCCTGCTGTGGAATTCATCTTCGAACAGGCCGCCAGGGTAGATGGCTTCGCCGCCTTCGCCAGTGCCGGTGGGGTCACCGCCTTGGATCACGAAGCCGGAAACCAGGCGGTGGAAGATGGTGTTATTGTAGTAGCCATCGAGGCAGAGCTGGAAGAAGTTGCGGGACGTGAGGGGGGTTTGTTTGGCGAAGAGTTCGAGGAGGATGTCGCCTGCGGTGGTGGTGAGAAGGACTTGAGCGGTGGGTTGCGGCTCGAGGTTGTAGAGCGCACTCATTGTGAAGAAATCCCTTGGGAGGAAGTAGTGCGGCAGCAGTGTGCTCAACGAAAAATATCACAGGAGCCGGTTGGTACCTTAGGTTCTGTGGTTCAGTTCACGGTAGGTTTGCTTTAGGGTTAGTTCTCCAGATGATCAATTGACCCGGGGAATTGCTTAAATACTTTATTGTGAGCAAGAGACACGATTGCACATGCGAATGTGAGTATCACGCTGATCAATCTGTGTACCCTTGAAGTGACACCTTGTGACAAGTATCAAGACCAGGAAGAATATCGAGGGTTTGGGAACGAGTGAGATAGAGTACTTGACGCCTGCAGCACCCTAGACTTCCGTGACCAGACACTGTGAAGAGACCGCAAGCAATAGCTTCCATTAGTGACGACTTGCACCCATCCAAATGTCCGTGGAGAGAGAATGAGACATGCTCCTCTAACGCACGCGTGACCTTCCGAAAGACGCAAGATAAAGCAATGTGTACCTCGTCCCCGTCGACCTATCGCGAGTCGTTCGCATTTGGATCGACGAGCGCAACCCGGTTGTGCTGATACATGCAATTTGTCCCTCCTCCACCTACGAAGCTTCCGCCTAACAACAACCACCGGCTGAACCTGACTGCACACCTTGACCTTGTCCAACTTGTACCGTAGGCTTGTTGTTGACCGTTGTAGTTCCCATTCGCTCCTTGATCTGGCGGGCCATGGTTAGGAAGGCTTGTTCGACGTTGGAGGCATTCTTGGCCGATGTTTCTAGGAATGGAATGCCCAAGCTGTCAGCAAATTCCTGAATCCACATGTCAGCGTCTTGAGCGGAGAGCTAGCAGCCTTTAGCTGCGCGAAGGGGAATACCTTTGCGACGGTGTAGTCGACGACTTTCTTGTCCGACATATCGCTCTTGTTTCCGACAAGTAGCTTGTTGACACCCTCTGTAGCGTAGCGATCGATTTCCTGCAGCCACTGCTTGACGTTGTTGAACGAGTCCATATCCGTCACGTCATACACAACACAGATACCATGGGCGCCTCGGTAGTAGGATGATGTGATGGTTCGGAATCTCTCTTGGCCTGCCGTATCCCACTATTATCGTAATAAGCCTAATATCCAAACTAGAAATCTATAGCCATGATGAGTATACGTACGATCTGAAGCTTTACAGTCTTGCCATCGAGCTCGATTGTGCGGATTTTCTGAACACATCAGTAACGATTCGCGTGCAAGCCTCGCCGCAGCAGGTGTCATACGAAATCCACACCGATGGTTGATATGTAGCTTTCGGTGTATGTGTCGTCGGCGAATCGAAGCAGCAAGCAAGACTTTCCGACTCCGGAGTCGCCGATCAGGAGCAGCTTGAAGAGGTAGTCGTATCTGAGCAGAAGGGGCTTAGTAACGAGCAGGATAACATCGGCGTAATCTGCTAAAACAGCTGCTGATAACAAGTGCTAAGAGATTCCTGATTGAAATAGTTTGCGGGTACTCTATAGTCGCCATCATCAGTAGAAGCTGATGGTCAGGGACTGGCAAGTGACCTACTACTCAGGATTCATGTTCACGGTAAGGGAAGGATGTATGGGCGGTGACTGCTTTCAGGGTAGACTTTTCCTTGCAGCAGCCTTTTTCGAAGGGGGTAGGGCGCTGGAGTAATTGTAGAGGAAGATGCGAAGTCCGGGTAGAGATTGAGCGTGTGGTCTTTGAAGTCGGATACCTCGATGTTTCGGAGGCTTTCAAGTCAAGGCCGGAGTTCAGCCGGGGACGTCCCGTGACCTCGGACTTTCAGCGTGACATTTGTGCGACTCGTCGACGGGCAACACCAGATTGCAGGGCAGATGATACGTGTTAAAACTCGTGCACAATGACCTTTGGTCAGTCATGGATTGCAAATCGTAATAAGCTAAAACCTGCTATTGAATGCCATATGTACCAGCCCTCGGAATCGGATGAGCATTCACTACATATTCGACAGTCAGGAATGTTACAATGCATCCTTAATATTCACTCAGCCTAAGCTTCTTTCCCACGGCCTTCCTTGCCTGCCCCGCTGCCATCTCACTTGGACGCTCGGCTTCCTGACTTGCCTTGAGCGCTTGCAACAGCATGCCCGCGTCAAAGAATCCATCTGGAAACTGATTAGCCACTACAACAGCCATGAACAACAAAGTAGAGTACTCACAACCACCAAGCCCATCGTCGTCGTCCTCTGCCTCTTTGTTATCGATCACGTCGTCAGCCCCACCCTTGATGGCTCGGCCCCCTTTATTCGTAGTCTTCTCCGGCCTCTCCTCCGCTTCCCTAACTCGGCTTGCTCTTGGGCTATGGCATTTGTTCACTGCCCTCAAGACTCTTCTAATCTCCAAGAAGTAGCTTTCGATGCTGTCAACGAACCGCTTCGTCTGCCGGTGCTTGCTGCTGGCGCATATACTGACACTGTCGTCTTTGATGATATAGCCAATACCAAAACCCTCGCCAGAAGTAGGACCGAAGCCAAATTGTCTCAAAGCAGGATTGCCGCAATTGGAGGTACTGAGAACCGTGTTATTGATTTTGTCCCAGCCAGCATCCGCGAAGATAGCAGGCATAGATTGTGAGGGAGCACGACCGTTTGGGGACCCATTCGCTTCAGCAGGCATGCCTGAGTTTGGCCCGCGTGGTGATCCAGTATCTCCATCTGACATACCTTCCACGGGGGATGTGTAGCCGTTTGAACTCATCCCAGTGCTTGAAGCAGCTTCTGCGCCTTCCTCGTCGACAGCACGTTGCCATACAGAGTAAAGCGCATACATATGCCTATCTTGACCGAGAGCCTTAGCACATTCTTTTGTGATAGCAGTGTGTTTCTGTGTCGCTTTCTTCAGAGAATCGACTTTGCGCTGTGCCGGGTTCTCAGCCCAGAAAGTTTGGACGAAGTCGACGCTCTCAGGGGTGACAGCCCGTACGGCTTCCGTTCGCCCATGTAGGAAAACCTTGGTCATCGCCGGCTCATATACGTTTTCCAGACGGCCATACAATCCGTAGTAGGCCGCTTGAAAAGCTAATTGCACAAAAGCATCCGGCGAAAATCCCATAGAAGTCATGAAATTCTTGCCGTAGCCGGAGAACTCTAGGGTTTGGAACTCGTTTTGCTGGATCAAATCAGCGAGTCGCGATTCTGCAAAACGTAACGCTGTACTAAGCTCAGGCAGCATGTCCCATTCCAGCTTGTGTGGAATCGTGCTGACGTCGCCAAAGCTGTCCGGATCTCTCTTCGACGGGTCGGGGCTTTCCGAAGTCCAAAGACTGGGAGCTTTTCCATTAATGCTCTTTGCAAATCTTAAGATGGTGTCAGTATACACGTCAGATGCCATTCGTAGTACAGTGTGTCCATCCACTCCCGTATGTTCGAAATTGATGCCCGCACTACCGTTCTTGCAGACAATGATCTGCATCTTGTCATACCATCGATTTGTGCAAGTACCAATCTGAACCCCTTTCACAACCTCGCTGGTCCCACAAAGCATGTTGCCACACAGTTCAGCTGGAGTTTTGGGCTCCGTATAATCCAGGCACAGAATGAAAAGCGCAGAGTCCACGATACCAAGACACTCAGCGTTGTTGGAGTCTTCGTCGCGCGTCAAGAGGTCTCTTAAGCCAGCCCAGATCTTTCGGTTCTCCGTACTCAGAACTCCCAGCGCGCCTTTGGCGGCCTCTTGTATCGGTGTCTCCTCAGCATCGTCAACAATGACTTGTAGATTTATAGCCATATCTTTCTCGGTCATGATCAGATCACCAGCATCATCTAACGCGTCAAACCAGTAGAATTGTCCCTTGCACAGTACAACGAGATGCTTAGACCCCGAATCTTGAGCAATTTGACAGCCATTCTCTGTTGGCACTCTTGCTGTGCCAAATAGCCGGGAGTACTGATACATGTCTAATGGCTTGCCTCGAAGCGTATCTGGCGGTAGCTCTTCCTTGCGCACAGCACGTACGAACGAGAGCGCCGAGTTGACGAGGGAGGCAGCCCTGGTGACTTGATTGTTTCGCGCCGGTGTTGGATCATCCTCGAGCAGGAAGAAGGGGTTCAGGTTCAGGACGACAGAATTATCGAAATTGAGGTAAGAGTCGTACCCTAAGCTTGATCAGCCGTTGCGCGGAGATGTATCGTGTTTGGGACGTACAGAACTGCTCGATATAACTAGTCTTGCCCGTGGCGTATTTCTTGAGTCTCGATTGCAGCTCCGGCCCGTCACTCTTTAGAAAGTCGGCTACAGCAGCAGCAGTGTCCGCCTGCTCTCGACTATTCTGGAGCGGCTTTAAGGCATCCTTGTACTTTTCGCAGGTACTCTCGAGCTCCGGGATAGGAAGCTTTTGAAGCTTGTCTTGCGACGCATATGTGATCCCAGGCTTACAGTCAGCTTTATGCGAGGCCAAAGGCTCTCGCTCTGCGGGCGAGTACACTCGTTGTGATTGAACAGCAGAAGAGCGATCTGTATCGTTCATTGGGGGCTGAGAGCTGGCCAGGCTCTCGTTGAGGGACTTAGGCATGGTGAAGGTATGTACTGTCATTGTTGTCGATGCTTAGTTACGTATACAATAAGCAGACAAAGGTGGGGATGTTGAGCAGTTTCAGTGCGCTACGGTAGAAGTAGTGGCAATCCTGCAGACAGTAGGAAGGCATTGAAAGTCGTCAAACAATATTCAGATCAGGGCAATGAACGACTGGACAGAAGAGTTTCATTGAAACTGTTCGAAGCAGTGGAGGGACCTATCTATGCCTTGCCCGGTGGAGAAGCTCAGAGCATGTGAGGGATGGAAGGGAATGCTCTGGGCCAAAGGAGACAAGAACGAAGCTTACGGTGCGACGGAGGTCTGCAATTGGATCCAGGTATTGGGAAAGTTATGCACTTCCACGTACCGCATCGCCTTCAGCCAACTATCTTACTTTCTCTTGCCTGCCGTCAGTCGCGCTTCGGCGGGGTCGGTAACCCGCACGTGATAGGCTTCGACTCCGCAACTGGCGAGCGGAGAGGACCAGCAAACGGTGTGTACAGGGCGAGAGTTCTCATGCAAGCTCAACGTGAACGGTATACAGTAAGCTAAGGTACTGTGTGATTCATTTTTGGAGAGCGTTCAAGGGCGTCGAATGCCGCCAATGCCGGACCAGCGGCATCCTTGACGCCCCGTGGGCAGCCCATGTTCTCGACAATACAGAGCGGACGAGAGGATGCGTCTGAATACAGATCAATCGACTGTACCCAGAGGCGTCGACGTTGAGAGACGTAGGTTTGGCATACGCACAACAGCAATGTTTTTGGTCGGGCTGAAGCATCCGTCTGTCCTTGCTGATAGGACTGTCGCACCTTTCGTCGAGGATCAAAACGAGCCACATAGAACAACAATGTTTACTGGATACGTGTGGTGTAGGACGTCAATTGAGGTACCAAAGTGAAACAACAATTAGTCATGCTTATACAGAACTCGCAGTACGAGGGATGCAAGTGACGTCTCCCTTCAGCAGTATCGAGAAGCCTCGCCGTTTGATACACTAACATCAAGGTAAGATACTCGATATCTAATTCTCACTCCTGCGCGCACCTCGACCGTCCCTCCTCATGCCCCTCTGCACCCTCACAGCTGGACTACTCCCAAACACAGAACTGCCTAGCACTCCTCCTCCTGTATTGCCCACCTCTCGGAAAGCAGGGGTGGGCAACGGCCCGTCGTCGCTAGTCTCGTCCTCAGCCTCTGTGTCCGTATGCTGATAGCTTCCCGCTTCTGGCACATCAGCATCCAGATCCCGCCCGCCGCCGTCATCCCCGTAATCGCCCTCGCCCTCATTCTCCATCCCAGGTAGCAAGCCATCATCATCGATGTCCTGCTCATCATCGACCCAATCATCGCCCATCTCATCTTCTTCATCTGCATCAGGCACGTCATCATCCAGATCCCTCTCCAGCTCTTCCCCCCCTTCGCCCGTGGCCATGCCTTGTTGTTCCCGTTCGAGTGCCTCCGCTTCGGCCGCGGCTTGTGCTTCAGCTAAGGCAAATTCTCTTTGGGCGGCACTGTCCTGCTCCTCGCGCTCGGCCCGTTCGTCGGCCATGCCTTGAAGGGTCTTGGGGATGCCTGGTGGACGCAGCCAACCCGCGCCAAAGCGCCGGATGTTGGCTTTGCGATTGATGACTGCATTTTCGTCTGCACGAAGAACGGAAAGGAAGGTACGAATCGGAGGGTGGGCACCGAGATGTTGAGGTCGCCCAGGTGCGTGAGGTACGGGAGGATGTTGTTGATTGAGGGAGTGATGGGCGTGGTGAGTGCTAAGGGAGGGGTAGTAGAGGGAATGTGGCTTGAGAAAACAGGTCAGTGGTCACAATCATTTGATTGACTGTTGGGAAAGCACACATCCTGTGGCCACAGCGGTGGCAGGGAGGAAAGCATCTTGATGCACGCCCCTACTCGTTCCTGGAGCTTGACCTTGAGTAGAGTGACTGACTGCACGTACTTTGAGGTGGTTCAAGAGCGGGCTTGGCGCCAAGAATCTAAAGTAGGCGATCCCCGCTATGATCCATTGACCCTTTCAGCCTCTCTCTCTCTCGTGAAAGAATCACCAACAATTGGCAACATTGGGTATAATGCCAGATTATACGATGGTTCTGCTTTCGAGCACGCTGAATATCCGTTGTTATGAGGCTAAATGCTCCCCCTCGTCATCATTACATTTGCCAGGTTGAGATATACTATAAGTAGCTCCGCGCTCAGCACTCCGTACCCATCTGGTGGCAATAAGTTGTGCAGTCATATAATGGCAGTCATGAGAAGAACGCAGTGAGCATCACGATGGACCAGAGAAACAGTGAAGACTTGAGGCAAAAGGGGATACTGGTCCAAACATCCCAGTTACTCAGCCATCTATCCCAGCACCATGGTCAGCACACTGATCTAAACATCTTCCTATACTCGATCAATCCTTGAGAGTGCATCGTACGGGCACATGGAGCATCATTGGGTGTGGAGCTCGACTCACAACATCAGATACCTTTTTCAAATGATCGGGTGAACTCATATTGGCAGTATCATGACCATAGCTACTTTAGGAAACGAGACTGGCCCAAAATTGGCTCAGTGTGCTTGCTAAGACAACACGTCAATGTCGAAAGAAAGACCTCTAAGTACATTGATAGGCAGATCAATGTACTTCTTCTGCCTCGTTCCTAGAACCTTGTGGCACTGATTGAGGTAAACGCTGGCTGCTGAGAAAACGTCAAAGTCAAAGTGGTTCACGATTACCTTGCGCTGCTCTGATATGTTCCCCGTCGAATTTTCAACTTCTACGACACTGGCTTCATCAGTCTGCTTCCTTTTTCTTTCGAATCTACTCGGACTACACATGTTGAGTCTTCTTGACTGCCATGATCCTTGACGCTTCTTCCCACATAAGTTGTACTATATAATGTTCTCAATGAAAATTCATACTGTTGCCGCAATTTTCTCTTGACTTTTATTTTCCGTCCAACCAAAGTATCATTGTTGACATCACAATGGTGTTTGTAGTTCCACAGGGTTTGTAATTCCCTCTACCCTGCTTCTGATTTCAAAGGTGGAAAATATGCTCATGGCAACAGTGGCTTGAGCAAATTTCCAAGAATTTCCGCCAGAGTATTGCTCAACTGGGAATCTTGGCAGTTAGAAGCACCAGATGCAGCAACTGTTAATCATGGCAAGGAAGATTCTCCCTCTTGAACAGATCTCGCATTTGCACATATTCTATATATAAGATCGTCTTCGAACCATCGTTATTGCAATGCACATATCTTAATTCAGCTACAAGCATCAAACATTCAGCCTGACTAGAGTTTTATAACTTCCCCGTCCTCAACATGGCACCTTACCCCCCTCCTCCGACTACGCTTCCCACCACGCCCGCACAGACCCTAGTTCTCCAATACCCGTGGGTTGACAAGATTGTCGCTATCGTCTGCTTAGTGGTCGCTCCTCCCGTGGTCTTGCTCGTATGGCTTATCCTCCGCTACCATCGGAAAGCCAGAGCGGTAGCGAGAGCTCAGGCTCAAGCTCAGCCGTGCCACCATGGACGAGACGTCGACATTAGAAGCCGGTCTCCATTCAGATACACACAGTATACAAGATTCATCGAGACTCATCCGCGTTCAGAGCCGCCTCAAAGCCCTGGGTTGGCAGACACTACTCCTCCTCCAGCCCCATCTGACAACGTGTCGCCGCTGTCTCTTCCCGGCACCGCTCGGCATACTAGGATGCAATCGATGTCGACCGAGTCCTGCACGTCGCAAACATCCATGGTGACGCTTTATCGCCAAAGCAACGTCAACTTCACTCCCACTACCCTTGACGATCCATTCACCGACTTCTCAGCCATCCACCACGAGGACGATGATGGCACCGAGGACGATAATGGCACTGAGGACCATCATGGCACCGCTGCCAACCCACCTACCGACATATATGCCGCATATCCGAGTAGTGATAGCGGCATTGGCGAGATGAGGCCTGACAGCGGCTATCACGTGTCGGTGGGTGAAAGTGAGCTATATAATGGGAGTGCCACGCCGTCGATGGTCTCTCTAACGCCCAGTCTCATCGCTCTGATGCACATCGCCATCCTCTCCGCAGAACACATGCGGACTGTCGACGAGGAGAATGCGATCGAGAGCTGGCTCGCTACGTATGCTGAATGGAGTGTGGAGTGGGTGGCGGAGACGGGTGAGGACTGGGAGGCTGCTGAGCGGAGTGCGAGTGAGGATGGCTTGGAGAGGGCAGAGGATGACTCTGTGGAAGCTGTGGATGACGCTGACTTATATGGAGCGGACTGAGTTAGTGGTTTGGTGTCTAGCTAGGAGCGCTCTGTACTGACGTTATACATGACTTCAGCTTGTGTCTTACAAGCCGCAAACTTGATCGAACTCAGGCATAGATAGAATACAAATCGATTGTCCCACTCCATCGCTAGTGCATCCCCACTCTTCCTCTCGCCTCTCCACCACCCCTCAAAAAAAACGCTTTGCCCAAAAACACATTCTCCACCATCTCGCTCTCAGTGATCCCTGACCCCACCCCACCCCACCATCCCCCGTTCACTCCCCCAGCATCCGCATCTCCTCCTTCGCCCCCACCGGCTTCTTCATCCTCCACCCTATCTCCCGCATCAGCACACCCATCCCCCACAGCCAAAGAGGCTTACTAAGATAAAAAAAACCAGCACCATACTCACAAATAACCCCGACCCCCAGCCCCAGCACCACCAGCGGCGCCACAACCAACACAGCCACCAGCCCCATCTTCATTCCTCCTTCCTGCCTTCCCACCCCCCCGTCTTGCGCTCCCAACCCTCCCACCGCCACCGCGGCTCCAACGGTTCCAGACGTCGCGGCTGGGATCTTGAGACAAGCGCATGCGTTGCTGATTTCGCTGGCGTTGTAGCTGTTTATGAAGGGGGGGATGGTGGCGGAGGGGGGGGAGAGGAGGTAGGACGGGCAGAATGTTGCGGCGGCGGGGAGGGAGCGGGAGAGGGCAGAGAGGAGGGGGTTGGAGTCGCAGGGGTCGGTGGAGGTTGTGGTGGTAATGGTAGAGAGGGAGGTGGTGGGTGCGGTTGGAGAAGGGGATGAGGAGGTGGTGGAGAGGGGGGTTGGCTCTGGAGTGGAGGTTGGTGTGGTGAAGGTAAGCTCCTCGGTGGTTGTGATGGTTGCCCACATGATGGGGGCGAGGTTGATGAGGCGGATGGGGTGGAGGGTGGATTTGTTTCAGGTGTTGGGGGGGAGTGGTTTGTGGGGAGGGAGTGGTGTATGGATTGTGGGTTGGGGGATGAGGGTGCTCGTGAGAGATGTGCTGCATAGGTGGAGGAGGAGTTCACGTTTTTGGACACCGTGGGATGCGCTTTGCATGCCTCGGTCGAATAACGGCCCGCTGAAATTGAAGTTGAGGGGAATTTGAGGGATGAAGTGGTGCTGGTGAAGGATGAACCTGGGGAAGCTGGAGAGATGCTTGAACCTTCTTGGTAATGCACGACCCTTCTAGAGACCTACTTGCGATATCGAATTGTGAGAGCTGGTGACTTGTTTGAGTAGCAGACGATATCGAGCAAAGGTATGGCATATTTGAGGGGCCATCCTTGATGCGAAATAAGACGTTTGCTAGTGAGCTTTCTCGGGAACGCTGCACTCTTTATGGTAGCTTGGAGATGAAACAAGGTTCTGGGAATTGGCTTGTACGCTGCGTGATGGTGAGAGGAGCGATAGGGATAAGGAAAACGACGAAAAGATTCAAGCACA
>JAABUW010004523.1_pt1 | contig 18815 bp, 17 predicted proteins | sample 5560081 | NCBI WGS metagenome assembly JAABUW01 (sample SAMN10711882, study PRJNA513363) | rock metagenome | isolation source: Antarctica rocks | place: Antarctica: Victoria Land, Knobhead sud | reverse complement strand
AATCACCACACCGGCTCCCAAGCTCTTTCGAAACCCATCACGGCTGGGGCGCCTCACCACTAGGGTTGAGGGTGCATACCGCAACGAGCCATCTCCCAACGCGGCTGGGGCGCCTCATCACTAGGGATGAGGGTGCATGCCGCGCGGATCTCAAGCATCACAATCTCATCCAGGGTCCAAAGGACCACGCAATACTGCACGTGCACACTCAACAGAGTCCTCGCTGCTAAGAGCGAGTCTCCGGGCCACCAGACTGCTCTGCAGTCCAAACCTCGACGAGCTTGCCGCTAGGCCGGCTCGGAGGGTGGTATTCGGTGCAACACGCGCTTGCGTACGCCAAGTTGTCGGATGGCCTCTTCACGGGGTGTGAGGATTCCGCGACGGAGTTGGTAGTGTAGGCGTCTGAATGGATGGGTTGATGGGCGGGTGTGGCCGCTTCGCATCGGATGGATCACGCTGGGTAGGTGAGTCTCCGCGAACTACGAATGGCTGGTGTGGGGTGTGTGATGCTTGGTGGCCTGGTTGGGTGGGAGCTAGTGGTGGTGGGTAGGTGCCGTTTCGCATCGGATGGATCACGCTGGGTAGGTGAGTCTCCGCGAACTGCGAATGGCGGGGTGGCCATGTTGGTGGTGGCCGGTGGCTACGGCTTGGTGTGGTGGTGGCTGGTGGTGTGGTGGCGACTTCGAAGCTGTGGGTGATTCTGCGATCTGTGGTGGTGGAAGGCGGCGTGGCTCTCTTCGTCGCTCGGGCAGTATCTCGGCTCTCGGTGCCCTCGTCTGGTTCTGTTCACTGGTTGCTGGCGCCACTCGCCTACATCTCCTCATCGGAGTCGCAGTTCTGACACCGCAACCCCGCTGCTGCTGGCGCCCATGCCGCAGCATCCTCCTCGAAGAACCCGCTGTCGTCGTTGCCGTCTGCGCCCTCGCCGTTGGTCATCTGGTTGGCGCTTGATACCGAGCGGCGCTGGTGCTCGCGCATACTCTGCATAGATGCGGTCAAGAGAGTGGACTCGAAGTTCTTCAACGGGAGTGGGCGGCTCATCCTAGGCGCCCTGGTCGGATCCATGTCCGCCATCGCAGACTCCATCTCGTCCTCCGCAGTCCTCTCAACGTCCTCAAGGCTCGCCCTCGTCGCGATCCTGTTCACCGCATTCTCGTCCTTCACGTCGCAAGGCCTGTAATTCGCCATCCTGGCCTCCTCCGCGTCGTCGAAAGAGTCGTGGTCGTACAGATCTTGAATCACCTCGATGTTGCAGAAGAGCACAGGCCAGCACCAGGTGATGTCCTTGTTGAGCGAGTCGTCTGTGTTGTTGCCGAGACCAACACCGTCGGCAAAAGCCACCGCGGCACTCTTGAACTTCGGCAGACTACGCAGCAAGCGCACTACCTTGTTCCACAACGCGGGGAAGATCTCCTTGTCGCGGCAGCTGTAGAGACGAGGCGCGTCTGGCGCTTGGAATGCTCGGGCGTGGAACCTGTTCTGCTGGTCCGTGGTCAAGAACGCCGCCGCTGCCTCAAGCTGGCACTCAGGAAGCCGTGCAATTGCGCACTCTAGAGCGAAGATCTCGGTCTCGATGCCATCCTCCATCTCTCTGAGCGGCAGTGTCCTACGACCCAGGGGCTGCTCCTCATCGAAATCGGCTTGAGCTACCTCAATATGCTTGCTGTCAGAGAGGCCATCGCCGCGATATGCGAAGTATGCGGCGCGGGTTTCGGACGAGTCTTTGGCGATCAGGGGGTTGAAGTACACCATACCGGTCTGAACATCACGGTCGTTGATTGCCGCACGGTGACGATCGTTCCAGAATTTCTGCTCCACATCAAGCAGGCATTGCTTGATGAGCCTCACCTCCCGGGTCCACGGAACGTTGTCATACTTCGCCGGATTCCGCCCCCTGATCCTCTCGCGGCGCTCGTACGCCTGCTTGGCAAGCCACTCCTCGTGCGATTTCTTGCGCGAAGTTGTGTGCGCCTTGTACTCGGCCGCAATCTTCTCCTCCTCGGTCATACCGTCGTATGCCATCAAGTCGGGCTGTGGCTGCTCCGAGGTCCACTTGTCGAGCCGGAGATTGTGGACACGGGGCTCGCGACAGAACTGGCCGCGGACTGCTCGAAGCTCCTCCTCGAAGTTCGCCTCGCGCTGGGTCCACTCCTCTGCGGCCTGAGCTTTGTGTAACTCAAAGCCAATCACCCACTGCTGGTTCAGCGTCTTCAGCCCCTGCACTTCCTCTTCACCCAACCTGACGTCCTCTTCGAGCTCCTTCACCACCTCTTCGAGCTTGGTGCACTTCTTCTTGAGCTCAAGTTCCTCCTTGGTCAACTGGCCAGCGCCTAGATCATCGAGCCGCCTCTGGACTCCACTATCGATCTCTTGCTTGACCTTCTTCATGAGCGTCTTCGCTTCCTTCTTCTTCTTCTCAGCCTCATCGACCATCTTCTTCTGCTTCGCCTTGAAGTGGTTGACCTTGTTGTCGTAGGCGGCATTCAATTCATCATCCCTCTTCAGAAGATCGTACTCCTTGATGGTAAACTCGACGTTGATTTCGGACCTGTACTGCCTGCATTTCTCCTCGCAAGCCGTGCAGAGCTCCGATGTGCTCTCGTTCCGCACTCTGTCGGTGCCAAGGGCCAGTGGTGCAGTATCCGCGTACAAATGGCTCTCGAGATTCGAGAGCAGGTCATCTGAGGCTGACGACGACTCCATGAGCATTTGGCCATCCGGAGAGGTCTGGTCCAGGTCCATGGCGCTGGTCTGGTTCTCCGGGAAAGCAACGCACTCACGTAGCCTCCTCATGCTCTCGGCGTGCTCTTCGTCTTTGCGAGAGGCATTGTCCTTCTCGCTCTTGAGCTGCTGCTCGAGGCTAGCAACTTGTCTCTTGGAGGCATTCTCAACCCTCCCTTGACGATCCTTCTCGCATTCGACTGCATGGTCCACCTGCCTCTTGTAGAGGCGATACTGCTCCTCAAGGTTTGACACCTTATTCATGGCTCCGTCATATAGTCCAGAGCCTTCTTGGAGCTGCTTCTCAAGCACCGCGATGCGCTCGATTTGCTGCTGGGCCAAGGTGGCAGAGCTGGCGAACTGGTTCTCGGCGGCAGTGATCAGGCCTTGAGCCGACGTCAGGCTGGCCGTGAGGTTTTGCTCTCTCTGAGAGCTCTGTTGGAGCGCTTGCTCGAGGCCGGCGATGCGCTGGTTGGATTGCTGCTGAGCCGCGGCAGCGTCGATGGCGAATTGGCTCTCTGCGATGAGCTTCTGGTCTGAAGCTGACGTCTGGCTCTCCGTGAGCATTTGCGGTCTCGGAGAGGCTGCTGAATCGACCAGTCGCTGCAGCTCAGCAATTTTGGCCTTCTCCGCCACGGCCTCGACGGTGCGCTGGCTCTCCGCCGCAAGATTGGCGGCTTGAGCTGAGATCAAGCTCTGTGTGAGCATTTGCTCTCTCCGAGAAGCCAACGTCAGCCTATGCTGCAGCTCGAGGACCGGTACGGCCTGCTTCACGGCCAGCTGAAGAGCCTCGTGCTCGACGTTGCCGAAAATGCTGCTCTCGAAGTTCTGGGTGTCGATGCCCCCACTGCAGCTATGGCCGCCGGCAGCACTCGTCCGCTTGCGGCTCTGAGAGGAATGCAGGCCGTCATGGCCTGCGAGCGGCGGACCGCGCTTGTCTGTGAAAGTGTCAGTGGCAGTCGGAGTGAGGTGAGGTAAGGACAGTCAAGGGCGACGGCTATTGCACTTACTGCTATCGCCAATCGGCTGATAGTCGTAGGGACGAGTCATGCTCGCCGTGTCTGTGCCGCTGGTGATGCCAGCAGGCGCTTGTTGCGGAATGACCGCTGCCATCTTGTGGCGGTGATTGTGTGGTGGGTGTGATCAGGTCGCGCGCAGTGGTGCTTGCTGATGTTTGATCGGTGGTGTGGTGGGAGGAACAGTGGCAGCAGTGGTGGTGCTTGACAATGTTCGGTGTGTGTTGGTGATTCGAAGAAGGAGGAAAGGTTTTCGACCTTGGTGGGTTATTTCGCTTAATTAAAGATGGCTGGGAAGACGTCATAGCGCCGTTTCGTCTAGTTCTCAGGACTTTATCATTCACATGTGCCGCAATTCATATGTGCTGCTTCCCGATTCGGCTGTTCGATTAGCTTCGGGTTCGGCCCGCTTGCAAGCGCTAAATGCTCTGCACATGAAATTCGACCTCACTTCATCGTAGATACAGCAAAATTCCACAAATTGCACACAACAACCACATTGCAGCAGTATATCGCCGCCACGATGGACATTCGACTCCTCCACCCCTCCGACATCCCCCATGTCCAGCAAACCAACATCACAAACCTGCCCGAGAACTACTTCTGCAAATACTACATGTACCATGCCTTGAGCTGGCCACAACTCAGCTACGTTGCCGTGGATGTACGAACGACAAAACCGCTGTCGCATCTATCGAGCTAATGATCGCAGGTCTCTCGTCCAAAGAAGTCCCCCTACGATGCGCCCAAAATAGTAGGATATGTGCTTGCGAAGATGGAGGAAGACCCGGCAGATGGCGTGCAGCACGGGCACATTACATCTCTCAGCGTAATGCGGACACATCGGCGATTAGGGCTGGCGGAGAAGCTCATGCGACAGAGTCGTATGTACAGATCAGGTGCGAGGCATGGATGTCGCTGACCACACCTACAGAACGAGCTATGTACGAGACATACAACGCCGTCTACGTCTCCCTGCATGTGCGTGTATCAAACATCGCAGCTCTGGCGTTGTACCGAGATACTTTGGGCTTCAAGGTCGGCGGTACGGAGGCGAAGTACTACGCGGATGGTGAAGATGCGTTCAGCATGCGCATGGATCTGGACTACCTGCGGGAGGAGGCTCTGGATGCAGAAGACTCTGGTGATGATACCCTTGGCCAGGACGAAGGCGCTGAAGTGGGTAGTGCTGGCAAGGCAGGCGAAGCAGCTGAGGCGAAGAAGGAGAAAAAGCGCAAAGTCAGGGTCGGCCGGCAGCTGGGCGTTGCGGAGCTCGTGGAGAACAATGCGAGTACGCAGCAGCAGAAGGCGAACGGGACATCGTGAGGGCAGCCGTACGTGAAGGTGTTACTCACATACATACGACGTCTGGCGACGATGAACCACGAGAATAGTGGGAAAGGCCCTACACTCAGTTTGCGACTTGGGCAGCTCCACGTTGATCGCACACGGACCGGCCGCATTCTGCAGCTCAGCGGAATCTCACGTAGCTGGTTCTATGCGGCAAAGATCTACTTGGCTATCGATGCCTTGAGCATGGCAGGCTGGTGGGTGCTCTTGGAGGCACACGAGGGCTAAGAAACTTGCTAATTGAGTGCTAAGGCGCACAGGTGGCAGGTGTCCCTCAACATCTCCCAATGTATTGGACAAAGAGAGGTCGATAGCATCTCCGAATTAAGACTGCTGACGACAGTGGCATGGAGTCAGATAGTTCAAGCTATACTTATACGAACACTAGACGTTGTCTGCAGAGCATTGACATCCAGATCCCACCCAAGTTTCTTCAGGCCGTCTTGGTGATCTCTAAGCATCCCTACCGCCTGCTCCTTTGTCTGCCTCAACATCGTAAACCTCTCATCTACCCCATTCTCCGGCTTCGCGATTGACAGCCCATCCTCCGGCTTCTCTGCAACCCGCTCCGCCACCATACATGCCTGCCACCACGCCACCAGTATGTCTTTGGTTGAAGCTCCTTCCTTGACCACAACACTAACCTGTAGAGGCTTGCTGCTCGTATTCGACCAGAGGACGTACTTCTCATCTTTGTAGAGATCGAGTAAAGTCGAGAGAATGTCGCTGAATAGGTGAGCTGACTTCGTACTCCGGTTCTGTTTGGTAGCCATCGACGACATCAGATCAGACATCGAAATGCCAACCCGACAGTATGCCAAAATCTGACCATTTGTGCCGCGGAGCACACCATCCCGTTCGAATATGTGTTCCTGCTGTGCGATCTTTTGCGGTGTACACGGACTGCGGTATTGCTTGATGTGGCGATACATGAGTGTCGCTCGCTGTCGATTTAGCGTTCGCATACTGACAGCTCGCACCGCCCTCCGATTTGTCTCCAGATGGATCGACAGCAGAAGTATGAGGACGGTCCATGTAGCTGTAGGCGTAGTGACCCACGACACCACGACACTGCCCGCCAGCATTCCAAGCAGAGAGATGACAGTCTCCTGGCTCGAGTCCTTAGCATTCAGCTCTCCTAGATTACCCCAGCGAGCGAAGTGCGCACTGAGGCTTGCTTTCGCGGAGCCAGCTGCTACACCGCACAGAGCTCGTAGCACGCTGCTGAAGCTGAGAATCACCACCCGAATTGGTTTCGGGAAGACCGGGGACAGTACGTCTAGGATGAAGGCTATGTCGTTAAGCACGTCTGCAAGGAGGCGGTACATCTTGCACTCGGGCTCGAGAGCTGTGCCGAAGCGGTGGGCGAAGAAGATTGTTGCGATGCGGCCGGCTGACTCCTGGAGGACTGATAGTAGTAGAGAGGCTGTTGGGGAGGCGGTGGAGTCGCCGACGCCGACGCTTGAGAGGACGGCGCGGGAGGAGAGCATGCCGGCTATGCTGCTTGAGAAGGCTTGGAGGGAGTCCTGTGTAGGCCATTAGATTGTGGCGATGCTCAAGTTGAGGAAAAGCACTTACGTAGATCTGGTATCTGGAGCGTTCAGCGATCTACTCTCAATTTTCATCTCGTCGGACTTACTCAAGATAGTCATCCGTAACACTATGTGGGTAACCAGCAGGTAGAAAGACGTCTAGTGAGCGCTGCCACAGCGACTTCGTGGTCGCTGGATACTAGTTATACAATCGTATCAGCAAGCGTCACAGCAAGTAGATACTTGCTCGTCTCGAAAGACTTACGATCACATCGACCCTACTGAGCCTATCCTGTCCACCTGGCGATGGAACGTAGGTAGCGAGCACATTGCCCGCTTCGTCGCTTTCGGTGATACGCATCGCGGTCTTGGACATTCTCAATCGGCAAGAAGTCGTTTGTTTTAGCGCAAAGTGTTCTGCTACACGTTGCAAGCAAGGAAGGGTGTAAAGGTATACGAAGTGAGGTCTAGATGCTTGGCACGGCATGGCCGAACATTCAAAGGCAACCTAGGCACAGGCAGCATATTTGGGGAAGGCGTTGACCATCATAACGATAATACACGACTCTATAGCCTCCCGAAATAGCGCGTATTCGCTCAAACGCAGCACAGCACAACACCCGATTCATGCCTCCCCAGCAAGCGCCTTCTTCACAGCCTCGATCTGCTCCATGACCGCACTCCTGCTAGTACCACCCTTCGCAGACCTCATTTCAACACTCTTCTGGTAGTCGAACACCTCGAGCACATCCTTCTCGAACCGCTTATCGACACCCTGTAGCTGCTCGAAGCTGAGTTTGTCCATTGGTCGGCCCTCCTTCTCAGCCAGAGCGACACATTGCCCAGAGATATGATGGGTCTCTCTGAACGGCACACCTTTGCGCACCAAGTAGTCCGCGAGATCTGTCGCCAGCATATCTGGTGTGAGGGACTTGAGCATGTTCTCTGGTTGGATCGCCAGTGTCGAAAGCACTCCTGTGGCGATCTGCAGACTGTCGCCGACTGTCTTGACATGATCCAGCATCGGTTCGACGGACTCCTGGAGGTCTTTGTTGTATGTTGACGGGATGCCTTTGACGCTCATCATCAGTCCGGACATCTGGCCAAAGGCACGCCCGGCTTTGCCTCGAAGTAGTTCCAACGAATCCGGGTTCTTCTTCTGTGGCATCAATGACGAGCCGGTGGAGTAGGCATCGGCCAGCTTCACGAACGAGAACTCGCCAGAGGAGTAGATGATCAGATCCTCAGCCCACCGCGACATGTGCATCATGAGCATGCTGCCCCATTGCATGAACTCAACCACGAAATCTCGGTCTGCCACGCCAGCCATTGAATTCATGATCAGTCCGTCGAAGCCGAGTTCCTCCGCCATTGCGTCGCGATCGATGTTGAATGGGTTGCCAGCCAGTGCACCACATCCCAACGGCAGCTTGTTGACCCGAACCTTGAGCTCTCGTAGTCGCTGTAGATCGTTCGCGAAAAATGAGCCATACATCAACATCCAGTGACTCCACCGAATGGGTTGTGCACGCTGGAGATGTGTATAGCCAGGCATGACATGCTCGATCTCCTGCTCCGCCCTCGCCGCAATGACCTTCAAGAGGTCGACCAGATAGCCTTCCAGATTCTCCAGCTGTTCTCGCAACCATAATCGCATATCCGTAGCAACCTGATCATTTCGACTCCGTCCCGTATGGAGCTTTCCACCGATATCCTTCCCGATGATCTCGCCTAACCGTCTCTCGTTTGCGGTGTGTATGTCCTCGTCTACGCCAGGCTTGATCTCGAAAGTCCCGTCCTCCCATTCTTTCGAGACTTGCTTGAAGCCCCGCTCGATCTCGCTGAACTCCTTCTGTGTCAAGATGCCGTTTTTTGTGTTGGCACGCGCGTATGCTACGCTTCCTCGAATGTCCTGCGAATAGAAGGCCCGATCGAAGTAGATGGATTCGTTGTACTGTTGCATTATCGGGTCCAGGCCTCCGGTAAAGCGGCCACCCCATAGCTTGCCAGCTGCTGGAGCATCGTTTGGAGCCATGTTGTCTGTTTTAGCTCGTACAATGTTTTGAATCACAATGTTCTTATCACAAGAAATTCTGGTTGCATCTCGTACCTGCATTGTAGCTTCTCAATGCCACCGCGCTCAACTGGACCCTGCCAAGAGAAGAGTGAACGTGGGGACCGCCTTCCAGACTTTCGATGTTCAGATTCTACCTTCTTTCCTGTTGTCTGCCTTCCGACAATTTCAAGATCAAAAACAATGCGGTCCTCTGTATCGACCGCTACGGCTCCAATGGTTGAGATCGACCAAAGGCGAACACCCGGAGAGACGGAGGAGTTGGTCAAGCAGCAGCCCGAAGAGAGAAGCCAGGACGACACAGATCACTTCTTCTGGACATACACCGAAGAGCCACACAAGTCACGACGACAAGAGATTATCAAGGCACATCCGGAGGTGCTCAAGCTCTGCGGGCCGGAGCCATTGACGGTTCCTCTGGTCGGTGCGGTCGTTGGCCTTCAGATATTCTGCGCCTACGCACTACGAAGGAGCCCATTCTTCTCATGGCAGTACCTTCTCACGGCCTACATTGTGGGTGCCACAGCGAACCAGAATCTCTTCCTCGCCATTCACGAGATCTCGCATAATCTTGCCTTCAAGTCACCGTTGGCAAACAGGTTGCTCGCTATCTTCGCCAACCTGCCGATCGGGATCCCATACTCAGCATCCTTCAGACCATACCACCTTACCCACCACAAGTCGCTGGGAGTACATGGCTTGGACACGGATCTGCCTACGGCACTCGAAGCTTGGTTCCTGGACTCCGTAGCCGGAAAAGCGTTCTTCGCCACATTTCAGATCCTGTTCTACGCTCTACGACCTATGATGGTGTACAAGCTACCCCTGACCTTGATCCACGCGCTCAACATCGCGGCACAAGTTGCATTTGACGTGCTCATCGTCAAGCACTTCGGAGGCAAGGCATTGGGTTACTTCATCCTCAGCTCTTTCCTCGCTGGCTCACTACACCCGTGCGCTGGCCACTTCATTGCAGAACACTACGTCTTTGCACAACACACCCGATCGCTCAAGCCTTCTCAAAATGCTTCTGCGAAGCTCGCGCCACCACCAGAGACATTCTCATACTACGGGATACTCAATATCCTGACATACAACGTCGGTCTACACAACGAGCACCACGACTTCCCAGCAATACCCTGGACACGGCTATGGAAGCTCAACGAGATCGCCAACGAGTTCTACTGCGACCTTCCCTGCCACCACAGCTGGGTCGGCGTAATGTGGCAGTTCATCCTCGACAAAGAGGTCGGTCTTTGGTGCCGAGTCAAGCGGAAAGAAGGCGGACGGCTGGTCGGCGGCAGCAAACCTGCTGGTCATAGCCAACCTCTCGATATCGCGAGATGATCATAGGTGATGTGGAGATAGACGTAGAAAGCACGCTATATTGCACATGATATTGCACAACATATACACTCCCCTCTCTTCCTGAGCCGTCGCACTCTGTCGCCAGCTTATCAGACCGCAATATAGATGATGCTAACCACAACAACCATGCCCCTCTCCTCGCCCCCCTCGTACTTATGACTCCACTGCCCATCCTTCTCATTATTCCAATACGCCCCGCTCGCGCTGTGCATCCCTCGCCGACCCACCTTCTTCTGCCCGCTGACCGCTCCTACCGCTCCCTCCTCTCCCTCCCCATCTGTCTGTGTCCCCGCTTCTGTGCTTGACGGTTTGGAGTCCGAGAGGTGTTGTATTATCGTGCTATTGACCGCGAACTTGTACTTGGTGTCTGAGCCGGCGGAGGCTTCTTTTATCAGGTTCTGCAGGATCGAGTTGATGATTTGGGTGTTCCAGGTGGTGGTGAGGGAGTGGTCGTAGTGGGTTGTTGTGGAGAGGGCGGCGTCGCAGGCGGAGTTGCAGAGGTCGCGGAGGCGGGTGGGGGATATTGGCTTGGGGGAGGGGGTGTCAGTGTTGTGTTATGAAAGATTGGTTGGGGGAGGGATTACTGAGTTGGCCATTGTGGTGTGTGTTGGAGTCGAAGTTTGAGGAGTGATTGGGGTGAGTGGGTGTGTTCGGGCGTTTCTGCGAACAACCGCTAAATCTATTATTGCGCGTGTGATGTGTCGGATGTTTATGCTGCATAACTTGGCTTATCGATTTGTACCCGATTCGTCAATGGCCCGGAACTGTGAAGTGCACGCGGGTGGGGCTTTTCAATGGCAAGTTCTTCTTCTTCTTCAACTACAATTCAAGAAAACTCTTTGTTGACTCGTACGGAGCTTAATCAAGCTCGCAGGTGTTGACTGTAACTAGGAGAAACTTCTCAGTTGTACAGACGGACTTTTGGAGGTGCACGAATCGAAGGGTTGAAGCTCTTGAGTTACACAGCTCCAACCACATACCTTACCATCACAATGTCGAGCCAACCACTCCTCCAGACAGCGCCAGGTGCGTCATCTCCACAACACCTGAATGAATGAATTCAGTCCCTACTAACATAATCTCCAGGCAAGCGCATCGCCCTCCCCACCCGCGTCGAGCCCAAGGTCTTCTTCGCCAACGAGCGCACCTTCCTCAGCTGGCTCAACTTCACCGTCATCCTCGGCGGCCTCGCCATCGGCCTCCTCAACTTCGGCGACAGGGTCGGCCAGATCTCCGCTGGGCTCTTCACACTGGTAGCGCTGGCGTCGATGCTGTATGCGCTGGTTACGTTCCATTGGCGGGCGAAGAGCATTCGGATGAGAGGGCAGGGTGGGTTTGATGATCGGTTTGGTCCTACGGTGTTGGCGATTGCGCTGTTGGCGGCTGTGGTGGTGAACTTTGTGCTGAGGGTTGTTATGACTGGGGGGAGTAAGAAGTAGGATGCTGTGCTGTCTGAAGGCGAGGGAGCTCGCGGGGTGTGGATGGGATGGAGTCCTTCGGCGAGGGAAGAGTGGTTTACCAGCTAGGTGACCACGGCATGTAGGTGTGCCCATGGGTAGGATGGCATTGCTTTTAGCAGGTTTTGCTGGAAGGATTGGATATATGGTTTATAGATATGTATCATAGACTGCGCAAAGGCTGTAATTGCTATGGAGACCAAGACACGATCAGCATTCGACCACGCAAGGTATTTGAAGACTATTTGACCCATCGTTGCATCTTGCACTGTTTGTTCGGTCTCGTTCGATTGCCGTGGCCTACGAAGCTCAGCGATACGGACCAGCGGAATTTACAAAAGCCACCACAGAGTGGTCTTTCGTCCACTTGATCGTTATTGCTTCGAACAACTGATTCAGAGCCATCATCACGAACACTCCCTACACGCTGAACTTGGCGCTGCCATGCTAACGCCAGAGCGACATCGGCCAACCCCGTTTAAGTCGGCATCCCAATGGCAAAGCCAGCCACAGAAAAGTCGGACTGCATGTCAACACTTCGCCGCCAGAGGAGCATCGAGGCTGTAAGAGGACGGCGCCGATAGCGCATACATATCAAGCGACGCATCGTACATGTATGGTAGGTTTGCATCTATTCATTATCCTAGGTCAAACCTACCTCTTCTGCGCTGCTACTCTTGAAGCCCCGAGCACTCTCGCCACCGAGATAGTATGGGAAAGAGCCGTGGACAGCAACAATTCCGAACGACCCAATCATGGAGAAAGATGAAATACCAAAACCGGACCAACTAGTCCGCGAACTCTCCCACGATTGGAGCCTCCGAGATTTACCGCGAGAATCCCACGACAACGACGACATTGACGTCGAACAAAATGCAGACTCGGAGGCGAAACGGCCAGGTATTGCACTCAGTCGGACCGTCTCGTCAGGACCACCATATACGATCTTCAGTCACAGGGCCAAGATGTTCATCATAGCATCTGTCTCGGTTTCGTCCCTCATATCGCCCTTCGGAGCGACCACGTTCTACCCTGCGTTGAACGTGCTGGCAGATGAGCTGAATGTCACGCCTGCTCTCATCAACCTTGCGTTAACTACGTATATGGTATGTCGGCTTTCCTCGAGCGACGATTCTGGCTAATGTCTGCTAGATATCTCAAGCCATTGCACCGGCTATCATCGCTGGAATGTCTGATGCTAGCGGCAGACGGACGTCGTTCATCATCTGCTTCGTCATCTACATCGTCGCCAACATTGGCCTAGCGTTGCAGACCAACTACGCGGCTCTCCTCATCTTGAGGATGGTGCAAGCAGCCGGCTGCAGTGCTGCCATCGCTCTTGCCAACGCTGTGGTTGCAGACATCGCCACTTCGGCGGAGCGAGGCAAGTACATGGGCTACGCAACCGCTGGATTGCTCTTCGGTCCCGCGTTTGGACCCACCATCGGCGGTGTTCTGGCGCAGTACCTAGGCTGGAGATCAATCTTCTGGTTCCTGGTCATCTTCACCACAACCCTCTTCGTGGTCTTCACCCTCTTCTTCCCAGAGACCTGCCGCAACGTCGTAGGCAACGGCTCGATACCAGCCAAAGGCATCAACCTTTCCATCCTCGGCTACATCGAGCAAAGGTGCCACGCACGCAGTAACGACTCCATCCGCGACGACCAGTCCACCTTCTCGGTCCAGAAGAAGCGGAAGTTCACCTGCCCCAACCCTTTCAGCACACTCAAAATTCTAGGCGAGAAGGAAAGCTGCATCGTCCTCCTCTACAACGGCTTCTTCTTCACCGGCATGATGATCTGCGTCGCCTCCGTTCCAGTGCTGTTCCAACGAACCTATCACCTCAACGAGCTCGATATCGGTTTATGCTACATCTCGCTCGGCATCGGCAGTCTTATATCCGCGTTGACGATGGGCCACGCCGTGGACTGGAACTTCCGCCGCCACGCCAAACGCCTCGGTTTCGAGATCAAGAAGGGCAAGCAGCAAGATCTCGAGAACTTCCCGATCGAAGTCGTGCGTTTCCAGGTCGTGCTTCCGGGCCATGTTATCGGGACTCTGGCTATCCTGGTCTATGGCTGGACGATCAAGTTCCAGACGCATATCGCTGGGCCGGAGGTTGCGTTGTTCTTTATTGGGTTTGGCGTGTCTACTGCGTTTAACCTTACCAACACGCTGTTGATTGATCTGCACCGCGATAAGCCTGCTACGGCTACGGCGGCGGTCAATTTTGTGCGATGTTTGCTTTCTGCGGCGGGGGCTGCGGCTATTATTCCGATGTGCGATGCGATGAATCCTGGTTGGGCGTTTACGCTGCTTGCGTTGGTTTACACTTTCTATATCGTGCTAGTTTTCTGGATTATGAAGCGAGGGCAGCAGTGGCGGCAGGAGGCGGCAGCGAAGAAGTTGGTGAAAGAAGCAGAGAAGCAGGCGGCGGTTGAAGTCGAGGAAATGGATGTCGAGAAGCAGTCGACCGCAGGAGGCACACCGACGAGGAAAGAGTCACACGAGACGCAACTGGAGGCCAGAGCTTCTCCAGAAAACAGACTGGCTAGATGACAATATCTCGATTGGCTTGCAACTATAAAGTCTGACAGTGATTTGCATGGCGTACTTCATAAGCAGCCCTATAGGCTGAAGATCTTTTGTCACCTGGTCGGGGAGACCATAAGCCCCATAATGCTCCTGTTCTCTTTCTGGGGTCGTTGCAATCGAGCTTACCAGTACAATAGTACCCATCTGTATGATCACCCAGAAACGCTAACAGTCCAGCCACGACAAGAAAGGTGAGGCCATGTTTCTACGATGAAACCATTCGTATTGAATTTACTACGACCTCTTGCTAGTAGCAACCTTCTGTTGGGGAGCACGCAACCGCCGCTTGGAGTCCGGCCGGTCTGATGGGTAGCTCGGCGCGAGCTTTGCCTTCCAATGATAGACAAAGTCTTGCTCCCCCATACCAAGAAACTGGCTGGATCGCCTGGATTCGTGAACAGTTGTGAACGGCCCACCATCCTCGAGTGGGCCCAGACCACTGCCAAAGTAAATTCGGCACTGAGGAGGGAATGCCATGACCCTGGCCATCGACAACCAGAGATGCCGCAAGCGAAGCGTCGAAAGATCCGAGTCGTCCAGTGTAGTTTCCAAGCCCGTAAGCTGCGTGAACCAATTCAAGCCGAACAAGTACTCGTCGATACTGTAGCCGAGATGCTCTTGCTTAAGACCCTCGAGCTGCACGGCCGTGACTTTCATGTTGCCTACCCAGAACTTGTCGCCATCCTGGAAGTCTGCATCGTAATCCGTGGTCAAGCGCTTCTGATTGCCGTACTTCCTCTGGAATGATGTCTTCATGCTGGAGATATTGGCGCCGCCACATGTTCGTGGAGCGAAGCCTTGTCGTTCAAGCAATTGCATTCGGAGGTAGTATACAGCAGTGCAATGGCGAGTGGTAGGGTGGGTCTCGAGTAGCCAGTCGACTAGATAACCATGGCGCTTTACCAGCGAGAGGATAACGTCAGGCGCCGATGTGGCGACTCCTGTGCCTTCGGGATCGTTCTCGTGGGTCGGGTTGATGACGACGCAATGTTTCGTAGATGGGTCAGCTACCACGTACTGCCATGTATCTGTCGACGGTTCGTATATGTCGTGTACAACCGGACAAAGGGTTTCCAGACCCATTGCGATTGCTTAGTAAGCACGGTGAATACTTCGCGGTAAAATCGCTCACTCGAGAGTAAAAGATTGAAAGTGCAATGCAACGAGTAGCTGAAGAGCGAAGAGAAGGAAAGATGATGCCGCGACATCGAGAGATACGTTCTTGAACGCCTGGAACAACACTTGGGCCATTTGCTTTCCTCAAGTCGCCGACCGGGCAATTAGCTTGACGTCAAATGATGTCGCCGAAGAACAAGCTGGTGTGGTCCTTTCATTGAGGAGAAGGGTAGACTCAAGTGAGGGTGAGTGGCAATAATGGAGCCTGGACAGCACAATCATTGTCGAATCGCTGCAACTCGTCGAAGAACTCCGTTGGCGACAACAAGTCGAACCAAGACAGGTTGTCTGGAATACCTCCCATATCGATGCCGCTATCATGGACCGAATCGTTCTCCAACGCACCGGTGGGCTCAGCGATAGCAAACACGACATTTGCTACAGCTTTCAAGTGATGTGCGCTTCTCCTTGCTACTCGCCATTTGCGACCCATTGTTGTTAGAGCACCAAGTAACAGTGCAGTCCTGTCTTGATAGTGCTGCAAAGAGTAGAATACGGTTTCTTGACAGTGAGCAGATGCAGCCGCTAGTTGGACCATACATGCAAGTGCCATGCCGCAGATTAAGAGTGGTGAGTGGCTCTCTAGCCGGTATGGAAGAGTCACTAAATCTGCGATGTCTTTGGAAGCCAGAATTGCCTTGGCCGTGTGCAGGTTCGATGTCGGAACTAGCCTCTCGCATCCTTCTGCACAGCTGATATTGCGAAGCGTGGGAACAGCCATCGGTAGATCGCTGCGAGGAAAATGGAGCAGGATGCTAGCGCTTTGAACGAATAGATGCGCTTGGAATATCATCTCGCTGACGTGGGTAGCCAGGCGAGAGTCGTGAGCGCTCAGGTCCGAAGTATTGAGTTTCCAGGCTGCGATGGCATGATCCACTGCTTCTACGTCGTCCTGGTGGCTTTCGTCGCCAAGCGACACTCCGAGCACTCGCGCAAGAATGCGTGCAGCCTCGATGCGGTAGCTGTATGGCGAGAAATCCAGTGTTTCATTCTGCATGAACATGCGGCGTTCAAAAGTGTGCAGCGAAGGGGTATTCACATCGCAACCACTCCCCTCGTATTGCTTATCCCAGCTGGGAAGCGGAAGACAGGCATCTATGTTGTGGTCCATTGCGCTTGGCCGTCGATGAAGCGCCGAGAGATAACAATCGAGGGTATACAGCTCCCACCAGGATCGTCGAAGACTTTCCATACCAACAAGATCTGCTCCTATGCTGGAAAAGTCAAAGCCGGACCGACCGATGCCCAGATTTAGAGCGATCTGACACCCTCGTGCAATACACAACTCGGCTGTCTTGGGCTGTTGATCTGAGTGAAGCACGATGGAGTACAGCACTAACGCCCTGGTTAGACATCAGTACACAATGCAAAAAATTCGTGCAAACACATCCGCTGCGCGGGCTCAGTCTCGTTTCCTTACCCCATGCGGGTCGCTGCCTGCTCATCCGGCGGCGACATTGCGGTGTCTAGTGCCTCACGTAAACCGACAATCTCTGACTTGGATGCATCGTAACGATGTCCAATGAAGCAGATAAGCAGATCAAGGTAGTACGGAGCGGTGCCCCTTGCAAACGGGCGCGGTCGAAGGATTGGATGAGCAGGATGAAAATGTCGGTAGTACAAGGAAACGAGATGCGTTCGCTCAGCGTCGCTCAATGCAAAGGTCGAAGATGTATGCAAACGTTGCCTTTCTAGCCCCGGGAATTGCGCGTCCGGGATTACTTCAGAAGAGTGATGAGTGGTGCTCGGCCCAGGTGGAGGGTCGCGTCCGCCAGGAGAGCCAGCGGCGGTTGTTGATGTCGCCTTTGCTTTCGCTCGAGATCGGCGCGGACCTTGTCCACGCCTCGAAGGAACGTACGTACATGTTGCGCCCTCCCTCACGCAACGAAGACAGCTTGGTGTTTCTCCTCCGCATCTCAGGTGCCTAGAGGTTGTCTGTTAGTTGAAAGGCCTCGTAAGATGATCGCCCCGTGCTACACGTATGTACCTGAGTCTGCATTCATAACAGGCGCCTGCATTATTGCTGCTGCATTCCGTCATTATCCTTGTGCAGCGCCTGAAGTTGTACGGTAACGTCAAAACGCGTGCTCGAGTCTCACCACTGCTTAAGTCGCCGACTACTCTAGAGCAAGTCGCCGAGTAAGGATGCGCGTCTGTGCTTCTCTAAGAGATCGGGCCTGCGGCATCCGTGGAGGTCGAAAGCGAACATCTGATGTCGCGACACAAGTGAGCATCAAAGCTCTATGGCCGCATAGGCGATGAACGAAAGATCAGGCTCACACGGTAGGGAGGCGTCGGGTCGAAGAATCACATCGTTAGTCTACCAACAAATAACCAGCGTGGCCGCCGCACAATGGTATCATCTCCAAAATACAAGTCCCCAACACCATCGCTGTACCGCTGAAAAAGCATACACATTCCAATATTCCGTACCAGAACGCTCACATCAGTCATGCAAAGCTCAATAGCCCAGTCCCTCCAGCTTGCCCACAAGCCAGAGACATACAGCCCGTCGCACAGGTTCAATCGCACATACCGCCACCACAACCCCTGCGAGCCCCAGCAGCACAAGCGCCTGCTTCGAGTTCCCGCCCGCACTCGCCCGCTGCTGTTGAGCAATTCTCGCATTCTGCGTCGCAGCATCATCAGCAATGCTAAAGCCTCTCCCACCAAACATATCCTCAAGCCCAGTCGACGTATCGAGATCACTCTTCAGCGTCCAAGTCCCAGGCCTAAGATCCAGCGACCCTTTCGTCCGCAGCTTAGCCGATGTTTCCGCATCATCCTCTTCGCTCCTGGGCAGGCCACTCAACATCCTGACCTTGATAGGTGAGAAGTCGCTATCGTCGTCAAGAGAGAAGGGACTGTGAAGACCCTGTGCAGCCGCCGCAGCCTGCGCCGCATTCGGCCGGCTGTAACCTTTGCTATCGTCGATGCCGGCGCGCATTTGTTGCATGAAGTCTTGTTGTTTGCTGAGCGGGGCTTTCTTGAACGAGACTTGTGTCGGTGGGTTGCGGAGGCGGCGTTCCATGCTCATGGGTGCTGGGGGGAGACGGCCGCGGAATGGGCTTTGCGCGACTGGTGGTGAGTAGCGGAGCTTTGTGCGTTGTTCTTCTTCGGCTCGCTGGCGCTCTATTTGTGCACGGGTTTGGTCATCGATGCCGAAGAGCTCGTTTCGCATGCCACCCCAGCCGCGAGATGGAGTTGTGCGGTGATTGTGTGTGCTGCGGAGGTTTGCGCTGTGGTTGCTGGAGTCGATGTCCATCATGTCGTCGTCAGTGAAGGGTGGCGAGGGTGGCGGGTTGACTGGTAAATCGAGTCGTGAGTAGCCTCGTTTTGGTTGTGGTGCTAACTTCTCGATAGGAAACGGTTTCTCGTTTCGTGCGAATAGGCGCAGTTGAGGTGGAACAGAAGATGCCTGGCGATGATATTGCTCTTCGGCTGGCCCAGCCGAGTCGCCGAAGACGTCAACTTCATCTGGGTTGGGCATGATCTTGCCTCGGAGCACCCATCTCACGGAGTGGAT